>Ga0265298_10011449_pt1 | contig 10388 bp, 7 predicted proteins | sample AusTroGonzalo_MG_3_FD_193486 | JGI IMG/M metagenome (GOLD analysis project Ga0265298, IMG submission 193486) | Bovine rumen microbial communities from tropical cattle in Woodstock, Queensland, Australia - Gonzalo_01 | ecosystem: Host-associated > Mammals > Digestive system > Stomach > Rumen ... | reverse complement strand
AGAGTCCAAACGAGAAGAGCTTTGCTCATGGCTGTGGCAAAAATACTGCGAGGCGAAGTGGCGAAAGGAGACGAAAGGCCTCTTCGCGAACAAGTATATTACAGAATCGCAGCTCCGTCGCTGCCTCTGCGTTTCGCCCCCTTCCGCGGTATGAGACTTTCTGCCATAACTCCCATACTGCGGAGCTAAAAAAGGCCTTTTCCACGGAAAATGCCCCTCAGTATGAGACTTCGTTCCAGAACTCTCATACCGCGGAGGAGAAATGATTTGCCGCCTGCTTTTTTTATCCTAAATTTGTAGAAAGCAAACACCTATTATATGAAGAAATTATTCCTGACTATGGCGGCCATCGTGCTTGTATTGCCGATGGTGGCTCAGCCCAAACTTACAAAAGACAATATTGATGAAGTTCTGGCTGCAATGACGCTGGAGGAGAAGGCCACTCTCGTGGTCGGCTCCGGATGGGGCAGCATGATTGGCGGCATCACCGGCGGTTCGCAGATCCTCGTTTCCGGCGCTGCCGGCACCACCCAGGCTATTCCCCGCCTCGGCATTCCCAACACTGTGCTGGCCGACGGTCCTGCTGGCCTTCGCATCAATCCTACCCGTCCCGGAACGAACCAGACCTTCTACTGCACAGGCTTCCCTGTAGGCACAGCAATCGCATCTTCATGGGATGTCGAATTGGTAGAGAATATGACCAAAGCGATGGGTAATGAAGTGCTTGAATATGGAGTCGATGTGCTTCTCGCTCCCGGCATGAATATTCACCGCAACCCGCTCTGCGGCCGTAACTTCGAGTATTTCTCAGAAGATCCCGTCCTCTCAGGCAACATCTCAGCTGCATACGTCAAAGGCGTCCAGAGCAATGGCGTCGGCGTTTCCATAAAGCACTACGCTGGCAATAACCAGGAGACTAACCGTAATGAGAATGACGCTCAGGTAAGCAAGCGCGCCCTCCGCGAGATTTACCTCAAGAACTTCGAGATTTCCGTCAGGGAATCAGATCCCTGGACAGTGATGTCTTCATACAACAAAATCAACGGCAAATACACCCAGCAGAGCTATGACCTGCTCACCAGTGCACTCCGCAACGACTGGGGCTTCAGCGGCATAGTGATGACCGACTGGGGTTCCAAAGATGGTACCGTAGACGCAGTGAAGGCAGGCAATGACCTTATGGAGCCCGGCATGCCCTTCGAGACCCAGAGAATCATCGAGGCCGTCAACAACGGCACTCTCGATATCAAGGACCTCGACCGCAACGTCCGCCGCATGCTTGAATACATCGTCCGCACTCCCCGTTTCAAAGGTTACAAATATTCCGACAAACCGGACCTCAAGGCTCACGCAAAAGCAGCCCGTGCAGCAGCAACCGAGTCAATGGTACTCCTCAAGAACAACGATAATGTGCTGCCTCTCGAAGGTGTTAAGAACATCGCTCTCTTTGGCGCAACTTCAATCGACTTCGTAGCCGGCGGCACCGGTTCGGGCAACGTCAACAAGGCTTATGTAGTCAATATGGAGCAGGGTCTTGAGAATGCAGGTTTCAAACTGGACCCCGTACTCAAGGATTTCTACAAGAAATATGTCGACTTTGCCAAAATCAACCCGAAAGACCTTCCTCTCGGAGGTTCTGATATGATTCTGCTCGGCGAAGCAAAGGTCGAGGAGGCAGAGATGGCTAAGAGCTATATAGAAGCAAGGGTCGCCGGTAACGATATGGCAATCGTGGTTATCGGCCGCAACTCCGGTGAGGGTGCTGACCGTACCGTTGAAAATGACTTCGACCTTTCTGCTACTGAAAGGGCATTGCTGACCAACGTCTGCAACGCATTCCATCTGGCAGGCAAGAAGGTTGTCGTTGTGCTCAACATTGGCGGCGTGATCGAGACTGCTTCATGGAAGGCTATGCCTGACGCTATCCTGCTTGCATGGCAGCCCGGCCAGGAAGGTGGCGACGCTGTCGCTGACGTCCTCACAGGCAAGGTTAACCCTTCAGGAAAGCTCCCTATGACCTTCCCGGTACAGTTCACTGACCACAGGTCATCATTCAACTTCCCGCTTGGCAATGAGCCTAGGGGCGGCAATGATTTCGCAGCCATGATCGGCATGGGCGGTGGCAGACAGCCTGTCAACCACGTCGACTATACCAAATACGAGGAAGACATCTGGGTGGGTTACCGCTACTTCGACACCTTTGGCAAAGAGGTGTCTTATCCTTTCGGTTTTGGTTTGAGCTACACCACCTTCGATTATTCGAAACCGACCGTTACTGTCGCCAAGGACGGAAGCATCATCGCTAAAGTCATCGTTACCAACACAGGTAAGGTTGCAGGCAAGGAAGCTGTCGGCCTCTATGTTTCAGCTCCCGCCGGAGGTCTTGAGAAGCCCGCCAAAGAGCTCAAGGCATTCGCAAAGACCAAACTCCTCGCCCCGGGCGAGAGCCAGGTACTGTCGTTCAGTGTTGATGCTTATGGCCTTGCCTCATTCAACGAGCAGGCCAACCGCTGGGAAACCGCAGCCGGCACCTATACCTTCGGCTTCGGCCGCAACGTCAGCGACATCCCTGTTACATTCAAAGCTGCAATCAAGAACGCCCAGACATTCTCTGTTAGCGAATAAGATTCGTTCCAGGATATAAAAAAAGCAGGCGGCAATTATTTGCCGCCTATCTTTTTAATTCACCGGTTTTACATACCGTGGTCCGGTAATGTCTTTGACGGCGTCTATGAAGGCCGGTGCATAGGCCGGTGAGGTCCTCGGGCCGGCGACGAGCACTCCGTTCTCGCTGGGCAGCATAATCTGGTCGTTGTGTTTCACGATCAGAAGCTTGGCCAGCTTGTCCCAGCGTTTCATCATCATGTCGGTGTAGCTTTCAGTTTTCTGTGTGAGGAAGGTGACGAGGTCAGCAGCCTCCAGGCCGGCGGCCCGCTCTTCCACTGCCTTCTGATCTTCCTGGTAGAAGTCTTCCAGCTCTTTCTGGGCATCGCGCAGGTCGGGATACATCGCACTCCACCTCGGGTAGATCATATTCGCAACCCAGTTGTTCATCCAGAATGCACTGTCAAATGAGAATTCGCGAACGTTGTTGTTCTCCCTGCGGAAAGGCTCGGGAGTGCGGGTGATACCGCAGTATACCGGAACGTATGCCACCATAGTGGCGTCATCGAGGTTGAAGTAGGTGATGCCGCCCACTGCGTCGGGAAGCCATGAGCGCATGCGGCAAACCATCGTCATGCCGCTCTGCTGGCAGCCGATGGGCCTTTCGCGGAACATAGCTGTGCTGTCGCTGGCATAGTAGTTTACGGGCTGGTTGCGGTAAGGTGATGCCCAGGGACCTGCGCTGACATCGGCGGTCATGTCGAGGGCTGTGCCTTCATAGTGGTCGCGCATGTCGTTCATCACATCTCTCTCAGAGAGAGGTGCGTCGGGTTTAATCCAAAGCGGAAGCTCGTCGCACACATCGAACTGGGCGTTGAGATAGGGGAGGTAGCTGTCCATCACATCCTTGTCGTAGTGGTGGCGGAAGAAGCTCCATACGCGGGCGTCGCAATATCTTACGGCTGAAAAATCGATGGGGCCGTATGCTTCACGGAAGCTGAAGTCAGCATCGTCCTTGCCGGTGAAATAACCTTTCTCACGGGCGAATGAAATGCACTCGGCGCTGTACATCGTGTCACCACCGTCAGCTACGTAGAAACCAAGCTTCTTGTCGATTTTCTTGGCCTGAGGGAACTGGCGGATGCGGCTCGAGTTGGCGTATGCACAGATGCAGTCGTCAGGGACACGCCTTGCTACCCATACTGCTCCGGTATTGCCCTCGCCCTTGCCGATGATTTCAAAGATCCAGGCCTCTTCCTTGTCGCAGATGGCGAAATTCTCTCCAGTCGAGTTGTAGCCGTATGCCTGGACAAGCTCGTCGATAACCTTGATTGCTTCGCGGGCTGTCGCGCTGCGCTGGAGGGCGACGCTCATCAGGGTGAAATAGTCGAAAAGGCCGCTGCGGTCGACCAGCTCTTTGCGGCCATCCCAGGTTGTTTCCACGATGGAAACCTGATGGTCGTTCATGAGCCCTACCACACCGTAGGTATATGCAACCTGAGGGATATATCTGTACGTGGGCTCTCCACCTTCGCCCCTTACCGGGAACGCGAGCCTCTCACCTGGAGCATGGGCACCGGCGGGAGAGTAGGAGAGAGATGCGGCGAAGCCGAAGCCGTCGCAGTTGTAGGTGCAGAAAACGCTCCCGTCCACGGAAGCTTTCTTGCCGACGATGAGGTTGGTGCAGGCGAATGCCGCCGTGCACAGCAGGCTCAGCACTGCTGAGAGAAATATCTTTTTCATGATTGAAAGTTTGTTACAGATTGAGCAGAGCGATGGCTTCAGGAGTCAGATAAGGCTTGACTTCGTCGTAGGGAATGGTGAATGAAGGCATTCCGAGGGCATACGCGGCTATTTCGTATTGCTGGTAGGTAAAGCAAAGGCCTTCCTTAGTCGGAGCGGGAGTCCAGGCCGGGAAAGGAATCACTTTGTCTTCCAGGAACAGATGGTCGAACACATTCTGCTCGTTTACGCTTCCTGCGCTGTCATTGAGGTATTCTACCAGACCTTTGACGAACAGTCCCTGCATGGCTTCCAGGGATCCTTCCTTGATGAAGTTGGTGAAGCGTTTGCCGAAACTTTTGTCGAAAGTAACGGCACCCTGGCCGGTCACTCCTCCGTGCGCGCCGCCTGCATAGACATAATCTTCAGACAAGAACACGATAAATCTGTCTGTTTCATACTCTTTGGTGAGCTGGAAATCGTATTCATAGCCGGGGAAACTGTCCAAGACGTCAGCTTTTTCTTCTTCGCTAAGGTCTTCATCAGCCATTATATAACCCGACCTTTCGCTGAAATCCGCGTCTGCACTTGACAACAAAGCGTCAGCGGCGCTACGCAGGTAATATCTGAGCATCGGGACGGTCTTGTTGTAATCGCCGTCATATTTGGGAAAGAGGCGTCCTTCTTCGTAGTATGCCACTCTGGACATCTGTGAGTCCATGATGTCGATGAGGCCGTTGCGGATTTCTCCAGCTACTCCGTCTGTCGATACAGGCAGGTCCACAGTCATGCTGAGGGTAGCATGGGGCTTTTCTGAATAGTAATGGTATGTCTTGGTCCTGATTTTATTACCGCAACCGCTGAGTACCAGAAGGCAGAGGATGGCTGCTGCGAAGAAAGAAGCTTTGATTTTCATGACACGAGTTATTTCCTCCAAAATTAGTGAAAATAATTTGCATATTACTCCTGAGCTAAACAAAGAAGCCGGCTGATCGTAGCCGGCTTCCTGATTTTGAATTGTCTTGTGTCTATTCGGGACGGAGAGTCTTCACATAGTCGCAAGACTGTTTGATGCTCTCGAAAGGAGGAATACCCTCGCCGAAAGCTTCCTGCTCGATGATTTGGTACTGCATGCCTGCGAGAGAAGCGTATTTGTAGATTTCGGGGAAATCTATCTTGCCAGACGCGCCCACCTCGAGGTCATCCTTGACATGCCAGAGCGCGAAACGGCCCGGATTAGCCTTGAAATACTCGATCGGGTCACCGCCACCTCTGTAAATCCAGAAGAGGTCGATCTGGAAGAAAACGTTCTCGGGTTTGCAGTTTGCAAGCATCACGTCGTAAAGCCTGGTCTGCTTGCCGTTCACGTCGAACATGGTCTCGAACTCGCGGTTATGGTTGTGATAACCGAAGAGGATGCCCTGCTCTTTGCACATCTTGCCGACCTGGTTGAACAGTTCGCAATACTTCAGCAGGCCTTCGAGGGATTCGTAGGCACTGCGGGGCATTGAAGGCTGCACGATGAATTTGCAGCCTGCGGCTTTGTGGTCCGCAATGGCTTTCTTCCACCATGCAAGGCATTCTTCCATCGATACGGAGTTGGGATCCGGACCGTTGGTGTGAGAAGAAAGGAAGTTGAGGCCCTTCGAAGCGCAGAGGTCTGCAAAGGCTTTGGGCGCCAGACCGTAGAAAGTGCCTTCCTGCTGGTTGTAGGAAGCTGCCTCGACAATCTTGTATCCTGCCGCTGCCGTGCCGTCAAGGGCGGCATTGATGTCCTTCGAGCACTCTGCCCTGATGGAGTAGAGCTGCAGGCCGAGGTTGTCGTTAGGCTTGTCTTTTTTGCAAGCTACTGCCAACAAAGCAGACGCAGCAACAGCAAATATCAGAACGATGCGTTTCATCAGTCAAGGATTTTGATTTTGATGTTGCGATACCATACGTCATCGCCATGGTCCTGCAGGCCGATGTAACCCTCGTGATTCTCGCCACCGCAGTTGATGAGCAGGTCGTAAGCGAGAGGCCATGCTTCCTTACTGAATTTGCTCTTGTCAAGCATCTCTTTCCACTGGGGAGTCCAGAGGTGATATTCAAGCACGTTGACGTCGTTCTGGTAGTGAACCACAGTGCCTTTGTAGACCATGATCTTGCCGGTATTCCACTCGCCGTAAGGCTTTGAATTCTGGGGCTTAGCGGGAATCATGTCGTAGAGGGAAGCTGACTGGCGGTTACCGTCAACACCGAGTTTGGCATCGGGGTGATTGGCGTTGTCGAGGATCTGATATTCGGGAGCTGAGATGTAGATGGGCTCGCCGGGAACCTCCTGTGCAAGATAGAAGACGCCGGAGTTAGAGCCTTTTGCTACTTTCCACTCGAATGACAGTTCGAAATTCTTGAATTTGCGGTCGAATATGATGTCGCCGCCGTCATTTGCACCGGCCTCTCCGTTGCCGCTGCCGTTGATCTTGATGCAACCGTCCTCGATGGTCCAGGCTTTGGGCATATCGGTCTTGTCATAACCGCGCCAGCCGTCAAAGCTTTTTCCGTCGAACAATACTATTACGTCAGGGTCTTCTGCTTCTGCAGCTTTCTTCTTGCCATTCTTGCAGGAAGTCATCATAAAAGCTGTGAACAGGATTAAAGAGATTGTAAGTATTCTTTTCATAGTAATCGTAGTTTATTTAGGCATTGCGGGAAGTGAGTATCCGTTGTGATAGGTGTGGCGGATAAGCTCTGCAGCGAAAGCCTGTGCGCTTTCTGCTTCTGTGTATTCGTTGTTGAATGAAGGGTGGCCGGCGGTGATGGTAAAGCCGTCCTTGATCTTCATCTTGATGGTGTCGTTCGGGTTGATGTTGGTGAATTGCATGTTCTCACCGTCCCAAAGGAGTTCACGGTTGAGGCCCTGCAGACGGACTGCAAGGACGCCCATTACTACCATTTCGTTGAGAGGGCCTGCAAATTCAAAGTCAGATACGGTCTTTACGCGACTTTCCGGAGACTCCTTGCAGGCGCGTGCGAAATCGAGGTGGTGGTCCTGATTGGGGACCTCGCGGGTCATTGTGGGCTCGGGAAGTTCGCGGCCTGAGATGAGCCAAGGGTTACGGCCGTAGCAGCCGCATACGAGGATATCTTTGGTTCCGTAGAAAATACATGCTCCACCGCCGTCGTTCGGATCCTTACCTGCGGGCCATCCTTCAGGAAGTTCGGGCTTAAGGCCTCCGTCATACCATGTTACTTCAACAGCAGGCATGGCAACCTTCGGCATATTGTCGCGGGCCGGGAATTTGAATTTCACTATCTGGGCGTCAGGAGCGCAATCCACCATCAGGCAGTTAGAGCTACCCTGAACTGCAGTCGGAGATTTGAGGTTGAGGCTCTGTACGATGGGCTGAAGGATATGGCAAGCCATATCGCCGAGGGCTCCAGTACCGAAGTCCCACCAGCCACGCCAGTTCCACGGGTGGTAGATTGAGTTGTAGGGGCGTTTCTTGGCCGGGCCGATGAAGAGGTCCCAGTCGAGAGTCTTGGGCACTTTCTCGACCTTTGTCGGGGTTTCGAGACCCTGGGGCCAGATAGGACGGTCGGTGAAGGCATCGACTCTTGTCACTTCTCCGATCATGCCGCTCCAGACGGCTTCGCAAATCTTGCGCACGCCGATGCCTGAAGCGCCCTGGTTACCCATCTGAGTCGCAACTTTGTTCTTTGCTGCGAGCTTGGTAAGCAGCCTGGTCTCGTAGACGGTGTGGGTGAGGGGTTTCTCGCAGTATACATGCCAGCCCATCTCGAGAGCCTGGGCAGAGATGACTGCGTGGGTGTGGTCGGCGGTACCTACGACAACTGCGTCGATCTGGTTGCCGAGTTTGTCGAACATCTCACGATAGTCTTTGAACTTCTGGGCGTTCGGATACTGGTTGAATTTGGGGGCTGCATAGCTCCAGTCAACGTCGCAAAGGCCGATGATGTTCTCGGTCTTGGCAAGGCCGTCGATGTCGGCGCCGCCTCGGCCGCCGATGCCGACTCCGACTACGTTCAGGCGGTCATTGGCGCCCGGTCTGCGGATCTGGGGAGCAGCCATTGCTTCTGCTACTTCAGCTGCGCTTTTGCCGAACATGGGCGATGATGCCAGCACGGCACCTGCGGTTGCAAGTGCGCTCTTCTGAAGGAAATCTCTTCTGCTGATGTCTTTGTTCATGATAGTTATAGTTAATTGTCAGTTGTTAGTCCTTGAAAAGGAGAGGGGCGTACTCTGTGAGGTAGATGCGCCAGTTGCGCCAGATGTGGCCGCCGTCGCTCTCATAATATTGATAAGGGTATCCTTTCTCGTCGAAGTATGCCCTCATGTCTTTTGTATTCTGATAGAGGAAGTCGGTGCGTCCGATAGCAATCCAGTAGAGTTTCGGTTTCTTGGAGAACTGGACTGCGATTTTTTCCTCTGTGCGGGCTTTTTCTGCAGGGTCCTGAGACAGGCTCATACCGGCTGAGAATACACCCATGTAGTCGAAAGTGTCAGGATATTCCATTGAGACGCTCACTGTGTAGAAACCACCCATAGAAAGACCGCCGATTGCGCGTGCGCTCTTCTTGTTGATAGTGCGGTAGTTCTTCTCGACATACTTCTGGACATCGGGGAATGCGCTTACGAAGTTGGCGCCCTGAGGGATGGTGCGGGATGCTGAGCCTGCACCCATGCTGGGCTGCTGTACGAAGCCGAATGAAGACTCGCCTGCAGCTGCTTCCTGATTCATGTTCTCGTTGGTCATTACGACGATCATCGGTTTGGCCTTGCCCTGTGCGATGAGGTTGTCAAGGATCTGGGCTGTGCGTCCGAGGGCTATCCACGCTTCCTCGTCTCCGCCTGCACCGTGGAACAGATAGAATACAGGGTATTTGGTCTTGGTGTTCTGTTCATATCCCGGAGGGGTGTAGATGGTGAGCCTGCGGTCGAAGCCTACTACGGGGCTGTCATACCATACTCTGGCTACAGTGCCGTGGGGAACGTCGTTGACTTTGTAGAGGTCTGCGCGGCCGCCGTCAATCAGGAATACGTTGAAGACGTTGGCGACGTCACGGATCATGTGGACGTTGTTGGGGTCGTTGATCTTGAGGCCGTCTACGATAAAGTTGTAGAAGTAGAGCTCCGGCTCGAGGGGCTTCTCGGTGGTGAAAGCCCATACGCCGTCAGTTTCTACGAGGTCGGCAATGCCCTGGGCGCCATTAGGGCCGGCAGGGAGGAAGTCGCCTGTAACCTGCACCCTGACAGCTTTGGGAGCCACGAGGCGGAAGGTTACGGTCTTGTCCGGATTGATTTCAGGAGACTTGACTGCCGCACGGCTCTGGAGAGATTGCTGAGCTGATGCGCTGATGCATAGCAGCATCGCGAGGAGCATGAGGGATAGCTTTTTCATTTATGGTAAAGTTTTTGGTTAGTTCGCACACACATTCTTTCAAATTTACGAAATATATGTTATTGGTGACGCAACAATTGGAGTATTTTTTGCATCTTTACCACGCAATCGTTCAATGGGGATGTTTTGGTTTTGACAGCAAATGACATTGACCGGTAAGCACGCCGAGAGTCGTGGCCCCTCTCGTAAATCTCAGACCTCAAGCCATAACTGGCAACTACAACTTTGCGCTCGCTGCGTAGTCTTGAGCTAAGCTCGACTCCTTAATTGACTGGTCAAGGACCAGCCAACGAGTATCCCGCCGGGGTTTTGGAATGTCGCTCCGGAGTTACGGGATATCATCAGGCAATTCCTGCTCGGGTGGACTTCTCTAATACCCGCTAAGATTTAGAGGATAAGCTTCGTATGGCCTGCCGCCCGGCAGTGCGGAGCCGACAATTAAAGGGAGGATAAGCGTGTAGAAAGCTTGTTGGTGCGTTGTTTGGACGGCGGTTCGAGTCCGCCCATCTCCACAAAATAAAAAGGGACCCATGAGGTCCCTTTTTATTTTGTGGAGATATCGGCCTGCAAGCAGGCCTCCTTCGTCACCCTCTGTCGCTGGCGCGACATCTCCCTCAAGGGAGAACGCCGGAACCTGCTTCGCAGAACCCGGGTGGCTCC
>Ga0265298_10011448_pt1 | contig 10388 bp, 7 predicted proteins | sample AusTroGonzalo_MG_3_FD_193486 | JGI IMG/M metagenome (GOLD analysis project Ga0265298, IMG submission 193486) | Bovine rumen microbial communities from tropical cattle in Woodstock, Queensland, Australia - Gonzalo_01 | ecosystem: Host-associated > Mammals > Digestive system > Stomach > Rumen ... | reverse complement strand
TCGATCTCCCTTTCAATTTTCTCTCTCCCTACCGGTCTGAAAGCATTACGGAGTTCTGGCGGAGATGGCATATCACGCTGGGGCGGGCGCTGGGTGCTTATGTATACCGGCCCCTGGGCGGGAACCGCAAAGGCCTTGCCCGCACCTGCCTCAATCTGTTCCTCACCTTTCTGGTCAGCGGCATCTGGCACGGAGCTTCGTGGACGTTTGTCGCCTGGGGTGCGCTGCACGGCCTTTTCGTCGTGCTGGAAAGGATTGCGGACAGACCGCTGCGGCGGATTCCCAAAGCGATCCGCGTCTGCGGGACCTTCCTGATCGTTACTGCTTTATGGGTTTTGTTCCGCGCGGAGGGATTCGGGCAGGCAGTGGAAGTCTGGAAGGGAATGGTCTCCTTCGGGAATATCGGCCTGGCGCAGCTGAACACCGTGGCCGGACAGGCTGCCTTCATCGATTTTCCGGTCTCTGTCGATATCGCCTATGTTCTGGGTCTGGTGGCCGTGTTGCTGATCATTGTTTTCAGATGCCGGAATACCTCCGATCTCCTTGCCCGGTTCACACCGACCCGAAGAACGCTGTTTTTAGCAGCGTTCCTGTTTACGGTTTCCCTGTTATGCCTGACCAGGGAGAGCGTCTTTATCTATTTCAATTTCTGAGAAAGGGGGAACCGGCGTGATCAAAACGAACGCAGGAAAATGGCTTGCTGCCTTCCTGGCTCTGGTCCTGGCTGCTGCTGTGCTGCTCGCTGCCGTGGCGTATGCCATTGACCCCTTCCTTCAGTTCCGGGTCAGGGATCATGTCTATATGCTTCGCGGCTGGTTTGTCGACAGCGGGCTGATTGAGAACTACGATTATGATACCCTGATCGTCGGGTCCTCCGTGACTCAGAATTTTGATATGAATCTCTTCAGATCTGAACTGGGTGTCAGGCCGCTGCATGTTGGTATGGGGGGAATCCGGGCGAACGAGATTCAGAAGTTGATCGCGCTGGCATATGAAACGGGGAAAGCGGACCGGTTCTATGTCGGTGTCGACCTGCATATGTTCAGCGCGGACGACGGGACGAGCCATTACCCCGAATACCTGTTCCGGAAGGACATTCTGTCCAGGCTGCGCTACCTGTTCAGCTATGAAGTCTGGTTCCGGTATATTCCGATCGATCTCGTCTTTATGGTCCTGGATCTGGTCGGTGTGAAGCTTCCCGAAAAAATCGAGAGCAACAGAAGTATTGACAAACTGGAAGACTGGCGCCTGGATTTCCCGGAAACGAGCGTCGGGGAAGCAGCGGTGCTGAGAAATTACGAAGAAAAGCAGTACAGCGTTTCGGAAGTGGATGTGACGGATCTCTTCCAGAGAATGAAGACAAATATCGATTCATTCCTGGAAGGGTTTTCCCTGGACCGGGGCAGCCATATCTTCTTCTTTCCGCCCTATTCGGCGCTGTTCTGGCGTGACGCCCGGAACAGCGGCTATTTCGATGTCTATCTGCAGGCAAAACAATACTTTGTGGAGCAGGTTACAAAGCAGAACGCGGTTGTCTTCGATTTTCAGAGCGCAGAGTGTACGCTGGACCTGAACAACTACCGGGACACGACCCATTATCTGCCGCCGGTTAACGACTGGATGGTCAGGTGTTTTGCAAACGGAGATTATCGGGTCACTCCGGAAAACTTCGGGCGCCTTCTGGAAAAGCAGCGGGAGAACACAGACCGCTTCCGGCTCCCGGGCGCCGCTGAGGCGCAATAAACACCCGGATTAAAAGCGGTAATTCGCTTTCTTTCTGCTGAAGCGTTCGCTGTAGCAGGGGTCGTGGATTTCGGTTCCCCACTTCTGTTCGAAGTGGGCAACGTCTGTCCGGTTTCTTTCCTTCCCGCTCAGCAGGAGGCGGCAGGGCGCCAGTTCCGCTTTCGCGTGAGGGGTGAACACGAACCATTTTTTTGCCAGACGCTGGCGCATCCCCAGGTCCACCGCGGCGAGCCCGCCTTTGAACCCTTCGTCCAGCGGGACCCAGTTTGCTCGCTTCACCATCAGGCAGCAGAGGCTCACGGCGCTCACGTTGTGCACCTTGTTCATCATGTCGTGCCAGCCGCCGGCCCGGTAGTACATCCCTTCATTAATACACTGGGCGGTATACTCCATGCCCACGGCAAAGCCTCCGTGAGTGATGCGGCCTTTCCGGTCCGTCAGTACGCCTGTCACGCCCGCCACGTCGTCCCGCCGGGCATACATGAGCATCTCCCGGATAAAGTACCGGTTCATTTCCGTTACGCCCGCATCCAGAATCAGCAAGTAATCCGCCTTGGAAGTCGCGGCGGCTTCGTTGATCATTCCGATCCGATCTTCCTCCCCGCCTGTGACGATGCTTCCGGTCAGGTATGGCCAGTCGGTCCGGAACTGCAGTTCACCCAGGCACTCCCGGCATTCTTCCTCGCTCTCCCCATGGACGATGGCTTCCACAGACGCACCTGTCGGAATCTCGTACCAGATGCGTATCTCTTTGTTTACAGGTACCGCTTCGGCCTTCCGGCCCATCCTGCCTTCATGCTCCACCGACGCGCGGCAGCCGTTTTCCAGGCAGGTCCAGAGTTCCCGGTGGCTCTTGCTGGAGAAAACCTCCCGCCAGCTGTAGAGGATATAGGGCAGGTGTTCGATCCGGCTCGTCTTCTCTGACAGGCGGAGGAACAGGTCGTGATCCTGGCTGCCGTCAAAGCCGCTGCGCAGCCCGGTTTCCTCCAGCAGGTCCCGGCGGATCACCGCCATGTGGCACATATAGTTGTCGCTGACCAGGTTGTCCGGGCAGTAGTCGGGCTTGTAATGCGGGTCCATGTGGCGTCGCCCGTTCTCGGTGATCCGGTCCTCATCGGAGTAGATTACGTCCGGATGTTTTGCGGCGATGCATTCAGCAGCCCGCCACAGGGCGTCGGGGGCCAGCAGATCATCATGGTCGCACAGGGCGGCGTATTCGCCTTTCGCTTCCTTCACGGCTTCGTTCGTGTTGCCGCTGATGCCCTTGTTCTCTTTTCCGTGGATCACCCGCAGCCGGGGATCGGTTTTTTCGGCTTCCGCCAGCACGGCGAGGGTTTCCGGCCGGCTGCTGGCGCCGTCGTACAGGATGGCCTCGAAGTCCCGGTAAGTCTGCACTGAGATGCTGTGGAGCAGTGCCCGCAGCATACCCGGGTCCGTGTTGTAAACCGGGATCACCAGGCTGATCAGCCCGGCGTCGGGCTGGTTCTCCCGCTGCCGTGCCAGTTCCGCTGCCGAAGCTTTTTCCCGCTTCCACCGCCGGTCATAGGTTCCCAGCAGCAGCTGCTGAGCTTTCTGACCGAGCCGCTTCAGGGTGTAGGCTGTTCCGTGACTTTCCCGGTATTCCCGGATCCGTTCGACTGTTCTCATATTTACCCCTTGGATTCCTTAAAAATCAATCTTCCTGCGCATTGACAAACCCCCCGGTCAGTTGTATACTGAGTTCGCGATTTGTCATATTTGGTCAATTTGGCGGGAGGATTCACCATGACTTCGTACTTATTGAAAGAGATCCCGGAGCACCTGAGCTCCCTCGCCGTGGAGGGCGTCCATAAACCCGGAAGCCTTACGCAGGCCAGCGGCGCCTGGATCCATGCAGCCGGCAGCTTCGTGCTGGAGAAGGGAACCCATTCCCTTAACGCGCATGAGCAGTGGGTGTGGCTCGCGGTGGAGCGGGGGGACATGATCCTCTCCTGGGATAATCATGAGCTGGAGCTTCCTGCAGAGTCCACCTGTTTCCTTCCGGGCGGGGACAAGCGCTGCGAGATTACTACGGAGAAAGAAACCCGCTGCCTCTGGATTGCCCTGGAAGGCCCCCTGAGCCCTATGGTGGTGCGCAAAATGGGCGCTCTGCTGCATATGCCCCTGAAGCAGGGGGCGCTGCCGAGCCAGATCTATCTGGCAGAGCAGATCGTGCAGGTTATCGTCCGGCATTCCGGCACCGCGGACGCCACCTATCAGCTGCAGCACCTGCTTTACGGGATGATTGCTTCCCACTGGGGCCAGCCTGTCGCCATGGATGCCATGCTCTCCCACGAGATCGCCAAGGTGGTCGATACGCTCCGAGCCAATCAGTATAAGGACAACTTCTCCCTGGCGGACATGGCCGCCATTTCCCGTATGCCGATGGAAACCTTCCGTAAGCGTTTTGTGGCGGAGGTCGGCATGCCGCCCCTCTCCTATGTGCTCCACTGCAAGATGGAGCGGGCTAAGGAGCTTCTGAGGGATCAGAACTGCTCCGTCCGCCAGGCGGGCATCGAGGTCGGGATGCAGGATCCCTACCATTTCTCCAAGCAGTTTAAGCACATTGTTGGCATCAGCCCCAGTGCCTTCATGAAGCAGGCCTCCGTCCCGTCTGCCACCATCCGCGGCGTGACCCCCAAGGCCAAGAAGAAGTAAGGACGGCCAGGGTTATCTTCTCGCTGATGCTTCATTCTGAATTCCGAATTCCGAATTCTGAATTTCTTCCGGCTGCGTCTGCAGCCGTTTTTTTCTGCGCCTGTCCAGCCATCTTGCCGCAGGTTTCTCCACCGCGTAGGTCACAATGATTGCCAGCAGGACGCTTAAGCCGAAGCACAGCCAGGTGTATTTCATCTGCCACTGCAGTTCCCCGGCCATGTTGGGCTCCTCGCTTTCGGCCCAGGGGATCCTCAGCCGCTTCAGATGCACCGTTACCGTCTGATGGATCAGGTAGTAATTCATGCTGATGCCCCCGAGGAACTTTGTCACCGGGTTGCCCAGCAGTTTCCGGAGCGGCATCAGGGAGAACGGTGCGCTCAGCGCCAGCGCTACGAAACACAGAGCGAACAGCGGGCGGAATATCATCTGCCGTTTTTGAATCTCCACATAGCTGCCTGATGTGGCCTGGAACCGCAGCAATCTCAGCAGCAGGAAGAACGCAAGCAGGAAGGCGGCGGTCGCCGCGACCTGCCGGATCCACTTTGACTTGCCGACGGCTGTTTCCAGTCGCTTTTCCAGATGTATATAGGCGACGGCCCCGGCGATTCCGATCACATACACGTCCAGGAAGTTCAGCAGTTGATTTACGACCATCGTGAAATCTCCCAGCGACCAGATGCACCAGGCCCGGAATCCGAAGCACAGGAACAGCATCGTGCAGACGGTCAGCGCGGGCTTTTTCGTGATCCCCCGGGCGATCAGCGGGAACAGGAGATAACCCTGCACCAGGATCGCCAGCGTCCACCCGGCGGCGCCCAGCGGCGTTGCCACATAGGTGTCGTAGAAGAAGGTGAAGGTGAAGGTCAGGTGCGTCGCCACATCCTTGACCATGTACTGCGGGCTGTCGTACAGGCGCCACGGCAGGGCAATGGCGAAGAACACTGCCAGCGTGATGAAATAATATCCCGGCACGACACGCCGGAACCGCCGGTAGTAGAAATCTTTCGTGTCCGGCGCCGAAGTCCCGTCCGCCATGGCCTTTGCCCAGGGCAGGAACAGCAGGAAGCAACTCAGCAGCACTGTGCCGTCCACCCAGACGTAGCCGCTCCGTACCAGGTAGTCCAGGCTGTAGTTTCCGATGTACGGGCGCAGCCAGCTCTGCTGCCAGATGTGATACCAGCTGACGATGAAGATCATCAGGACCCGCAGTCCGTCCAGCTCGGGGATGCGCGCTCTTACTCTGTTCATGATTGCTCATCCTCGGTAACCAGGAAGGGAGGTGCGGTTGTTTCTTCCGTTTTTTCGTTCGGAGCGGGTGTGGCTGCCGCTTCCTGCGGGTTTTCCGCGTTCGGGTCCGGCGTGGCCGGGTAGGCCTCGATCCCCGCGCCGTCGCAGGCGGTCAGGTACAGGTTCTCGATGTCCTTGTATTTCTTCCGCAGCGTCTGCCGGTCGAGAGGTTTCAGCAGGGAAACGGCGGTCTCGAAGTCCCCCTGTTTCACGGCGGTCTTCGCTTTCTGGTAGGCGGCTTCCGCCCGCAGGCTGCCGGCGTTTTCATAGCTGTCCGGAATGCCTTCGAGCAGCTGCAATGCCAGTGTATATTCCAGGCTGTTTACCGCGTCCTCTGCCAGCGATACACGGCAGGCTTTGTCCTTTTCCGCGCACTCCTCGTTGTCCGGCAGCGAAGCGTACAGGGCGTGAGCTCCCCGCAGGTCGCCCGCCTCAAACAGCGCGTCCGCCTGCTTCAGGGTGATCCCGGCGGTCCGCTCCGGCGCATCGCCCCAGTTGCCGGCCATCAGGAACTCGGCTGCCGCCCCTTCCAGGTCGCCGGCTTCTTCCAGCGTGGCGGCTTTCCGGTAGTGGCACTGCAGGGTCAGGCTCCGGCTGTCCTTGTAGTCCGGGATCCGGCTCAGCAGGTCGATGGCCCCGTCCCAGTCCTGTGCTGCCATGCATGCTTCGGCAGGCCGGTACAGGCATTCCGCGGCAAGGTCGCCGGTGCCGGGCAGGTCTGTCAGCTCCAGGAAGAGTTTGCGGGCGGCTTCATATTCGCCATTTTCCAGCAATTCCTTTGCTTCCGCCATGCGGCAGTCGCGCAGCAGCGCCTCCCGGTCCCCCGTGCCTTCCGGTACAAGGGAGAGGGCTTCTTCTGCGGCTTTCCGTTCGCCTTTGGCCAGCAGCAGCCGCGCCCGGCCCAGGTCAATTTCGTCGGCCTTCTGCAGTGCTTCCGGACGATCCGGAAGCGAGCGCAGCAGGGCGGAGGCTTCGGCCATCTCTTCGGGCGTGCGGCTCTCGTCCGCCTTTGCCCGGGCTGCCACCCAATCGCATTCGGCGATCATTTTGTCTGCCCCGCCGAAGGTGCCCAGGGACTCAAACACGGCTTTTGCACCTTCGGGATCCCCGTTCTCCAGCGCCCGGCGGCCGGCCAGCAGCTGAAGCTCCGGCACCGCGGCAAAGCGGATGCCTGCGCACAGGGCAACGGCCAGGATCAGGCATACAGCGAGATAAATCCGGCGTTTCCGCCGGGTCTGTTTCGCCCGGTATTCTTCTTCCCTCAGCCGCTGCAGGCGGATCGTGTCCTCCCGCATGCTCCGGCTGTTCAGGTCCAGCTGCTTTTCCCGCATGCTGACCGCGGCTTCCACTGCTTCCGGGCTGCAGGCTGCAAATACCGCGTCCCGCTGCCGTCCGCAGCGGACGCAGACGGGTTCCTCTTCCGGATTCGGCCGTCCGCATACACAGATCCACAGGCCGTTTTCCATTACCGGGAAACCCACCGCGGTCTCCCCGGCCACGTACTGCAGGTTTGTCAGCGCCCGGCTTACCGGCAGGGCATTCGGGGTATATTCGACGGCGTTCGCCGGGTTCCGGCGCCAGACCTCGTTGTCCCGGAACCATACTTTTTCAATGCTCACTTCCGCCGCAACCACGCCGGCCGCGGCACAGGGTACGGTCATCGTGAAGGTTGAATGGGGCCGGCCGTTCAGGGCGCGGCCGCGGTAGGAGAGCTTCTCGGTCTCCGAGCCGTTCTTGTCCAGCAGGCGCAACAGAACCTCGGCCGAAACGATTACCCGGTCGCTCAGGTTGAACAGCGTCAGCGCCGCCGCCGGGATTTCCTCGGTCGGCAGCAAAGTGCGGAACACTTCCGCCGGACAGGTCAAGTCAATGAACATAGGTCGTTCCTTCCGCTTACACCGTGTGCAGGATGATCTCCTTCAGCAGGTTTTGTTCGTAATTCAGCAGCAGCTCCACCCGCAGGCCGTCCGCTTCCGTCACGTAGCGCAGGGAGATTTCCCCGGCGGCATAATCAAAGGAAGCCAGGCCGAACTCGGCGCTGTCTTCCGCGCCGTAGAGCAGCTCGGTCATTTCTTCGGTCATCTCATTTCCTTCGCTGCGGAAACGGCAGTAGTCGTCGCTGAGCAGGTCGTTCAGCCGCACGGCGCGGGGGCCTTCCGCGTCCGGATCCAGGATCGAGTAGCTCAGGATTTTCGCGTTTTCACCGTTCATATCGCAGGCGAAGACGGCCTCGAATCCGTTGCCGTCACAGCGCAGCAGGGCGGTCCCGTCCTGATTGTCGATCAGTTCTTTTTCCGTTTCTCCGGGCAGGTTTTCCGGGCTCAGCTCCGTGTAGCGGATTTCGCCGAAGGACAGGTCTTCCGCGCTGAAGACGGTCAGCTCGGTTCCCACGCGGCTGGTGGGCACCAGCTTGTATGCTTTTTGTTCGCCGATGGTTTTCAGGGTCGAAAGCCGATCTTCTACTTGTTCCGCTCCGATCCTTGCTGCAGGGTTCAGGCCGTCTGCCCGGATTGATGTGACCAGCCCGTTCAGCAGGCTGTAGGTTACGGAAACATTCCGGTATCCGTCATTTTCCCTGATCATTTCGCCGTATTCGACCGCGGTCAGCCGCTGACCATCCCGCAGGGCTGTGCCGTAAAGGAAGCCGCCTTCCGTTTTCTCTTCCAAATATAACAGGGCATTTGTCCTTGTGCCCTCCAGCTCCGGATTGTCCAGCCGGTAGGCGGCGAGCAGGTCAACCCAGTGGGTGTCGATTCCCGTGCCGCGGAAGACTTCTCCCTCGCTGTCCGCGAAGACCAGCGTATTCACCGGGGTCTCCGCCGTCAGGGTTTCTCCTTCGGCGTAGATTTCCGCCACTTCGTACTGGAAGCGGGTTCCGTCCTCGCTCCGGGCGTCGTCATCCGCCGGGTTGTTCAGAAGGTCCTCCTTGGCGGCCTGTTCCCGCACCGAAGCCAGCAGGCCTTCCAGTTCCGCGGCAGTTACGGCTTCTTTTCCGCCCTCCGCAGCAGCAGCGGTGCACAGCCCCAGCATCAAAACCGTCAGCAGACACAGTATTTTTTTCAACATCCGACAGTCCTCCCTTATCCCGGCGATCCCGTCTCTTCTCCAAATGGGTATATTCAAAACATTATAACACAATCCCCATGATCATGACAAGCCGAGCCCTTCTCCCACAATATCTGGGGGTTTTCCCCGGAGCGATTTCCTGTTACAATAAACATAGGAGCAACCGAATACCTTCCCTATGATCATTATCTAAATGAGATACTCTGAATTCTGAATTCCGTTCAAAGGAGTCCCTATGAAAAAGCGTTTGTGCCTGATTATAACGGTCATTCTTCTCCTCCCGGTCCTCTCCGCCTTTGCCCTGAACCCCTGTGAGCATTATCCGGGCCAGGTGGCGGATCATGAGCTGGAGGAGGTCAACAAGATTCCCCCGCAGGAGGGGGTTGCCGGTTCCGTGGACCTGCGCTGCCCTATCTGCCATCAGATTGTGGACAGTGCGATCCTCCCGGCTCTGCCGATGCCTGCGGAGCATCCCGCGGCTTCAGACGCGGAAACCCCACCCAACGCAGCGCCTCAGTCGGACCCGGAACCGGTTACCTCGACTGAAGTATTCGTACAGCCGGAAGCACCCACTCAGCCGAAGACTCAGGCCCAGGCTGAGGTGCCGGTACAGCAGGAGACACCCGCACAGCTAGAGGCTCCCGCACAGTCGAAGGCCCAGGTTCAGGCTGAGGTGTCGTCACAGACTGGGGTACCGGCACAGCAAGTGACATCCGTACAGCCGGAAACGCCTGTACAATCCGAGTCCCCGGCTCGGTCGGAAATGCTGGCACAAGCTGAGGCGCCCTCTCAGACAGCTTCTGATATCAAAGCGGTTGTCTCTGCAGAGGGAGGTAGCCCGGATCAGTCCTCCGCAGCTGAGCCGCCGAAAGCACAGGACGTGACCGCGAATGTACCCGCTCAGACCGGCGGATCCGCCGAGGGCGGCGGGACAACCGGATCTCCCGCCAGGAACAGTGTGCTGACAAATACCAGTGCGCAGACTACGGCTGATTCCCAAAACAGCGTCAAAGTCCGGACCTTCCCCTATCGCCGGATCAAGATGAAACCCCGGCCCGGCATTCGTGCCGAAGCTCCAGGCGATCTCATCTGGCCGCTCTACGGCACACCCTTCCAGGATCTTTTCAGCGACTGAAAAAACGGACGAAGAGCAATCTGCTCTTCGCCCGTTTGCTATTACAATCGAAGGGGTTTCAGGGGGCATTCGGAAAGCCCCCTGATTTATTTTGCGTATTCGGTGCTGCGGGTTTCCCGGATCACGTTTACCCGGATCTGTCCCGGATATTCCATCTGTTCTTCGATGCGCTTGGCGATTTCCTTTGCCAGCACCTTGATGCCATCGTCCGTAACGTCTTCCGGCTTTACCATGATACGCACCTCGCGGCCGCTCTGGATCGCGTAGCACTTCTCCACGCCGTCAAAGCTGTTTGCAATCTCTTCCAGCTTCTCAAGACGCTTGATATAGTTTTCCAGGCTCTCGCGGCGGGCACCGGGCCGGGCGGCGGAAATCGCGTCCGCGGCCTGCACCAGCACCGCTTCGACGGTCTGGGGTTCCACGTCGTTGTGGTGGGCCATGATGCAGTGCACCACGTCGTTGTTCTCGTGATATTTCCGGG
>Ga0265298_10011447_pt1 | contig 10389 bp, 7 predicted proteins | sample AusTroGonzalo_MG_3_FD_193486 | JGI IMG/M metagenome (GOLD analysis project Ga0265298, IMG submission 193486) | Bovine rumen microbial communities from tropical cattle in Woodstock, Queensland, Australia - Gonzalo_01 | ecosystem: Host-associated > Mammals > Digestive system > Stomach > Rumen ... | reverse complement strand
ACTGTGATATTCGGCTAACCGTCCAGTACATGGAGGTCTCTGAATACTCAATCAGAGAGCCGTTTCCCTCTTTTAGACACTCAGGAACGCTGTTGGTGCAGCTGAAGAAAGGCATAAGCGGAGATGTTGCGGCATCGTCTACACCAAACCAGAACACTCCGTACTTGCTGTCAGAACGTGACTGGGCCACATACCACCAGCCGGTCTGCTGGGTTGCGATGGCGCGCTCGTTCACGTATTCCCAACCCTGATACTCAAACTCCATGGGGCGCCAGCGGTAAGGCAGATGGCTGCCGCCTGCACCTATATCGGTTGTCATGTCCATAGGCGTTCCCTCATAGTGGTCACGCATCATGTCAGCCAAATCTTTTGTTGAGATTTTTCTATTAGGCTTCACATAGAGCGGCATGTGGTTCTTGAGATCATAACCCATAGCGTAATCCAGGTACTCATCCATTCCGTCGGCAAAACGGTTGAAGTAAGACCACACGCGGGCCTCGCATCCGCGGGCGCCACCAAAATCCAAAGGATTGTAAACGTCACAGAAACTGAACTCCTCATCCTTGCCGCTGAATATCCCCTGCTCGCGGGCATGCTTGATAACATCCTTTGCATAGAGGCAGTTATCGGGATCATTGAAATCAATGGTTGTTATGCGTGACTGGTTTGCGTGACCTGATATACAGCCGTCAGGGATACGCTTTGCCACCCAGACAGCCCCCTTGTTGATGTTGCGGCCCTTCTTGTCAAACTTGGGGTTCTTGCCCATGATGTCCATGATCCAAATTTCATTAGGATCACAGAGAGTAAAAGACTCACCCTCTGATGCGTAACCGTACTCCTGCATCAGTTTGTCAATGAGCAGGATAGCCTCACGGGCGGTCTTGCAGCGCTCCAGCGCGATATGCATGAGTGATCCGTAATCCAGGATTGCAGTCGTATCAATGAACTCGCGCCCGCCGTAGGTAGTCTCACCTATCACAAGCTGATGCTCGTTCATGTTGCCTATCACTGCGTAAATGTGGCTTGCCTGCGGGATCTCGCCCAGCTTCTTGCCGCTGTCCCAGTCAACGATCTCACGCATGGCTCCGGCCGGGAAATCGGCAGCAGCGTTGTAATGCAGGGTTCCGTACAGCTGGTGTGAATCGGCCGCGTATGTACACATGTTTGTCCCGTTGGCCGATGCGCCTTTGGTCACTATCAGGTTGGTGCAGGCAAATGCGCCGGCTGTGCCCAGCACCGCTGCAATGGTAAGAATCAGTTTCTTCATTATTTCTGTAATTTACGTGCTATTATTCCTGCCGCAATTGAACAAAGCTCTCCGCAGGGGCGTTTCTTGTAGTATTCAGCTGTGCGGTCAGACGGTACGGGAGTGCCCTCAGGCTTGCTTAGTCCCAGCAATTCGCGGCAGATGATGCTGCCGTTCATCTGCTTGAATTCACCTGCCATCTCCTGTACCAGAGCATAGTTTGCTGTCTTAGCATCCTTATCGGTCACATCATTGGCGGGAATCATAGCTCCGGCCACCATAGTCATTGCCGATACGGTTCCGCACACTTCACGCATACGGCCCATTCCGCCGCCGAATCCGCTTGCCAGCTTTGCCACCTCATCCTCCGGCAGCCCCAGCACATCGGCAAAAGTCATGGCCACCGCCTGGCAGCAGTTATAACCGGCCTTGAAAAGCTCACCGGCCCTTTTTTCTCTCTCTTCAACCGTCATATCAAAAACTTTCAGAAGTCCAAAATTACAAAAAATCCCGTATCTTTACAGCTCGCTTTCACCAAACGATGGATTTCAAGTTAGTATCACCGTTCCAACCCACCGGCGACCAGCCGCAGGCCATTCAGCAGCTCACTGACGGACTGCTGAACGGAGCCCGTGCGCAAACGCTTCTGGGTGTAACCGGATCAGGCAAGACCTTCACCATAGCCAATGTCATCAAGAACATAGGCCGCCCCACTCTGGTGCTGAGCCACAACAAGACGCTGGCCGCCCAGCTTTACAGCGAGTTCAAAGCGTTCTTTCCTGACAATGCGGTTGAATACTACGTCTCCTATTATGATTATTATCAGCCAGAAGCATACCTGCCGGCTACCGATACTTACATAGAGAAGGATCTGGCCATCAACGATGAGATTGACAAGCTGCGCCTTTCGGCCACATCGGCCCTGCTGTCAGGACGCAATGACGTGATTGTGGTGTCATCGGTCTCATGCATATACGGTATGGGCAATCCGGCCGATTTCTACAACAACGTGATTGAGCTGCGCAAGGGTGACCGCATAGACCGTAACGAACTGCTGCGCAAGCTGGTGGACTCTCTTTACACACGCAATGACATTGAGCTGGGCCGAGGCTGTTTCCGCGTAAAGGGTGAAAACGTTGACATCAACCTGGCTTACAACGACACGGCCGTACGCGTCCAGTTCTGGGATGACGAGATTGACTCAATCGAGGAGTTTGACGTGCTTACCGGCGAACGCATTGACACGTACGATTTCTACCGCATCTACCCGGCTAACCTTTTCATGACCACCAAGGAGAGTCAGGAGCGCGCCATCCATGCCATCCAGGATGATCTGGTGGAGCGTGTGGCATACTTTGAGGAGATAGGCAAACCGCTCGAGGCCAAGCGCCTGAAGGAGCGTGTTGAGTATGACATAGAGATGATTCGCGAGCTGGGACACTGCAGCGGTATTGAGAACTACTCCCGTTACTTTGACGGCCGCGCTCCAGGCACCCGTCCCTACTGCCTGCTGGATTTCTTCCCCAAGGATTTCCTGACCGTGATTGATGAGAGCCACGTGAGCGTTCCGCAGCTTCACGCCATGATAGGCGGTGACCGCGCCCGCAAGAAGTCATTGGTGGAGTACGGATTCCGCCTTCCCGCCGCATTTGATAACCGCCCGCTCAAGTTCGAGGAGTTCAAGGAGCTTACCGGCCAGACCATATACGTGAGCGCAACGCCTGCCGAGTATGAGCTGGAGGAGAGTGAAGGCGTTGTCGTAGATCAGGTAATACGCCCCACAGGCCTGCTTGACCCGGAGATTGAGGTGCGTCCCAGCAAGAATCAGATTGATGACCTGCTGGAGGAGATTGCAGTACGCTCTGAACGTGACGAACGTGTCCTGGTTACCACTCTGACCAAACGCATGGCCGAGGAGCTGAACACCTACCTGCTCAAGAACGGCGTACGCTGCAACTATATCCACAGCGATGTAGATACGTTGGAGCGCATCCAGATTATGACTGATTTAAGAAAAGGCCTCTACGATGTACTTGTAGGCGTTAACCTGCTGCGTGAGGGTCTGGACCTGCCTGAGGTTTCGCTGGTGGCCATTCTTGATGCCGATAAGGAGGGATTCCTGCGCGACCACCGCTCCCTGACACAGACCGCCGGCCGTGCCGCCCGCAACGTGAACGGAAAGGTTATTCTCTATGCCGACAAGATTACCGAGAGCATGCGTCTTACCATAGCCGAGACCAACCGCCGCCGCGAGAAGCAGATGAATTACAATAAGGAGCACGGCATTACCCCCAAGCAGATTGAGAAGGCTCTCAACACATCACTGCTCATACCGGCAGGCCAGGATGCCGAACCCAAGCCATACGTCATGGAGGACCGCACCAGAGCGGTGGCCGATCCGGTTATAGCCAGCATGACACCGCAGCAGCTTGACAAGGCCATTGCCCGCACCAAACGGCTCATGAATGAAGCAGCCTCCAGAATGGACTTCATGGAGGCCGCTCAATATCGTGACGAGATGTTTAAACTTGAGGCGCTCAAGAAAGACAAAACGGTGGTCAACTGAAGACCACCGTTTTGTTTTTATAGACTAAGATTTTGTGCTCGATATGTTTCTGGACCGCGTGGGACAGGACTATCTTCTCCAGATCCTTGCCCTTGTTCATCAGGTCCTTGGGCATATCCTTGTGTGATATGCGAACCACATCCTGGCAGATGATGGGACCGGCATCAAGCTCAGCCGTCACATAGTGACTGGTAGCGCCTATGATCTTCACACCGCGGTCAAACGCAGCCTGATAGGGCTTGGCACCCACGAATGCAGGCAGGAACGAGTGATGGATGTTGATGATCTTGTTGGGATAAGCGGCAATCATACGGTCACCGATTATCTGCATATAGCGGGCCAGCACGATGAAATCTATGTTGTTCTTCTGGAGAAGATCCAGCATTGCAGTCTCCTGCTCCAGCTTGTTCTCCTTGGTAATGGGATATACGTAATAAGGTATGCCGAACATCTTGGCCACGTGTTCCATATCCGGATGGTTGCTTACTATAAGCGGTATCTCAACGTTCCATTCGCCTGCGCTGTAACGGGCCAGCAGGTCAAAGAGGCAGTGAGACATCTTGGATACGAATATGGCCATGCGGGGCTTCTTGTCGCTGAAGTAAAGGCGGAACTTCATATCGTATTTCTTGGCGTAGAGCGTGCCGAAATAGTCTGCTATCTTCTCCTTGGGTATCAGGAACTCGTCAATATTCCACTCAATACGCATGTTGAACACGTTCTCCACGTGGTCCACAAACTGTGCCAGATAAACCACATTACCGCGGTTCTCAGTAATGAAATTGGTTATGTCTGCAATGATTCCCGGTCTGTCGGGGCAGTGCAATAATAGTGTTACAGTCATTGATTTTTGTTTTTCAAGGCGCGAAAATACACAAAAAGGCGCAATTTATGCTCAATAATGCCACTAAAACGTATTCCACAGCACCAACTGCTGAAATTTAATTAACTTTACGGCACAATAATTTGAATTTGATGAACAATCAGAAGTATTTTAAGGACAAAGTGGCAATAGTCACAGGAGCCAGCTCCGGAATAGGACTCGCTACCGCAACCTTGCTTGCAAAATACCAGGCTAAAGTAGTGCTGGCCGCCCGTTCCATAGACAAGCTTGAAGAGCTGCAGAAAGAACTCTCCCAATACTCGGAAGTAATCAGTGTAAAGACCGATGTCTCAGTAGAGGCCGATTGCCGCAACCTGATAGAGCAGACAGTAAAAAAATTCGGACACATAGACATCCTGATAAACAATGCTGGCATCTCCATGCGCGCCATGTTCAAGGATCTGGACCTGAGCGTGATACGCCGTCTTATGGATGTGAATTTCTGGGGTACCGTCTATTGCACCAAATACGCCCTTCCCTACCTACTGGAGGCCAAGGGCTCAGTCGTAGGAGTGATCTCCACCGCAGGATACAAGGGACTGCCGGGCCGCACGGGCTATTCGGCGTCCAAGTTCGCAATAAACGGATTCCTGGACACTCTGCGTTCAGAGCATCTCTATGACGGTCTGCACGTCATGATCTATGCACCGGGATTCACCGCATCCAACATACGCAAGACAGCCCTTATGGCCGATGGCTCACAGCAGGGAAACACTCCGCGCGAGGAAGGAAAAATGATGACATCCGAGCGTGTTGGCGAGATCATGCTCAACCACATACGCCGCCGTTCACGCCGCGCCACGCTTACGTTCACCAGCAAGCTGCTGCTTGTATTGACCAGGCTCTTCCCCATTACCACTGACCACATGGAATACTGGTATATGGCCCGTGAGCCGGATTCACCTTTCAAGCGCCGCCGAGACATAATGCGCGAGCGCCGTAAAAATCACCAGGCGTAATTGAAGTTAAGGGTAAGGAATTCCTTGAACTGACCGTAACCCATCAGTTTACCGTTCTTATCGGTCTTGCGCTTTACACTGTCGTCATAACGCCAGTGGCAGAAAAACTGCAGCGACAGATACTTTGACAGGCGGTAGTCTATGGTATTCTCAAAGTTGATTTCAGTGCTTTCATAGGTGGTATAGAACTGGGTCTTGTTGGTCCAGGTAAAGTCATCAAGGAATGTCCATTTCAGGTTTCCGTCAAATCTGGAACCGAAGCTGTGCTTGACCTGCTGGCCTGCATCAATACCAAAGCTGGTGGCGATGCTGTCCACCGCCGAGTACTTGAGGTTGTATGAGAGAGGTGACAGGAGCACGGAAAGCGTTATTCCCTTTTTCTTGAACTTGGGCTTGTAGTCCATGCCTATGGAGAGGTTACCGTATGCGGGAGCCATGAACTTGGACTTGAGTTTCTCAGGGTTCTTGGTGTCCCATACCGGAGCGAACTGGGTATATCCCTGGAACTGAGCTGAGTAATACCAGTTTTCAAATGCCCTCAGTCCGAACTTTGACGTAAAACGGATAAGGTCCTCATTGGTGCGGAATGTATTCCTGCCGTTTACCTGTGATGTGTTATAGTAACCAAGCTTAAGCTCAAGCTTGTTGTCCCAGGTGGTGTGGTTCTTGGCATAATCGGCCTCCAGATTGATCTGGCCAAGGATTGAGTGGTTGCTCTCACCGCCTTTATACCAGTTGTCCGAATAGTAGCTCTGCGTGTATTTGCCCTGGAAATTACCGAACGTCTTCCAATAGCGCGGTTTGGAACGCACCAGGTCCGGGCTGTTGTCAGTTGACGGAAGCCGGCCGGCGGCTCTGGTGTCTATAAGACTGATACCAGCCACCATATCCTCTGTGATAGGAATAATGCCAGGCACGTTCATAAGCTCCTCCTCCGTCATCTTGACCAGCTCGGGATGCTCAAGATAAATCCTTACAAGAGCCTCGTCTATCATCTTGGACAGCGTGTAGTCATATCCGTCATCCAGATTCTCCAGCGGCAACAGGTTATCCTTCTCCCTGCTCTCACTGACCTCCGGAGTGATGGCCTCCGATACGGCCGATCCATACAGGACCAGCGGCATGAACAGCCTGAAGAACTGGGGATTATCGGAGATATCGTCGTAAGAGATCTCATTATCGTCATCATAATCAAGTGACAACGAATCAAAACGGGCCTTAAGGTTTTCTGAAATCAAAGCGGAATCGGGAAGCATCTCCCGGGGAGGATCAGAGACTTCCTGAGCAATGGTTGTAATTGACAACAGCAGTAATGCGATGAACGCAAAACGTCTTTTCATAAGCTTTCGTGCCGTTTCAACTGCAAAAATACAATAAAATCGGTTTATATCCGCGCACACGTACCATATGGTGTCTCTTTTTTTTGTACTTTCGCAACCCGTGAAACAAATAACAACTATTATACAGTGGACAGAAGAACTTTTTTAGGCATCAGTATCATAAGCATTATAGTACTGCTGGTTTTGCTGTGGTCCGGCAACAGCCAGAAGAAAAACGCTACAGCCAAGGCTCAGTATGAGCAGAAGATAGAGGCACAAGCCGCACAGCAGGACTCCCTGCAGTTCGCACAGGAGACCACGATCGTGGTAACCGAGTCCAGCCAGGATTCACTCTCTCCCCTCTTCCCCGCCATGAACGGAACCGAGAGCGTGGCCATGCTTGACAACGGCCTGGTCAAGATAGGTATCTCGTCAAAAGGTGCCATGCCCTGCTTTGCACAGCTCAGCGGCTACAATGACCAGAAAGGTCAGAACGTAGTGCTTTTCAGCCAGGATGAGATAAGCCTTAACTTCAAGATAGACGGCAAGAACCAGAATATCCAGAGCAAGAACCTCTATTTCGAGACGATCAGCAACGGCTCAAACTCCGTTACCATGCGTCTCAACACCAACGGTTACGGCTACATGGATTTCATCTATACACTGCTCCCCGAGAGTTACATGCTCAACCTTGACATCAAGGCTACCGGCATGGACAATTTCTTCTCATCCAACCTCAACACACTTGCAGTAGATTGGATTCAGAACCTGCGCCAGCAGGAGAAGGGATTTGATTTTGAGCAGCGTTACACCACCCTCACCTACAAGCGCGCCGACAAAATCAAGGCTAAGGTGATGAACGTAGCACCCGCTTCAAGAAAGTCCAACAAGGCTACCGGCAGGACCACCAATAAGACCGTTGAGGAGTCACTTGACTGGGTTGCCTACAAGAACCAGTTCTTCTCATGCATAATGATTGCCTCCGATACATATGCCGGCGGCGCTCAGCTCTCCGGCCAATCCTATCTGCAGGGCCTGGGTTACATGAAGAAACTCATGGCCAAGACTCATGTAGGTTTTGACCCGGAAGGCAAAGAGTCCACACAGTTCCAGTTCTACTTCGGACCCAACGATTACAAGATCCTCAAGCATAACAGCAAACTGGCTCATGGTGATCAGAAAGTCCGTCTGAACCGCGTGATTGACCTGGGTTGGCCCGTAGTACGTGAGGTTAACCGCTTCCTGATCATACCTCTGTTCAACCTGCTCTCCAAGTGGAACCTGAACATGGGTATCGTGATTCTGCTTATGACACTCATAGTCAAGTTGCTGGTATTCCCCGCACAGGTAAAGAGTTACATGTCATCGGCCAAGATGCGTGCCCTGAAGCCTTATATCGATGAGGTCAACGCCAAGTATCCCAAACCTGAGGATGCCATGAAGAAGCAGCAAGAGACTATGGCCGTTTACAGCAAGTACGGAGTAAGCCCCATGGGCGGATGCCTGCCTTCACTGGTTCAGATGCCTGTGTGGATGGCGTTCTTCTTCTTTGTGCCCAACGCCATAGAGCTGCGTCAGCAGAGTTTCCTCTGGGCAACTGACCTGACCGGTTTTGATGAGCTTATCAGATGGAACACAAACATTCCGCTTATAGGTAATCACCTGAGCATATTCTGCGTACTGTTCTGCGTTACCAACATCATCAACACCATCTACATGCAGCAACAGCAGCAGGTGGCTCCCGGACAGGAAGACACCATGAAGATGATGAAGTGGATGATGTACGGAATGCCCATCATATTCTTCTTCTCATTCAACAACTACTCATCCGGTCTGTGCTACTACTACTTCATATCAGGTCTGGTAGGCATCATCACCATGATATGGCTGCGCAGGTCTACTGATGACAAGGCCATCCTGGCCAAGCTTGAAGCCGATTATGAGGCAAGCCGCAATGACCCCAGCAAGCGCAAGACCGGCGGCAGCAACATGATGGCTCGCCTGGAAGCTCTCCAGAAAGAGCAGGAAAGATTGCAGAAACAACAGAAACGATAAATAAAAAAGAGCCTCACGAGGCTCTTTTTTATTTGTTACGCTCAATCCACTGGGTGGGAGTCTCGTTATAGAAGAGCTTGAAGTAGCGGTAGAAGGTTTGGATTGATCCGCAGCCGCACTGCATTGCGATATTCTGCACCACGATCTCATCCTTGGGGGTATTCTTCATCATCTCAACCGCATAGTCAAGCCTGAAACGGTTTACGTAATCTGAGAAGTTGCAGCCCTTGGCATCCTTGATGGCCTTTGACGCATAAGTGCGGTTGGTACCCACCTTCTCGCATAATGTAATCAGAGAAAGCTCGGGCTGAAGGAACAGGTTGTCATTGAGCATTGCATCATCTATCTTCTCAATGAGCGAAGATGGCTTATGCTCCTCCCTGCTTTCTGCCACAACCGGTGCCGCTGCGGGTGCCTGAGCCGTGACGGGACGCTGTCTTATGACCGGCTGGACGGGAGCGTCAGGTTCATCGGCCATCTCATGCATCTCCTCAGCCGAATACTCCAGTTTCATCACATACGATACTATAAGCGACACCATGATTACCTGTCCTATCACAGCAAACACCACAAGCAGAATATGGTCAGTGCTCTCAGATACAGGTATGGAAGACATCACGAGACCGGTAACGACCACCAGTATTGTCAGGACGTGTATGCCACGCATCTTGATGGTTTTACCCGACGTATAGTTCGTACTGTAATCCTCAAGCATCTTGGTATAGGTATTAAGGCGGAATTCTCCGTAAATCATCACCAGGATACCTTGTGCCGGCATAAACACGCTGAACAGTTTCTTGGCTATCATCACCATCCAGGTGTATGCCACCGATGACTCCATCTGAATATTCTGTCCCAGTATCTCATTGCATATGTATGCATGCCTCTCGTCACTGTTCATCAGAATCTGGGCCGATACAAGCAGCACTGCGTATATAACTGAAGGAAGAAACATCGCAACGTTTATAGCCGGACGGCGCTTGATATCGGTCAGGCAGTTTATGAACACATAATATAACGGAGCGCAGAACGGAGTAATCAGACAATACAGAAAATCAAATCCCCAGGAGTACCTGGCGGCAAGCCCCTGATTGTAGAACTGAGCGTAACTGAGCATGCTGACCGCCACCACAAGAAGCATGGAACCCATGGAGTGCTTTATCCTTACGGAGCACTTACCCCTCACGTTAAGGATAATGGCGGAGACTATGATAGCCAGCCCAGGTATCGAGAACAATATGTATATCAGTTTTTCAGCCATTTGTCGAGCCAGTTGAAGTAAGTTCTCTGCCACAGAACGCCGTTCTGGGGTTTGAGTACCCAGTGGTTCTCATCGGGAAACAGAAGGAGCTCAGCCG
>Ga0265298_10011446_pt1 | contig 10389 bp, 19 predicted proteins | sample AusTroGonzalo_MG_3_FD_193486 | JGI IMG/M metagenome (GOLD analysis project Ga0265298, IMG submission 193486) | Bovine rumen microbial communities from tropical cattle in Woodstock, Queensland, Australia - Gonzalo_01 | ecosystem: Host-associated > Mammals > Digestive system > Stomach > Rumen ... | reverse complement strand
AAAACTGATTTTTGCATCTATCGCCATGTTCTTTTCCTCCTTTCATCTGAAATGCCCGTGGCCGGAATTGAACCGGCCGGCAGCGGCACGTCCCATCAGCCCGGCGGGAGCGGTTCACCTCCTTATTTTCCCGGGCTTCCGGCACTGCCCCGTCTGGACGGGCTGGTCACTTAAAACGGTAGTTCCTCTTCAGATATATGTGCCAGCGTATAACCTGATGGAACTTCCCAGCCGTACTTATGCTTTCCGGCCGTCAGATCCGTGTACATCCTCCGGCTTTTCTCGCTGTACAGCAGTGTAATGTCGTTCTTCCCCATCCGGAGCCGTCCGAGCAGTCTGTTCTTCAGGATCTGGATGTGATTGATGCCGTCCTGTTCTTTGTCTCTGCTGCAGGTCAGCACGATGTCAGCCTTGTTCGTTACGTCCGCTGATCCGCTGACGTCATCGTTGTCCAGTTCACGCTTCGCCTTCGTAACATACGGAGACTTCCGTGGGTGGGCTACCACGATAATGCAGACGTTGTACTTCATGGCCAGCTTCTTCAGCTTTCCTACGAACTGACTCTGCCCCAGGTACAAATCGTTCTGACTCATGATGCTTTCCAGCGCCGTCATCAGATTGTCGACCGCGATGATCCGGACGCCGTACTGCTTGATCACCTGCTCAATCGTGTTTACCAGCAGGTCCGTCATGTTCACATCATCTTCGGGAATAACCGAATTGTCATAGATGAACATCCGGCCTTTGTACCACTGGGAGATCCGTTCGACGATTCCGCTGTCAATCGTGTAGTCCTTTTCGTTGTACTCGTTCATGATCGTGTCAATGTGTTCCGGGCCGGCAAGCTGAAAGTCCAGCCACCGCTTAAAGAACTGATCCGTCAATTCGCCTGAGTACACGAACACACTGTACGGGTTGCCGTCAGGATCTTTCTGGTCGAGTACGCTGCACAGCATCTGGCTGAGAAAAGTACTTTTGCCCTGACCGCGTTCCCCTGTGAGGATTACAATCTCTCCCATCACGAGCCCGCCGGTTGCCCGGTCAATGTCATAGATTCCGGTCTTCACTCTTTCCAGAGCGTTCAGATCTACGTTCTTGACCGTGCTCAGGTCCTTCACGTTTGTGATTCTCGGCTCTTCAGCATTCTCGATGGCCTTCTGGATCGCGTTCGTTCCGTACTTGGTCAGGATGTCGTTCGCGTCTTTCTCTCCGAGATAGTCTTTCTGACGGACCGCCTTGATCCTGCAGTCGAGCCTATCCTTCAGCGTATCCAGCAGCGTCATCTTTCCGTTTTCCCAGTCACCGAAGACGATAACCTCGCTGAACTTGTTGACCCATTCCGCGCACGGTGTCAGCCAGGTGAAGGAAGAACATCCGTTCGGTACGCTGACCGCGTTCTTGATCCCGGCCTCGGCTACACTGAGCGCGTCGAGCTGACCTTCGGTGATCACCAGAGTGCTGAAGTCCTCGCACTGCTTCATGCCGAACAGGATCGGCATTGTGTCTTTCTCAAACCATTCCTTGCTCTTATCACGTCCTTTCTTGAACATCATGTTCCTATATTTAATCGTGACCAGTTTTCCGGTCTCGTCGTAGAAAGGAAAGCACATGATCCGCTGGTCATCCTTCTTGGCCGTCACGTCGTACTTCTCAGCGACAGCCCTGTGGATTCCCCTCTTTTCGAGGTATTCCAGGCTGCTGTCCCGCATCTCGACCTTTTTCTTCGGCTGAGGCAGGCTTTTGTAAACTGTCGGCTTTCCTGTTTCCAGTTGATAGTCGAAGTCCCGGCACAGTTCGATGAAGTGGCCCTGTTCTCCGCAGCTTGCCCGCTTGCAGTTGTAAACGCCCTTTTCGATGTTAATCGCGAAAGTGTTCTTGTCTTTGTCTCCACCTCCGCGGCAGTACGGGCAGTATCTGAATACGAGCTCGTCACCTTTCAGGTGCGTTTCGATTCCGATGAACGACGCGAACCCGTAAATGTCGCTTTCATTAAGCTGATAGCTCATGTGTTGGCTCGCCTCCATTCCTCGTATTCTTCATAGCTGGCAAACTTGTCTTTCAGGACTCCCGGCAGCTTCTTTTCTTCCGCCCCGCCCGCTTTTGCGTGGCGGGCGACTTCTCCATCGTCTGTATCATCTTCTTCTATCTTTCCGTTTTGTTTTCCGTTTGGTTTTCCGTTTGGTTTTCCGTTTTGTTTTCCGTCAGTCTGGTACGAGCCATATTTTGCAACGGTTAGAAGCTTTCCGTATGATTGTCCGTTTCTATGTCCGTTTTTATGGACGATTATCATTCCGTCCTCTTTCAAGCGGTCAAGAAACCTTTTTACCTTGCCGTGAGACCACTGCCAGCGGTTCGCAAGGTACAACATACTGCAGCACACCGCTCCTGGATCGTCCGAGTCCGGCCGCTTGGCCATCAGGATCAGGTCAATCCATGCCTGACCGCGGGTGAACGGCTCTTCCAGCCACATCGGGCTGTCTATCAGTTTCCGCCATACCTTTGCCCAGCCGTCACGAGCCATTCTGATCACTCCCGTCTCTCTCAAGCTGATCCGCAACAGCCACAGCAAGCGAGATCATCAGCGGGTGATCATTGTGTTTCGCACACGTCTCGACCATAAGACAATGGCAATTCTCCCAGAACTCCGTTGTGTTCACACCCATTCCGTACAGTGTCTCGTGGAGCTTGTATGCATCCGCGTACATCGCACGAATGTTGTCAGGAAGCTTTGCACTCAATCTTCATCAACCTCCATGTCGGTGTATTCCGGAAGTTCGTTCAGGTGATCACAGAACCACGTATTTGCTATGCGAATCAGCTCACGAGTTTCTTCCTGGAGATTCGTAATCTGCCTCTTCAGATCTTCAAACTCACTGATTTTCTTCTGAAGACTGTCGAGGATTTCGTCAATGTTCAATCGTTATCACCTCGCAATAACTCAATGATTTTCTTTCCGGTCTGTGCTTTGCTGCAGAACTGCCATTCGATGCCGTAGGTCAGCTCCATCTGCTTCAGGATCTTGAACAACCGCTCACCGGACACTGCCAGCGGGGATACGCGGATCCGCGGATTCTTCCACCGGATCACATCGTCGAGCTTCCGGATCGTACCGCCATGCTCGATCAGGACGATCATGTGACAGCCGGCACGGTTGCACCGGTCAACCTCGCGGATAAAACGCTTCCTATCCTGCACAACGTTGCTGGCGACTTCGAGCAGATTCTGTTTCCGGTCTATGATCCGGTACGGATTGTCCGGGTTCCAGTAGTCCGCAAACTTCAGCGCTCTGCGGACTACGTGGATCCCCTGCCGGTCGAACTCAGCCAGGATCTTGGTGATGGCTCTGGGCTTCTCCCTTGTATCAACCAGTATCGTCACTGAACTCGACCTCCTCCCCGTCAGCCGTGTAGATCGGCCTGTGCTTATCCAGTCTGTTGCCTACGTATGACCGCGTCCTCCCGATATCCCTGGCTGCGTGGGACAGCGAGATATAGTTCTTCACCGTCCCATCCGGGAACGTCAGCCTGCATCCGCGGTAACCCTTCACGAATCCGCTCTGGATGAAATGGTGGATGTTCTCCGCGTAGGTGACCCATTCCAGGTTGTCCGCCCGGTTGTTTGTCGGGTCGCAATCCTTGTGGTTGACGGTCAGTCCCTTCTTATAGCCCGGACAGAATGCCTTTGCCACCAGCCTGCTTACCAGGTAGTTCCGGGACTCTCCGTTTCTGCGGAGGCTGACGTAAATATCGCACCGGCCGTATCCGCCAGGACGGATGCGGGACTTCTGCTTCAGGATTCTCTCCCGCCATACCCTGTGCGGATGCTGCCGGCCACCTGTGACCCTCCCTTCCGGAGATCTGACACGTCCGAGATTTGAAACCTCATACCAGCCGTGAAAGCCGCGAATCGGTTTCCATTTTTCTTCCATGCTTACTCCTTCTGCCTTTTTGTTACGGGAAGGCTAACCCATCACTCAAAAGGGAGTTCGTCGGTCTCCACCGCGGTGAACCCGGCAGACTGATCAGCGGGAGCGGTTTCCGGAGCCGCAGCAGGAGCATCACCCTTACGGCCGCCAACCGGAAACTCGACGTCCTCGACGATCAGTGACCAGTAGGTCTTCTCGTCCTTGCCCTTGTTGGATTCCATCCGGCCGGTCACGACGATTCCGTCGCCCTTGTGGAAGTACTGGCTCACGAATGCACCGGTCTGGCGCCACGCTACGCAGTTGAAGAAGTCGGCCTTCTTCTCCGCGCCCTTCTTCACCCGGCGGTCAACCGCGACAGAGAACCTGCCCTGCTCGATTCCGTCTCCGACAACAGCCATCTCGACGTCCCGCGTCAGACGCCCGGTAATAGTGATCTTATTCATGCTTCGATTCCTCCGTTTTCATCATAGTCTCCGAGCATCTCCGGCTCGGTCAGGATCCTGCTCTCCCGGCAGTACTCACACAGTTCGCAGCGCTCCGGTTCAATAAAGCCGTTCTTGATGGCGTCATACCGGGGCATCATCTGCTGCAGCCACTCGATCTCCGCGTCCATCCTTTCCTGTTCGATCTGTACGATCCGGATGTCAGCGGGCGTTTCCTTGGTGATCACCGCCAGATAGCACGGCAGCTTCTTGCCGATGTGTGCGTAGACCAGGCGCTGGTAGATTGCCATCTGCAACGGCCAGTCCCACGCGGTGGCGAAGTCGACACGGCCCTGTCCGGGCAGGTACTGGCTCTTCAGATCACGGACAGTCTTCAGGTCGACGATCCGGTTGTCTCCGAATACGTCCAGTTTTGCCTTGAACGGATACTGTCCGAACAGGTCCGCCGTGACGATCATCTGATGGTCCCCGTCCATGTAGTCCATGAACAGTTCGTCCCGCTGGGCGCGTTCGACCATCAGCCGGGCGCCTTCAAAGTCGGACTTCAGCGTTCCGTCCCGCTTCAGGATCTCCGGGTGCTTCGGAAGCCATGCGTCAAGGTCCCCGGTCAGCGCTTCGTCGACATACTGCCCGACCGTCAGCGCGGTGCTCATCGGCTGGGTGTACAGTCCCATCAGCTTGGCCATCGTCCTGGCTTCGCACTTCTTGAAGCTCTTGATCTGGCTGGCGGAAAAGTAGTCAATGTCCGCCTCATGGCTGTAATAGTTCGCCTCATTCAGTTGCAGCATTCTGTCCCTCCTTCTTCTGCTTCGCGCACTCCGCGCAGAGCTGCTTGCCATACTTCTGCTTGGTGTAGGCCGCCAACTGAGACACGCTCATGCTGAAGGCCGGGGTGATGAACTGCCCGCATTCCTCGCAGGCAATCTGGGCGACGTCCGGCTTCTTGTCGCGGATCCGGAGCCCGCCGGTGGTCTCTCCGCCGAACTTCACCTTCGGGTCGAAGTAGATCTGCACCGGATGGCCGGCCCAGTGTTCGATGTACGGGGTGCCGAGCATCTTGCTGATGGTCTTGCAGTTCACGTTGTTCAGGATCATCGGCTTCTCGTTCTCCTGCCAGTGGCAGACAATGCATTCCTCCTTCTTTCCGCCGGGGCCGGTGACCACTTCCTTCTTGACCTGTTTGATGGTCAGGATCTTGTCCTGCCCGGGGTCCAGGCTGTATCCGCCCAGATAATCCGGGTTAATCAGGCGCTTCCAGTGGGTCTCGCTCATTTTGTTTGCTCTCCTTTCAGTATTCGTAGATTTCAATCACATACCTCAGCTTGCGATGCGGAGTGTCCTCAGCCTGTTCATACCCGCCAAGGTCCATTTCCTGCTGAATGGATTCATTTTTCGGATGCTTCCTCTCCCGCGAAAGTTCTTTATAAAGGGAATAGGCTGCTTTCGGAGAATCGGTATCTTCCTTTGCTCTCTTAATAAGCTGAAGGGTTCTCCTACTTCTTACAGTTCCACAGGACTGAATCCGTTTGAAATATGAATTGTCGGACTCATCCTGTTTGAAAGGCACCTCGACCATCAGGTTATAAATTCCTGAAAACTCTTCGAACGAAATCATCTGTTTAGGCATTATTCTTCGTCCTCCTCTTCGTCGTAATCGTCGCGGTCAATCTCATCCCGCCGCGCATCCTCGCGCAGTTCTTCCAGGTGCCAGTACTCGCAGCAGTCCATGTAGTCGCCGCTTTTCGGGCACGGTTTGTTCCAGCAGTACCGAGAGTTGGGACACTCATCCCTGCAGGTTGTGTTGTTTTGCATCGTGATCCTTTCTATGCTATAATAAGCATGGTTATAAGACTTTGGGTTCGGACCGGTGAGCGTTGGTAGCACTCGCCGGTCATTTTCTTTCATATCCGACTTCCATGTTCCGGATGATGTGGATTGCCTGCTGGCACTGCGGATGGGGCTGTTCGATTTCCCGCCGGTACGTGATCACACGTCCGTCCTCCATAGGCATCTTGATCCGGTCCGGATAGTCACTGCTCATGTAATCCCAGATCGGAGCGCCGGAGTTCGCCAGCGGTCGGATCTGAATGACTCTTGCCTCGCTCATTCGTCCACCCCCAACTGCTTCATGGCTTCCGGTACTTCTTCAAGGAACCGCTTCCACTGATGAGCCGTCAGTCCGAACCGGAAACCGCCATTGCAGAGGACCATGTCGCCGTCAGCCAGCACTTCCCACCGGCAGTCCGGTCTGACACGGCTCCTGATTGCGACGACCTGCATCGGTTTGGTCACAGTTTCTTCGGTCGTTTCGGGCTGTTCCGTCACATTTTCTTCGGTCGCAACTTCCTGCACAAATTCAGTAACTTCCGGTTCCTTGTCCAGTGTCAGGCCCATCTCTTTACAGGCTCCGAAGAAATTGTTCGCCGCGTCGTTCATTCCCTTGAAGCAGTCAGCCGCGGAGTATTCGCCTTCCGGGGTTTCGACCGGCATCTTCTCGTACTCTTTGCCGTTGAACACTGCGGTCTCCGGTCTGGCCGGCTTTTTGTCCTTCCGGGTCAGCCGTGCCGGCAGTTTCGCGTAGGTCTCCGGATCGGCGTCCTTCAGCTTCTTCTTGATGTCGTGCCAGGTCTGTGCCGGCGTCTTTACGCCAATGGATGTGAGGTAGTCGAGCGGGTTCTTTCCTTCCAGACACTCCTGAACGGCCCGCTTCTTTTCTTCAAGGGTCAGTCCTTTTCTTCTCACGTTGAGAGCATCTCCTTTTCTTAATTGTCTTGGTTCTCCATGTTTTGCATCAAATGCCCGGAGGCAGGTCCAGCTGCACAGGTACCGGCTTCCGCGCTTGTACACCCACAGATCCGGATAGGTCACGCTGAAATGTTTCTCGCAGATCGGACACTTTTTGATGGAGTAATCCGTTACCGTGTTCATAATCACCCCACCTTCACCCAGACCAGGAAGAACAGGATCGCCGTCAGGAACGGGAAGAACGTAATGCTGAGATAGAACAGTTCACGCTCGGCAATCTCGTCCTCGCTCATCTTGACCCGGATCTTATGTCCCATGCTGGTCTTAATAGTTTTGTAACCTCTCACTGTACCGCCTCCTCTACTTTCTTGGTCACGATCTCAGAGATCTCCGGATTCTGTGCGATTGCCATCGCCAGCAGGATGCAGTTCTGAGCGCGGATTTCCTTGATCAGCTCCATCAACTGCATTTCCACTGTGTTTTCGTGGAGATAATCAGCCTTTTTTCCGTCAACCCATTCCAGGAACGCTGCCCTGCTCACCTTAATCCGGTTCCCGCTGACAACCACCGGGAATGGAAGCTGACCGTTCCTCGCGTACTCCCTGAACCGGTCCGGTTTGATTTTCATGCAGTTCGCCACGTCCTCGGCCTTCAGGAAGTCGTCCCGCATATCGCGGATCTGGTCTACTGTTGCCATGTGATCACCATCCTCTCCGGACCGGCAGCCACCGGCAGTCCGCGCAGGCGCCCTCATGCTCCTGCTTGTAGTTTCCGCACTCCAGGCAGAGCTCATTGACACAGTCCTTCAGTTCGCCGGCCGCGTCCTGCACAGTGTGCCTGAACTGGACCTCTCCTTCCGGGATCTCCGGCAGCGTCATCCACATGATCACGTTGTTGTTCCCGCCGCCGGTAACCCAGCCGTTGTCGTACGGCCTGTCCCGCCAGTACGATCCGAAGCACATCGTCCGGGTGCCGTTCTTCAGCTCCTTAATGCAGAGCACCTGACGGCCATCCGGAGGAAAGCTCCGTTTTGCATCCATCCATGTTCCTGTCATTGTCTTCTCCTTTCTTTTACGTTTTTACGTAAGTTAGTTTGCAAAAAAAATCTTTTGTGCGTCCTCCCACGTAAGTCCAAGGGTGTCGATAATCGTCTGGATTTCGTCACGGTTGAACTCGCTGGTGCCGTTAATCTTCCGGTCAAAGGTAGAACGCACAAATCCAGCCTTCTCGCAGAACTCTCCGACAGTCATTCCGCTCTCCACGATCTTTCCCTTCAGGATGTTCGCCTGCATTTTCTCACCTCCCTGTTCGATTGTCTCTTACGTATTTACGTAAGTTTGTACCAAATATACACCACCTTTGAGGGCGTGTCAAGCACTTTTGCGAAAAAAATTTGCAAATCTGCGTAATTTTGTGTTACAATGCTTCTGGGAGAATAGGAGGTAATGTAACATGACTATCGGAGACATCATCCGGGACCGCAGAAAAGAACACAATATGACGCAGGAAGATCTGGCAAAAGCCGTAGGCACCACCGCGGCCACGGTGTCCAGATGGGAATCGGGAGACATTCATAAGATGAAGGCAAGCTACATCTATAAAGTCTCCAAAGTTTTGGAAATGGACATTGAGCTTTTCTTCCAGAGGAATGAAATCCTTACAATGGATGAAGAAAATATTATTGTCCGTTACAGAGTTGCTGCTGATTCTGTTAAGTCTGCCGTAAGAAAACTTCTCGACGTGCCTGAAAAAGGGAGTGCTCACGCATGATTTGTACTAAGTGCAAGTCCGAAGTAGTACAATGTACTAACTACTGCCCGAACTGCGGGAAAAAGCTGACAACCACCAAGCGGCGCCGGACTAAATCACGCGGGAACGGAACCGGCTGTGCGTACTACGATGCAGCGCACCGGTACTGGATTGCCCAGGTCGTCACCGGATACCGTGAGCTGCCACCGTTCGACCCGAACGAACCGGACAACATGAAGCAGCTTATCCCCGTCAAAAAGACGAAGGGTGGTTTTGCTCGGAAGGAAGACGCGCTGGCATACTGCCAGATTCTCAAAAACGGCCATCAGAAGCCTGATCTGGCCCCGACGCTGGCACATTACTGGGAAACATACAAAGACGGCGCGTATCAGGCCCTCAGCGCATCGAAACAGCAGGCATACAGGACCGCATGGAAGAAGCTGGAACCGATCAGCCAGGTCAGGATAGATCAGCTGACAGTATCCGACCTTCAACAGATTGTAGGCGAAAAGTGCAAAACGTACTACACTTCTCGCGATTGCAAGGTGCTGCTGACAAATCTGTACCGAATTGCCGCCTCAGAACGATATGTGAGTAAAGATGTGCCGTCCTTCATCCAGTTGCCGAAGATGGAGGAATCCGAGCGGGAGACCTTCAGCGAGACGGAGCAGCGGGCGCTCTGGAAGCAGTACGAATCCGGAGACATCCGGGCCGCCGTGCCACTGCTGATGATCTATACCGGGATGATGCCTGGAGAGGCGATGCGGCTCCGGGTGGATCAGATCGACATTGACGGCCGCCGGATCCACGGTGCCGGCATGAAGACCAAGATCCGGAAGAAGACGGACATTGTCCTGGCAGATGACATAGTTCCGCTGGTAAATGACTTAATTGAACACGCGCAGCCGTCAGGGTACATCTGGAAGCGTGACGAAAAACTTTGGTATGAAAATTTTCACGCGGTCCTGGATGATGCCGGGTGCAGAAATCTCCCGCCGTATTCCTGCCGGCACACGACAGCCACCGCCCTGGCTGTTACAAAAAATATTGCACCGCAGACCGTCAGCAAGGTCATGCGCTGGTCAACGGCCCGGATGCTGGACAGATACGCCCATCCGGATCAGGACGATGCACTGAAGGCCGTCAACACGCTGAAGAAGGTCTCGGAGTAACTCGGTAGTAGCTCGGTAGTAGCACAGATTTTCATGGATCGGACAGGGTGTTTTTGACAGAACCGCATAAACAACAAAAGACCCCGCAGACGTTGAATCTGCGGGGTTTTAAGCGGAGAAGCCGGGATTTGAACCCGGGCTGCCATCACTGACACTACTCCCTTAGCAGGGGTCTGTACAATGTAGTGTTTTCAATACGTTGCTGTTTCGCTCTCGGTAGTAGTTCGGTAGTAGGCCGTATTTATTGGTAACAAAAAAGAGCCCTGGAACGAATCCAGGGCGTTGTTGTCATTCTTCTTCGGGCGGTTGTGTTTCAGGTTCCTTGTCGACTTCCGCCCGAAGAAGAATGACAACA
>Ga0265298_10011444_pt1 | contig 10390 bp, 10 predicted proteins | sample AusTroGonzalo_MG_3_FD_193486 | JGI IMG/M metagenome (GOLD analysis project Ga0265298, IMG submission 193486) | Bovine rumen microbial communities from tropical cattle in Woodstock, Queensland, Australia - Gonzalo_01 | ecosystem: Host-associated > Mammals > Digestive system > Stomach > Rumen ... | reverse complement strand
GAGGGTGTTGGCCTTGCCGGCGACTTCGCTGCCAGGGGCCTTGCTTGAACCCACCGAAGGCACGATGGCGGCATCGGCTTGCAGCTCACCGTCGAGGACGAGGTCGGGACGACGCTCCTTGGCAATGCGCGTGGCCTCGATGACCTTGTCGACCACCTCATGCTTGGCGCTGCCCTTGGTGGAGAAGCTCAGGATGGCGGTGATGGGGTCGATCTTGGCGATGGCCTTAGCTGTGTCGGCGGTGCAGATGGCGATTTCGGCCAGCTGCTCGGCCGTCGGCATGGGCGTGACGGCGCAGTCGGCAAAGACCATGCGGCCATTGGTGCCGTAGGGGCATCCCTCGGGCAGGAACATCGTGAAAGCACCGCTGACGCAGGTCACGCCAGGAACGGTCTTGATGATCTGCAGGGCGGGACGGAGCATGTCGCCCGTGGTGCTGCGGGCACCACTGACGAGACCGTCAGCCTCACCAGCCTTGACCATCAGGATGCCGAGATACATGAAGTTCTGGGCCAGGTCATCGGCTTGCTCGGGCGTCATGCCCTTGGCTTTACGCAGTTCGTAAAGCAGGTCGGCATATTTCTGCTTGTCGGGGTTGTTCTTCGGGTCGATGATGCGGGCCTTGCCGATGTTTTGGAGACCGAACTCGGCGGTCATTTCCTTGATCTTCTCGGCAGGACCGATGAGGATGATGTCGGCGACGCCGTCAGCCAAAAGACGGTCGGCTGCTTTCAGGGTACGGGGCTCGTCGCCCTCGGGGAGCACAATGCGCTGCTTGTTAGCCTGGGCATTGGCAATGATTTCTTGCATTAAATCCATGATGTGGTGTTGAATTGTTGATTGATTATTGTTGAATTGATAATTCGATATGTAATTTGAATTGTAGGGGCGGACCTATGTGTCCGCCCAATTGACCCGCAAAGTTAGAAAGATTTTATCTATATTTGCAAATAATCCATTATTTTTGCAGCGCATTTTTGCAAGAAATCCATGCCTCAATATCCCGACATATTCTACAACCCCTTTGCGGAGCCGACGCAAGCCGTTGACACAGTGCAGGCTGTCGACACCATCGCTTGCGACAGCGTGGTGCCGAGCTTCATCACCTCGGGTTTTGATGGCACGATCACGCCCTTGGTGCGCATGAGTTACGAGATTCTGCAAGGCTGGAACCTGGCGCTGTTGGGTCTCTTGTTGCTGCTCATCGTACTCAACAAACAGCTCTATCCCCGTCAGTTCCGTCAGGTGCTTTCGGTGCCGGGTGGCGTGGCCCACACCAACCAGCTGCTGAGGGAGTGGAACCCCGTGCGTAGCTTCCTGTGTGTGTCGTTTACCATAGGCTACATCCTGCTCCTTGCACTCTTCGTTCAGAAGAGTTGCGTGGTGTTGTCGCACGACGTGGTGAAATACAACAATTGGCCTGTGTTCTGGACCATCTGCGGCTGCATGACGGGTTGGGTACTGCTCCGTTACCTGGCGTTGCATTTCGTCAACTGGCTCTTTGATGCCCGCGACACCGTCGACCGTCAGATGTCCGTCCAGTTTTCTGTCTCTATCTTCACCCTCATGGTGATGATGCCTGTCGTGCTGCTTTTGGTGTATAATCCCACAAAATATTTTGTGTGGATTGGCATTGGTTTATTGGCATTGGCGGCATTGGTGCGGTTTATTTTAGGAATAATTGAATCGAGAGTGGCAACAAAAATATCGGCGTTTTATATTTTTTTGTATCTTTGCGCCCTCGAAATCGCACCCGTTGCAACACTCGTGACCGCAGGCTGGCGATACTTTAGTCATGGTGCTGTTTTTTAATGAGTTATGTAGCGTTGAAGCGAGTAAAAACGAGGGTATTTTACGTTCTTAAAAGAGAAGAAAAAGATGAAGATTAAGTCGATTTTGGTGTCACAACCCAAACCTGCCGACATTTTGAAGACGCCTTTTGCCGACATGACGAAGAAGTATGGCGTGAACATTACATTTGAAAAGTTCATCAAACTTGACGCGGTTTCCGCCAGCGAACTTCGTCAAGAACACATCAAGCTTCCGGAATATACTGCCATCATCCTGACCAGCCGTAATGCCATCGACCATTTCTTCAGAGTGGCCAAGGAGATGCGTTACGCCGTTCCCGAAACGTTGAAGTATTTCTGCATCAACGAGTCGACGGCCTTCTATCTGCAACGTTATGTGCAATACCGCAAGCGCAAGGTGTTTTATGGTAGCCAGACCCTCAACGACCTCATCGACATCATGAAGAAGCACAAGGACGAGAAATACCTCTACTGCTGCTCTGACATTAGCTCAGATGCGACTATCGACCTGCTGACTGCTGCCAAGCTCAACTTCACCAAGGCCGTGATGTTCCGCACCGTGTCGGCCGATCTGAAGGACAAGGTGAAAATCAACGATTACGACATGTTGGTCTTCTTCAGCCCTGCTGGTATCCTTTCACTGAAAGAGAACTTCCCGGAGTTTGTACAGAATGAAGTCGCCATCGGCGGTTTCGGAGATGCCACCTGCCAAGCCATTGTCGACGCTGGCTTCGAGCTCAACTTCCGCGCTCCCACCGAGACGGCCCATTCCATGACCATGGCCATGGAGGAATACCTTGCCGCTGAGAACAAGAAGAGCAAGAAGAAATAACCCTTCCAAAGCGTTTTGCCATGGCGGCTCAGGAGGGACTCCCCAAATACGAGAGGATTTGTAAGGAAAACGACATCCAGGCGCTTTTCGATAAAGGGCATGGCATCAGCGTGTATCCCTATCGCGTAGTCTATCTGTTTCGGCATGACGAAAGCCATCCCGTGACCGTGCGTTTGCTTGTCTCTGTCTCCAAAAAACGCTTCCATCACGCCATAACCCGCAACCGTGTGAAACGCTTGATGCGTGAGTCGTGGCGCCGCAACAAGGCTGCCCTTTACGAAATCTGCGAAAGGGATAATATTTCCTTGGATGTAGCGTTAGTTTATACGGCTACGGTCGTCCACAGCTACGAGGAGATGTTTGCCAAGACGAAGAAAGCTGTTAACGAGCTGATTAACAAATACGGTTCGACAAAGCTCAACAACCATGAAACGCATCGCCCAACTGCCGGCTAAGTTCCTGATCCTGCTGATTCGTATCTATCAGGTGACGCTGTCGCCCTTTATTGGCAACAGTTGCCGCTATGTGCCTACCTGTTCCAACTACGGCATCGAAGCGATACAGAAATACGGCTTCTTCAAAGGCGGCTGGCTTACCTTCAAGCGCATCCTCTCCTGCAACCCCTGGGGCGGCAGCGGCTATGACCCAGTCCCGTAGGGACGACAGACATTAACCAGGGGTGAAGCGCAGCGTAACCCCTGGCCAAAACAACAAGCAAAATGAAAAGAATAACTACAACCCTAATCCTAGTCCTGCTCCTCCCGCTAGGCCTCCTCGCCCAAGAGAAGCAGAACAACTTCGAAATCGCCAAGAGCCTCGACATCTACAACAGTCTCCTCCGTGAGCTCAACCTCAACTATGTCGACGAAATCAACCCGGGCGAACTCAACGAGACCGCCATCAAAGCCATGCTCGAAGGTCTCGATCCCTACACGGTCTTCATTCCCGAATCGGATATCGAGAACGCCAAGTTCATGACCACGGGCGAATATGGCGGCATTGGCGCTGTCATTCAATATGACGGTGAGTTTACACGCATCTCCGACCCATACGAAGGCTGGCCAGCCCAAAAAGCGGGCATCATCGCCGGTGATGCCATCCTTGAGGTGAATGGCGTGGACTGCAAGAAGAAAAACACGCAACAGGTCAGCGAGATGCTGAAAGGACAGCCTGGCACTGAGGTGACGCTGAAACTCAAACGTTACGGTCAGGAGAAGCCCGTGGAGATCAAACTGAAGCGTGAGAAGGTGAAAATCGATAACATACCTTATTATAAGGTGTTCGACAACGGCATTGCCTACCTCGCATTGAGCGGTTTCACTCGCGATGCGGGCAAGGAACTAAAGGAAAAGTTGGTGGAGATGAAGAAAGACCATCAACTGAAAGGCTTCGTCCTCGACCTTCGTGGCAACGGTGGCGGATTGATGAACGAGGCTGTCGATATCGTCAACTTGTTCATCCCTAAAGGCAAAGCCGTTGTCTCGATGAAAGGCAAAGCGGCCACGGCCAATAGCATGCATCCCACTACCAACGAGCCCGTGGATTTGGAGATCCCGTTGGCCATCCTTGTTGATGGCAGTAGTGCTTCGGCTAGTGAGATTGTGGCTGGTGCCATCCAAGACTACGACCGCGGTGTCATCATTGGGCAGCGTACCTTTGGTAAAGGATTGGTACAGAATATCTTACCGCTGAGTTACAATACCCAGATGAAGGTCACGGTGGCACATTACTACATTCCCAGCGGTCGCTGCATTCAGGAGATCGATTACTCGCACAAGAAAGACACCACCCAAGTAAAAAAAGACACCCTCGGCAAAGCCTTCAAGACTGTTCATGGTCGCACCGTTTATGAAGGTCATGGCATTACGCCTGATGTTAAGGTCAATCGTGACCCTTATGCTACGGTGACAGCCTATCTGTACGCTAAAAACTACATCTTCGACTATGCCAACAAGTTCTACAGCGAACACAAGAGCATAGCCCCGGCCGATCGCTTCCAAATCGATGAGGCCACCTATCAGGATTTCATGAAGTTCGTGAAGGACAAGAACTTCAGCTATACCACGGAGAGCGAGAAAGCCATCGAGAAGCTGAAGAAAACCGCCAAGGACGAAGGCTATTTGGACAAGATAAAGCCGCAAGTTGAACTTTTGGAGAAGAACCTTGCGGCTGAGAAGGACAAAGACCTGCTCAACAATCGCAAGGATATTGAAGAGTTGCTGCGTTCCGAGATTGTGGGACGCTATTACTACCAGAAAGGCCGCATTGTGGCTTCGTTGAACGACGACCCCGACCTGAAACGCGCCTTTGAGATCCTGCTCAACACCAACGGCAAGGACGAATACCACAGCATCTTGAATGGCAAGTGATGAAGGCGCAGGCTTCTATACGACCCTATCTGAACCAAGCCTACTTCTTAGGCTTGCTGATGGTGGCCGTTGGCCTCACGCTCTCGCCCTTCATGATGGGCATGTCGCAATTCTGGCTGGTCCTCGTTTGGCTCGTTGATGGCGTCATAGCCAAAGACTTCAAGCAGAAACTCTCCCGTTTTTGGCACAACAAAGCCGCCGTGTTGCTGGTGGCTTTCTACCTTATGCATGTCGTCGGGCTGCTTTGGACCTCTGATTTCCAGTATGCCCTGAAAGACCTCCGTGTCAAACTGCCCATTTTGGTCATGCCCTTTGTGCTGTCGAGCATGGAACCACTTGACCGCAAGCGTTTCGACTTTGTGATGCTCGTTTACGTGCTCTCGGTATTCATCGCCACGCAGTTCAGTTTTGTTTCCTACCTGAGGCACGACTACGAGGACGTCCGCGAAATCTCTCATTTCATCAGCCATATCCGCTTCTGCCTCAACATCGTCTTCAGCATGGCGGTGATTGGGTATTACATTTTTAAAAACTCATCGACCCGTAAAAAGCAGGTCCCTGAGTCCTCGGTTCCTGCCTTTGGTATTAAAGTCGTAATCGACCGTTTTTTGCAATGGTTCCTGCTGCTCTGGTTTGCCTACGTGGTTTTCATTCTCGAGTCCTTGTCGGGCTATGTGATCCTTGCGGCGGTAGTCCTTGTCTCGGCTGTTTATGCATTCTTGCAATGGAAAAAGAGCAGGGCATGGCATATTGCCGTCGGCGCTGTTGCCTTGGCAGTATTGGTCATCGGAATCGTGGTTATTGCGCATTTCGTGAAGCCTATGCTGAAGGTGGAGCCTGTGGATTTCGCCGCTTTGGAGACGACGACGGCACAGGGCAATCCTTATTGGCACGACACAGTATACAATCCCGTTGAGGACGGCAAATATGTGGGGCTGTATTACTGCAAAAAAGAAATGCAGGAAGCCTGGTCGCAACGCAGCAACCTGCCTTTTGATGGCCTTACCACCAATGGCGAAAACCTTGAAGCCACCTTGGCACGCTATCTCACCTCCAAGGACTTACGTAAAGATTCCCAAGGTGTGATGGCTTTGACCGATGAGGACATTCAAAACATTGAGCAAGGCGTGGCCAACTACAACAACTGGAAGCATCCCGGGATGCATGCCCGCCTTTCTTCGACTTTGTTTGAATACAATCTTTACCGACGTTTCAACAATCCCAATGGAGGCTCGCTTTCGCAACGCCTTGAATACACGCGTGCATCGTTCCATATCATAGGTCAGCATCCTTGGTTCGGTGTGGGTACGGGTGATGTGCCGCAGGCCTTTGCACAGACTTATGATGAAATCCATTCCCCGTTGAAAGAGGAATATCGTTTCCGCGCCCACAACCAGTATCTGGCCATCGCGGTGGCCTTCGGCTTGGTGGGTTTGGCGTTTTTCCTGTTCGTCTTGTTCTATCCTTGGCTCTCGTCGAAGCAGAACCGCACCTATTTATATATGGTGTTCCTCTGTGTCATGCTGCTTTCGATGTTCCCTGAGGACACCTTGGAGACCCAAGCCGGTGCCACGTTGTTTGCCTTTTTTGTGTCTTTGTTGCTGTTTGCAAAAAATTCACTATCTTTGCGCCAATAATACCAGTAATCATGAGGAAAGAACAATTCGTCTGCCCCTATGAGGTATATGACACAATGGAAGAGCTGCCCCAGCAGGACGCCGACCTGATGCGTCGTGCCCACGAGGCGGCTCGTAATGCATACGCACCTTATTCCAAGTTTAATGTGGGTGCTGCCGTGCGCTTGGCCAATGGTGCTATCGTTTTGGGCAATAATGTCGAAAATGCGGCCTATCCCAGCGGTCTGTGCGCCGAAAGAGTGGCAATGTTTTCGGCCATGGCCCAGTATCCGGGTGTGCCTTTCGAGGCTTTGGCAGTGACGGCTTGGTCGGCCACAAAAGCCATCGATGAGCCTGTCGCCCCTTGCGGGGCTTGCCGTCAGGTGATGGTGGAGGTGGAGCAGTTCTCCAAACGTCCATTGCGTGTGCTCTGCCAAGGCGATACGGGTGCCGTCATGGTCTTCGACGGCGTCGAGTCGCTGGTGCCGTTTATCTTTGTGGATAAGTTCCTTTAATCGTTCTCCGCAGACGGAGCTATGGGAGCGGCCTCGGCTTGCCGCTTGGGCTGTGTCTTAATCCAACTCCATACGATAAGTCCGATGGTCACCACCGCGCTGGCGATGATGAGCCAAACGTTTTGTGCTGCCCCAAAGTGGTCGACATCGACATTGATGACGCCCCTGTTGTTGAGGTAATACAACAAAACAGCACTACCGTTGTTAAGGAAGTGCATGAGGATGCTTGTCCACAACGAGCCGGTGATGTAGAACATGTAGCCTAAGAGCATGCCGAGGAACATGCGCGTCAGGAAACCGTAGAACTGGAAGTGGATGAAAGAGAAGATGGCCGCCGAGAGAATGATGGCGACATGTGGATTCATCTTGCGTGTCAGGGATTGTTGCAACACGCCACGGAAAGTCAATTCCTCGCCCACGGCGGGTATCAATGCGATAATAAGCAGGTTGAACAGCAGTCCGCCGAAGGTGTCGACGTTGAGCATGTTTTCGGTGAGGTCGGTGGCGGCTTGCTCCAGGGTCTTCAGAATGTCTTCCAGCGTCTGAAACGCACCGCCCAGTTTCATGCCTTCGTTCCATTCGGTCAGCAGGTTGCTGATGGGTAGCGAGACGAACATTAAAACAGCACCTATTAATATAAGCCACCAAGGCGGGCTGAGCTTGCGAAAGCCTAAATCCATCATTTGGTGCTCTTTGCGTGTGATGAAATAGTACACGATGGGCGGCACCACAAACATGAATATGGAACTGACGCCCTGCCCGATTTTCATTCCCGTGTCGCCTGCAAAAATAAAGATAGCTGAGGCCGCGACACCTATTAGGCCGCTAACCAATAAGATAACTAAGAAGATGAGAATTCTGATTCCCGTGGATTGTTTCAAGTTGTCTGTCATAATTGTATAATTTTGCTGCAAAGATACACTTTTTGTAATTTTGCATGTTTTTTTATTGACTATGGCCGATAGCTAATGGCCTATGGCTCGCTTCACCCAAAGCGCGAATTGCGAGTTCTTGGTTGTAGCGAGTCATCGGCTATCGGCCATAAACCATAGGAAAAGTAATCTTGAAATGAAGTACAATCTCGCCCATCTTGAATTCGAACATTACCCGCTGCTCCTCGCTCCCATGGAGGATGTCTCCGACCCGCCGTTCCGCTATGTCTGCAAGATGTTTGGCGCCGATGTGGTCTACTCGGAGTTCATCTCCGCCGACGGCCTTATCCGCGACTCGGTGAAGAGCATCAAGAAGCTGGATTTCGAGGAGTTTGAGCGTCCCGTGGGCATCCAGATCTTCGGCAATGCCGTCGACCCCATGGTAGAGGCGGCGCGTTATGCCGAGACCGCTCACCCCGACATCATCGACATCAACTTCGGTTGTCCGGTGAAGAAGGTGGCGTCTAAAGGCGCCGGCTCGGGCATTATGAACGACATTCCCAAGATGGTGGCCATTACCAAGGCTGTGGTGGAAGCAGTAAAGACGCCAGTCACCGTGAAGACACGTCTCGGTTACGACGACCAGCATCGTGAAATCGTCGACATCGCCGAACGTCTGCAAGACGTAGGCATCGCCGCCCTGACTATCCACGGTCGCCTGCGCACCACCAAATACAGCGATCCCGCGGACTGGACGCTCATCGGAGCTGTGAAAAACAACCCCAGGATGCATATCCCCATCATTGGCAACGGCGATGTGGTGGATGGACCTTCGGCCAAGCATTTCAAGGATACTTATGGTGTGGATGGACTGATGATCGGTCGTGCCTCATACGGCAATCCTTGGATATTCAGTCAAATACGGCAATATCTGGAAACGGGGGAGGAGTTGTCCTTGCCCGATGTGGCGGAGCGCGTGCGGGTCAGCAGGATTCATTTGCAACGTTCCATCGAGTGGAAGGGGGAGCACATTGCCTTATTGGAGATTCGCAAACACTGGGCATCGTATTTCAAAGGTTTACCCAACTTTAAGCCATTTAAAATGAGATTGATGGAGACGTTGTCCGTTGAGGAGGTTTTGGGAATTTTGGAGGAGATTTCTGGCTTTTATAGCCTATAGCCTATAGCCAACCTTTACGATGGCATAGGCTATTGGCCATAAGCTTTGGGTCATAGGCTATTTAGACTAATCTTGTCGGATCGTATTGATTAAATTCGTCAGCTTTTTCTCGATGGACTGAACTTTTTCTATAATTTCATTATATTGATTGTCAGTAACATATTTTAGTATATGTGCAATTTCCATCTGGGTCTCTATTTCGTATGAAGATCCTAATGAAATCTCCAAGTAGTGTGCAAATTCGTTTTGTGACTTACGTGAACAACCCTCTGCTACATTAGATGGAATGGACACGGAAGCCCTCTGAAGTTGGTCGCATAAAGCATACATTTCTTTTTTAGGGAATTGTTCCGTTAATTCATATACGTGAGCAGAAAACTCTACTCCGTCTTTCCAAACTTCATAGTTTCTAAAGTTTCTCATAATTTGTATTGCTTTTGTGTTTATCTTTTTGTCTAAATCCCAATAAGAACAATCAATCTAAAAGCCTATTGACCAACAAGCCATAGGCCATAAGCCATGGGCTATAGGCCATAATCAAACAACACCTTCTTTCAACACACCATTATCAAACAAGTTCCGCACCAACTCATCGCGACGAATATGATAAGTATTGATTCCCAATGACTTGGCAGTCTTGATGTTTTCTGCCGTATCGTCAATGAATAAGGTTTCCTCAGGCAATAGACCTTCATGGTCAAGAATCAGCTCAAAGAAGCGCGGGTCGGGTTTTTCAAGGTGCTCGGCGAAGGAGAAATACGACTTGTTGAAGAGCTCGTCAAACTCATTGTAGCCGAAGCGCAGTTGCAAATCCCTGACATACAGGTCGTAATGGATTACGTTGGAATTGCTCATCAAGAAAATCTTGTAGTGCTTCTTCACCTTCTCGATTGCTTCGATGCGCTCGCGGGGGATATCCAAGAGCATGGCATTCCAAATGGAGTCGAATTTCTGGTCGGTCATCTTCTCTTGTCCGAGGAGGGCTTTCATACGTTTCCGGAAGGTGGTGGCGGTATAGACACCAATGTCAAATTTGCTGAAAACGTCCATAAACTCCTTAGAATGAGCAAGTTCAGATGTGTTAATGCCCGTTTTTTCGAGTTCTTTGTAGACGATGTTTTCGTCGATGTCGAGGATGACGCCGCCGAGGTCGAAGATGATATTCTTGATTTTTGCGCTCATTTTTGAGAGATTT
>Ga0265298_10011443_pt1 | contig 10390 bp, 8 predicted proteins | sample AusTroGonzalo_MG_3_FD_193486 | JGI IMG/M metagenome (GOLD analysis project Ga0265298, IMG submission 193486) | Bovine rumen microbial communities from tropical cattle in Woodstock, Queensland, Australia - Gonzalo_01 | ecosystem: Host-associated > Mammals > Digestive system > Stomach > Rumen ... | reverse complement strand
ACATTCATGCACCAATATCTGACTGCAGATGAAGCTGAAACCCTTTCCGGGAACTTCAAAGACAGGATCGCCGGTAAAGCGCAATTTACCTTCTCCGGCGTCAAGCAGATGCTCTATTATTCACCGATTCCCGAAACCGGCTGGATGATCACCGTGCTGATTCCCGAAAACCTGATTTATGACCAGATCGGGGGCATCCAGGAAAAAACAATGACCCGCAGTATCATCCAGATTCTGATCACCTGCGCTGCTCTGCTGGTTTTCTTCGGTGTGCTCGCTGTGCGGGCGCAAAGGGAATCCAAGGCCTTACTGGAACAGGAGCGGAAGATCGCGGTACGGGATTCTCTGACCGGCGTCGGCAACAAATATGCCTATACCCAGAAGGAAAACGCGGTTGATCAAGAGATCCTGAGCGGGAACACCAGGCCGTTTGCCCTTGTAGTCTGCGACCTGAACGGGCTGAAACAGGTAAACGACACGAAGGGTCATGCCGCCGGAGACGCCTATATCCGCGAAGCCAGCCAGCTGATCTGTGACCTGTACAAGCACAGCCCTGTCTATCGGATCGGCGGAGATGAATTTGTTGCTTTCCTGGAGGGCACAGATTATGAGCAGCGCAGCGAACTGCTGGAGCGCCTGGACAGCCGGATGGCTGAAAACGTCAAAACCGGCGGCGTGGTGATTGCTGCCGGCATGGCGGAATATCAGTCAGAGGATGAGCATCTCTTTGATGTCTTCAGCCGTGCTGACAAACGGATGTATGAGCGAAAAAAGCAGATGAAAAAAGGGTAACCGTTGCTATGCATCATTGGACAGCGTGACTCCGTCTGCTGCTTCCAAAGCTTCCGGAACGATGTTTGAAACCGCGATGCCTTTCCCGCACAACTTCAGCATTGAAAGGGCTGACTTACAGTTTAAAACCGGTGAACATGGCCTGGGCGATATCCTTACCCAGGTCATCTTTGATGTCAACGCGGTAAACACAGCTGCTGCGGCCGCTTTTGATGCAGGTGGCGGTGGAGATGAGGCGGGTACCTTTGCTCGCGTTCAGGAAACTGAGGCTGACCTGCTGGGCCACGGTGGGGCGGTGGGCGTTTACGGAGGCGACGGCAAAGGTGAAGTCCGCCAGCGCGAGGATGGCGCCACCCATGACGCCGCCTTCCGCGTTCTGGTGGCGCCGGGAGAGGGTCACTGCGCAGACGGCACCGTCATCAGTGAGGGCTTCCAGGGTGAAGCCGTTGTCGGTGGCGAAATGGTCGTTTTGGAAGAATGATTTTGCTTCCTGTAAGGTGGAAAATGTAGCCATAGTCATATCCTTTCTCTGGGGGGCTAAAAGAGTTTCGCGCCTGCGGGCGCGACCAGGGCTTTCCGATCGCCCTGGACCTTCGGCCCCTCTGTAAGGGTTATTGGGATTCCCAGGGACTGCAGGCGGGACCAGTAGTCCGGGAAGGATTTGCGGACGGCTTCGGCACCTTCGATTTCGCCGCCGGTGCGGCTGCACAGGAGCGAGAGGGCCATGGCGATCCGATGATCATTATGGGAAGACAGCGGTCTGTCTGGCGCGTGCGGATTTCCCGCAGGGACGGTGATCCGGTTTTCCTCCAGACGGAGAGAGAAGCCGAACTTCGCCATCTCTTCCGCCATGGCGGCACCACGGTCGCTTTCCTTGAAACGCAGGCGGCGGGTGCCGGTAAAGACAGCCCCGCGGCAAAGCGCGGCGACGGTGAAGAGAACCGGCGCCAGATCCGGACAATCGGCAATATCCAGGGTGGGAGAGCCGGACCGGAGGAGGGGAAAAAACTGCTCACAGACCCTGTCGCCCTGCAGGCTGCCGGGATCAAGACCCGTCACCTCCACGCTGCCGCCGATGCAGTTCAGGGCCAGGAAGAAGGCGGCGTTGGAGTAATCACCCTCCACAACCGTATTTCCGGGACGGTACACGCCGTCTCCGGGAATGACGAAAGTATGCTCATCCGGCGTTTCCAGGCGAATTCCGGCGGAGCGAAGGGCGGCGAGGGTCAGATTCAGATAGGAACGGCTTTCCACCGGCGGGACCAGGCGAAGCACACTGGGGCCGGAGAGAAGGGGCAGGGCGAAGAGCAGTCCCGTGACGAACTGGCTGGAGATATCTCCGGGCAGCACATATTCGCCGGGCGTCAGCGTTCCCTCGACCAGCAGGGCGGTTTCCTGCTTTTCCAGACGAAGGCCGCGCTCCCGGCAGATTGATTCATAGACAGAGAGCGGACGGCTCAGCAGGGTCGGGCTGCCTTCCAGGCGCATCGGCTGACCGGAAAGAAGACAGAGGGGGATCATGAAGCGCAGGGTGCTGCCGGACTCACGGCAGCGCAGGAGCGCAGGGACTGATTTCCGCGGATTGCAGCCGCGGAGAAAGACTGCGCCGCCTTCCCGCCGGACGGAAGCGCCGAGGGATTCCAGACAGTCCAGCGTCGCCAGAATGTCTTCGGAAGGATCAACGCCTTTGACCGTGCTTTCTCCGTCAGCGAGACCGGCGCAGATCAGCAGCCGGTGCGCCATGGACTTGGAAGGAGGCGCGGCGACGGTACCCCGGGCAATGCCGGGCCGGATGGTTGCTCTCATGGATTTGCCTCCGACAGATGATCAATCAGAAAATCAATGGCTTCAAGATAGCCGTTCAGGCCGTGGCCGCAGATGGTTTTCACACATGCGGAACGGACATAGCTGACACGGCGGAATTCCTCCCGGGAATCCGGATCGGAAATATGGACTTCCACCGCTGGAAGGGCGACGGCCTTCAGCGCATCGAGAAGGGCTACGCTGGTATGGGTATAGGCGGCGGGGTTGATCACGATGGCGTCCTGAGCGCCGCAGGCCTGCTGGATCGCGTCCACGAGATCACCCTCATGGTTGGACTGATACAGGGTGATTTCGACGCCTTTGTCGGCAGCGTGGCTGCGGATCATGGCGCAGAGATCTGCATAGGTTGTGCGGCCGTAGATGTCGGGTTCGCGGATACCAAGGAGGTTGATGTTAGGGCCGTTGATGACGAGTATCTTCATATGTGCATATATCCTTTCTCGAGGGCTTTCCGATCGCCCCCGAACCCCTTCGGCCGATCATCCTTGATAAAAAGATGAAAGAATTGTTTCGGCGACCTGGAGCGGTGTGCCTATGACGGGAATGATTTCATCGGCGGCGGATTTGTAGATGGGTTGTCTTTCGGCATAGAGCCGTTTAATTTTGTCCGCGGTGTCCGCCAGGGGACGGTCGTCGGTGGGGATCAGGGCATCCGGATTCCTGTCAAGCCAGAAGAGGCGGCCGTTCTGCTTCAGGGCCGTCACGTTTTCCGGGCGAAGGACCGCGCCGCCGCCGGTGGAAACAACGGTGCCGCCGTGGAGAGACAAATCACGGATGACTTCCGATTCCAGATCCCGGAAGACCTGCTCCCCGGAATCCCGGAAGATTTCGGTGATCGGCTTTCCGGCTTTTTCCACGATCAACTGATCCGAGTCACAGAAGGGGAGACCGGTTTTTTCAGCCAGAATATGGCCTACGGCGGTTTTCCCGCTGCCCGGCATGCCGATGAGCACAAGGTTCTCCTTCCGGCGGAGAATCCGGGAATACACCCGGTCCGTCAGATCCTCCGGATACACGGTATCCAGGAACAGCTCCGAAGCGCGGACCGCCTGGGCGACCAGCATATACAGGCCGCCTTCCGCCGGGAGGCCGAGGGCGCGGGCTTCCAGGATGAAACGGGTGCGGAGGGGATTATAAATCACATCGGCGACGCCCTGCAGGCTGCCAAAGGCTTTGAGGGAAATCGGCTGAGCGTCCGGATGCGGATACATGCCGCAGGGAGTGGTGTTCAGGATGATCTCCGCATCGCTATGGTCCCGGAGGGCATCTTCATAAGAGATGGCGCCGGATTTGGCGGCACGGCTGACTTTCAGGATCTGGCGCGCTCCCAGCGACTGCGCGGCATAGGCGGCGGTGCGGGAGGTGCCGCCGGTTCCGAGAATCAGGACTTTGCGGCCGGAGAGGTCCAGCTTTGCCCGGCGAAGCAGGCGGGTCAGGCCGAAAAGATCCGTATTATATCCCCAGAGCACGCCGCCGCGGTTGACCACGGTGTTGACGGCACCGATGGCTTCCGCGGTTTCATCAATATGATCCAGAAAGGGGATGACGGCCTGCTTGTACGGGATGGTGACATTGATTCCCAGGAAATCCTTCGAGGCCATGAAGGCGGGAAGCTCTTCCGGGGTCAGCTCCTTCAGCTCATAGGCATAGGAGGCGATTTCCGCGTGAATTTCTTTGGAAAAGCTGTGGGGCAGATGCTCCCCGATGCAACCGTATTTCATACGCCGGCCTCCCCGAGCCAGTCTGTGCCGAAACGCAGGGCCAGCTGATCACACAGGGCCAGGGCCGTTACGGAATCAACCACAACCCGGGCTCGATGGACGATGGCCGGATCGTGGCGGCCGCGGATTCGCAGCGTTTCATCCTCTCCGGTTACCCCGTTGACGGAGAGCTGCTCTTTCGAGATGGAGGGGGTCGGCTTGACGGCGCAGCGGAAGAGCAGGGGCATGCCGTTGGAGATGCCGCCGTTGATGCCGCCGTTGTGATTGGTCAGGGTGCGGATTCCCTCCGGACCACTTCGGAGGGGGTCATTGGCTTCACTTCCCCGCAGATCCGCGAGGGCAAAGCCGCTGCCGAACTCGACCCCTTTGACGGCGGGAACGGAAAAAAGCGCATGGGAGAGCACGCCTTCGAGGGTGTCAAACCAAGGCTCGCCCACGCCGGCCGGCAGACCGGTTACCGCGGTTTCGAGGATGCCGCCGACACTGTCGCCTTCCGCGGCGGCAGCTTCAACGGCGAGCTGCATCTTCCGACCTTGCTCTTCATCCAGGACTGCGAAGGGGAGATTGTTCAGCCGGGGGAGATCGGCGGAAAGATCACCAAACGGCACATCACTGATGCCGGCACAGCGGGCAATATGGGTGCCGATCAGGATGCCTTTCCGCTGCAGAGCGGGGATCACAACAGCGCCGGCGGCAACCAGCGCCGCGGTGATGCGGCCGCTGAAATGCCCGCCGCCGCGGTAATCCTCAAAGCCATGATATTTCACGGACGCGGTATAGTCCGCATGCCCCGGACGGAAAGCGGCCCGGGAATAATCCCCGCTCCGGGTATCGGCGTTGGGGATCAGAAGAGCAAGCGGAGTACCGGTGGTTTTTCCTTCAAAAACGCCGCTGACGATCCGGAAGGGATCCGCTTCCTGCCGGGCGGTGGAAATCTTCCCCGCGGGGCGGCGAAGGGTCAGCTGCGCGGCGATGAAAGCCTCGTCCACCGGGAGGCCGGACGCCAGCCCGTCAATCACGGCGCCGATTTCCGCCCCGTGACTCTCGCCGAAAAGCGTAACGGAGACGCTGCTGCCGAAGGTGTTCTTCATGAAAAACGCTCCTTGTATGCTTGCGGAACTTCGTATTTCTTACGTTCCGGTTGGGTGGAGCATACACCCCGGACCGGATGATGTCAATGATTCTTCAGGCTTTCAACGGTTCTTGCTGTGTTTTTCATCATTTCCGGCTTCATTTGCTTTTTTGGCCATAACATGCGATAATAACATGATCACTATCCCGGCTGAGGCCGGTGCGAGGGAGACAGAGAAATGCTGAGGATCGGCGAGTTTACAGATACGTTTCTGCCGATTGTGGACGGGGTCGGCCGCGTTGTACAGGCCTATTCCGAGACGCTTTGCAAGATGGGACACCAGGTAACGGTGGTGGCCCCGATGTATGATACGGGTTTTCAGGGCGGATTTCCTTTCGAACTGGTGGACTATGTGGGCAACAGCGTGCCCGGGATGAAACAATATAAGGTGGGCGAGGCAATTCTGGACGCGCACTACCGGAAGCGGATCCGGATGATCGAACTGGACGTGATCCATGCGCACAGCCCCTTCACCGCAGGGTCGGAAGCGCTGCGCCTGGCCGCGGTGCGGAAGCTGCCGCTGGTCGCGACCTTTCATTCCAAATACTACGACGATTTTCTCAAAGCCACTAAATCCGAATCCATCGCGAAGATGGGCGTGAAGCTGGTGGTGAGCTTCTACAACCGGTGCGACGAGGTCTGGGCCGTGGGGAAGAACACGGCCGACGTGCTGCGGAACTACGGGTATGAAGGCGAGATCCAGGTGATGCCCAACGGCGCCACGTTCCGCACCGCATCCAGAACGGACGTGGAGGAAGTGAACCGCCGCTGGAACCTGGGAGATACTCCGCTGATCCTTTTTGTGGGTCAGATGGACTGGAAAAAGAATATCCTGACGGTGCTGGAAGCCTGCGCGGAGCTGAAACGGCAGGGTCAGCCCTTCCGGCTGCTGCTGGCCGGGCAGGGGATGGATATGAACGATATCGGGACAAAAATCCACGAACTCAATATCTCGGACAGGGCGGAACAGATCGGACATATTACGGACGCAAGCCTGCTGGATGCCCTGTATGAGCGGGCATCAGTCTTTGCTTTCCCGTCCCTGTACGACGCTTCACCGATGGTGGTCCGGGAGGCGGCGGTGATGGGGACGCCTTCGGTCATGGTCCGGGCCAGTACGGCGGCCGAAGTGATCCGGGACGGAGAGAACGGGCTCCTGTGTGAGAACGATCCGAAGGATCTGGCCCGGGTGATCGGCGAAGCACTGAAGGACCCGGAAAGGCTGAAGCAGATCGGGCAGAATGCCCGGGAGACGATTCCGGTGCCATGGGACAAGGTGCTGGAAAAGGCTGTGGAAAGGTATGAGCGGCTGATTGCGCTGGGAAAAGAAGGGAAACTGAAGGATAAACGGAAAAGAATGCTTTAAAACTGGGGGGCTTTCCGATCGCCCCCCAAACCCCCTTCGGCCGGAATAAGTTTGTTTAAGGAAGAGGGCTTTCCGATCGCCCCCCAAACCCCCTTCGGCCGAAATAAGTTTGTTTAAGGAAGAGGGCTTTCCGATTGCCCCCCTAAACCCCTTCGGATAGAAGACGGATGGTACTGTCTTCTATTTTTGTTTTGCAGATCCGGAGGGGAGAAGGGATTTGACGTTATGGTTGCGGGGGTCGTCGGCGGGCAGGCCGCTGAGATAGGAATTGTTGCCGATGAGGGCCGCAACTTCCTCCAGCGTGCCCTGATCCTGCCAGATATACCGGAAGGAGGATTCGATCAGGTTTACCGCCAGTTGGCGGGCCTGTTCACGGAGGGCGGAGAAATCCTGATCGAAGGAGAGGGTTTCGTCATGGGAATGGCTCCAGGATGCCCGGGCACTGTTTTCCGGATCCAGATCCAGAAACTGGGATTCGGAATAAGCCAGGGACCGGAGCAGCTGGGATTTTGTGAGACGGGCCAGACGCGCCGCGAGGCCGGAGGGCGTTTCCAACAGCCGGTAACAGGCCCGGTAGCGTCTGCAGGAGCGGTTAAGCGCTTTCCAGCAGTTTTTCCAACCGTAAACCGATGAAAAGACGGCGTCCACATCCGAACGGATTTCCGGAGGCAACGCAACCGGCGGGAAATAATGCTCCGTGACAGGATGCCTGGTTCCCCACCAGCCATCCCGCTCCATCTGGCGGATGTCCAGCGCATGCTCCATGCTCATATGGCTGCGCGGGAAACGGTGTTTTGCCGTGGTGACGTGGATAATATAAGGATGCGCAGTACTGTCCAGCGCGTAATGGCAGAGAAAACCGCCCAGCCAGGAGAATAAATCCTCTCTGGAGGAAGCGGATTTGGTACGCTCCACCAACGTGGAGAGAAAAAGCCCCGGTTTCGTGGTGTGCATTTGACGGCCCCGCCCTTCCCGGCGGCGCCAGGGCTTATACATGAACCAGAGATCCGGACCGAAAAGACCGAAGGTCCAGGGAACGGGACGGATTACGGACCGGACTTCCGGGGAAAGGGAAGAAAATACATCGCGCCCGAAGGACGCGTGGACTGCTACGTCGGGCATAGTTACCTCCTTAAACCAGGGGGCTTTCCGATCGCCCCCTGGACCCCTTCGGCTTACTTAGGGGGCTTTCCGATCGCCTCCTGGACCCCTTCGGCTTACTTAGGGGGCTTTCCGGTTGCCCCCTAAAACCCCTTCGGCCCCATGGGGGAGAGCTTTCCGCAAGGAATCGCACGCGCACCGCGGCCGGTGTGCCGGCTCGCGCACCGCACGCGGCAGCGCCCCCTAAAACCCCTTCGGAGTATAACAATTTTTCATAAAAACAACAAGGAGATTTGCTCGCGGGGCCAAAGTGATATATAATAGGAAAACAATCAGAACCGGGAGGCGTGGATATGAAGCGGACAATGTTTCTCCGTGCGGCAGTTGCACTGGTAACAATCATCATGATGCTGTGCCCGCTGCTTACAGCAGGGGCCGAGAGCACCGCGGAACCGACGGAAAGCCCTGCACCGACGGTGACCCATACACCGGCTGAACTGCAGGCAATGGGAATCCTTACTGTAGGCGCCAAGGGCGATGAGGTTACCCGCCTGCAGCAGCGGCTGAAGGACCTTGGATATCTGAGCAGCAAGGTTGACGGCCAGTATGGCGGCGGAACCAAGCGGGCGGTGATCTCATTCCAACGGCGGAACGGACTGAAGACGGACGGCGTGGCCGGCGAGACCACGCTGGCGAAGCTGTATGCGGAAGACGCGGTTGCAGCGCCCGCAAACAGCGAACCGGTTGACGTGCTGGCCGGCGATGTGCCGATGCTGGTGAATAACGATCATCCGGTGGATGAATATTTCGTTCCGGCGGATCTGGTGGAGCTGAGGGATATCCTTGACAAGAAACTGGTCAAAATCAAGTATAAAAAGACCCGCGGCGTCCGCACAGCCGTGGAGGCGCTGGAAAAAATGTTTGAGGCGGCGAAAGAGGATAAGATCAAAAACTGGCAGGTGAGCGCCGGATACCGGACCTGGGACGACCAGGTGAAGATGCTGAATGCCAAGATCAGCAGCTACCGGAAGAAGAACAAGGACTGGAGCAGCTCAAAGGCCAGACGGGCCGCGCTCAAGAGCGTCGCGGAAGCGGGATGCAGCGAACACCATCTGGGACTGGCGTTTGACCTGAACGTTCCCGGCGCGAAGACCTTCTCAAGCACGAAACAGTACAAATGGCTGAAGGAGCATTGCTGGGACTACGGCTTCATTATCCGCTACACAAAGGAGAAGCAGGAAATCACCGGCTTTAACCCGGAAGCGTGGCATATCCGCTATGTGGGTGAGGAACATGCCCAGTACATGAAGGAGCATGATCTGTGCCTGGAAGAGTATATCCAGGGCATCGAGGACGGGACGATCAAGGTGCCTTCGAAGACGGAAAGCACGGACGAAGACCTCGACAGTGAAGCCTCAGAAGAGGAGGAACCGGCCGAGGAAGCCGATGAGGAAGAAGCTCCGGAAGAAGAACCTGAAGAGGCGGCTGACGAAGAAGAGGAAGCATAAGACCCGACGAGACGGAGGCGTGAGGCAGTGAAAGAGAAGCGATGGCTGTGGATTGTTGCCGCCGCACTGCTTACCGCCGCCGTTTTGCTGTGGATTTTTGTTCTGCGGCCTTCGGGCGAGCCGAAAGGGAACGGAGAAGTTCAGGTGATTCTCGACGGGGAGCCTATGAGAGCGCAGGAGAACATCGGCTCCGACGGAAAGGATCTGCGGGTTTATATCACGCTTGACGGGAACCCGCTGCTGGATCTTCCTTTTGCCGAAAAGCATACGGTACGTATTGTGCAGCCGGACGGGGGAGAGAATACGGTGACCCTTACGGGGAACTCGGTCTATATGACGGAGGCAAACTGCGAAGGGCAAGACTGTGTGCAGATGGGGGAAGTGACAAGGGAAAACCTGGAGGTCAGAGTGATGGGCGGGTTTATTATCTGCCTTCCTCATAGAATCTCTGTGGAAGTGAGATAATATAAGGGGGCTTTCCGATCGCCCCCTTAGACCCCTTCGGCCCGCATCAGGGGATGGTGTGGAAGTGAGATAGGATTTCGCGGCTGCGGCCGCGACCAGGGCTTTCCGATCGCCATGGACCTTCGGATTACATAGGAGAAAAGTTGAATTAGAAATGAGGAAAGAAACCAATGGACCATATTGAACAGCTGGCGGCGGAGTTTGGGCTGCGGCCGGCACAGGTAAAAGCGGCGGTGGAACTGCTGGACGCGGGAAATACGATCCCGTTTATCGCGAGATACCGGAAGGAAATGACCGGATCGCTGGACGACCAGGTGCTGAGGGAGCTGGCTGAACGGCTGGAATATCTCCGGAACCTGGACAAGCGCCGGGAGGAGATTGAAAAGAGCCTGACCGAGCAGGGCGTGCTGACGGACGAACTGGTAAAGCAGCTGGCGGAGGCAAAGACCCTGAGCGAACTGGAAGACCTGTACCGCCCGTA
>Ga0265298_10011438_pt1 | contig 10393 bp, 7 predicted proteins | sample AusTroGonzalo_MG_3_FD_193486 | JGI IMG/M metagenome (GOLD analysis project Ga0265298, IMG submission 193486) | Bovine rumen microbial communities from tropical cattle in Woodstock, Queensland, Australia - Gonzalo_01 | ecosystem: Host-associated > Mammals > Digestive system > Stomach > Rumen ... | reverse complement strand
GCCCCTTGCGCCGGTAGCGGCAAGAGCTTCTATCGCATTGACCTTATCCTTCAGCTCGATGCATATCTTCTCTGCGGTCTTCTTTCCGACACCCTTGATGGATGATATGCGCTTGGCGTTGCCGCTAGCTATGGCGAGGGAAAGCTCACCGATCGAAGAGCCTGAGAGAATCGCTATCGCTATCTTCGGACCGACACCCGAAACAGAAGTAAGCTTGGAGAACATCGCCCTCTCGGCCTCTGTCGCAAAACCGAAAAGACTCTCATCATCCTCACGAACGCAATGGAATGCAAGCAACTTGACCTCGGAGCCCGTTTTAGGCAAGCGATCGAACGTCGACAGGGGAATCGTCAGCTCATAGCCTACGCCAGCCGCCTCCACGATTACGCGCGTAGGATCCTTCTCCGCAAGGATCCCGCGGACATAGGCTATCATGAGCGCGTCTCCGTCCGCTTCAGGCTCGCGCCGGTAGAGGCGTTGCCGACGAATTGGGAATAGCGCTCAAGCCAGCCGCCCTTTACGCGAGGCGTCCATTTGCGGGCGGCTTTCGCGCGTGCCGCGATCTGCTTCTTGGTCAGGTTCACGTTTATGGCGCGCGCCGGGATGTCTATCGTAATTTCGTCATCATCCTTGAGCAGACCTATCAAACCGCCTTCTGCCGCTTCAGGAGAAACGTGCCCGACACACGCACCGTGGGTCGCGCCAGAGAAGCGTCCGTCAGTGACGAGAGCGACGCTCTCTCCAAGTCCCTGCCCTATGATGTAGCTTGTCGGAGCAAGCATTTCCTGCATGCCGGGACCACCCTTTGGCCCCTCATAGCGAATGACGACAACATGACCGGGCTTCACCTTCCCGCCAAGGATTCCCTCGCAGGCTTCTTCCTGCGAATCGAAGCAGATCGCCTTGCCGGTGAATTTCATCATAGACGGCGCAACGCCGCCTTTCTTGACGACGGCCCCCTTCTCCGCAAGGTTGCCCCAAAGCACGGCCAGTCCGCCATCCTTCGAATAGGCTTCTGCAACTGGGCGGATAACATCATCGTCGGAGATTCTCGCGGCCTTTATCTGCTGGCCAATGGTCTTTCCGCTGACGGTCGGACAGTCTGGCTTGAGGAATTTGGCAACGGAAGCGACACGCTTAAGGACGCCCATAACTCCACCTGCCCGATCGACATCAACGACATGATAATGACCAGATGGCGCAACCTTGCAGACATAGGGCGTCGCCGCAGATATCTCGTTCATGCGTTCAAGCGAATAGTCTACATCCGCCTCACGAGCGATCGCCAATGTGTGCAGCACCGTATTCGTGGAGCCGCCCATCGCCATATCAAGAGTCAAGGCATTGTCGAGCGAATCACGGGTCACAAGTTCGCGGGGCAGAGGCCCGCCCTTCTTCGCCATCTGGACAATTCGCTTTGCAGCGGCGCGATACAAGTCCTGTCTGCGAGGATCGATGGCGAGAATGGTGCCGTTGCCCGGCAACGCAAGACCAAGCGCCTCGTACAGGCAGTTCATGGAGTTTGCCGTGAACATTCCAGAACAGCTGCCACAACCCGGACAGCTTGTCTCCTCGACCTTCTCAAGCTCCTTCGCCGAAATCTTGCCGACTGATTCCGCACCGACAGCCTCGAACACGGAGTTGAGATCCGTATCCTTTCCGCTGACCGGATGCTTTCCTGGAGCCATAGGCCCTCCAGACGCGAATATCACCGGGATATTCACGCGGAGCGCACCGATCAGCATCCCCGGAACGATCTTGTCGCAATTGGGCACGCATATCATCGCATCAAAGCAATGCGCTCTCGCCACAGTCTCGACGGAGTCGGCGATCAGCTCGCGGGACGGCAGGGAATACTTCATTCCGTCGTGCCCCATTGCAATTCCGTCGCAGACGGCTATGGTGTTGAACTCCATTGCTACGCCACCCGCCTCCTCGACGCACTTCTTGAGAAACGCGCCTACGCGATTGAGGTGGCAATGCCCAGGCACAAAACTTTCGTAGCTGTTGCAAATGCCTATGAACGGCTTCCTTACATCGCTACGCTTCAGCCCCGTCGCAAAGAAAAGGGAACGATGTGGAGCGCGCTCCTTGCCGCTCTTAACCTGATCGGAAATCATTTAGGAATCCTCTTCTACTTTAATGTTTTCAAAAGGCGCTTCTGGACGGCCTCGGTGACAAACGGCGCCGTATCTCCGCCGTAGCGGGCGATCTCGCGCACTGTCGATGCGGTCACATACGCCAGGCTTTCGCTCGGCATCATGAACAAAGTCTCGATGCCGGGATCCAGACGACGATTGGTCAGCGCCATCTGGAATTCATACTCGAAATCGCTGTAGACCCTGACGCCACGTATGACGACCTTAGCGCCTTCGCGCCGGCAGAAGTCCACAAGAAGAGTGTCAAGGACCTTCACCTCGACATTTGCAAGCCCGGCACGAGCCGCATCTTCGCGAATCATCGCAAGACGGTCTTCGGCAGGGAACATAGCACCCTCCTTCGCGCTCGTCGCCGCCACGGCAACGATCAGCCTGTCGTACAGGCGCGCCGATCTTTCGATGAGGTCGAAGTGACCTCGCGTCATCGGATCGAACGTTCCCGGATAGACCGCTATCCTCTCCGCCATAACGTCACCCCAGCTTTGCCTTAAGTTCCTTGACGTCCGACTTGAGCTTTGCAAACATCCTGGGCAAAAGCGTACGTGCGCCAAAATCCTTCATGCTCTCGGCCGGAGTTCCCAGGACGTACTTCACAGAGCCGTCAAGCGACTGCGGCACGCCAGCCTGCGGTCCGACCTGGACCCCATCCGCAATCTTGATGTGACCGGATATGCCGGCTTGCGCCCATATGAGACAGCCATAGCCGATCTCCGTAGAACCTGCGATACCGCTCTGCGCAATAAGCCCCGAGTATCCCTTGACCTTGACGTTGTGTCCAATCTGCACAAGATTGTCGATCTTCGTCATCGGTCCGATGTAAGTGCGGCCTATTCTGGCACGGTCGATCGTCGTATTGGAGCCGATCTCCACGCCGTCGCCGATCTCGACGATGCCGAGCTGCGGAATCTTCTCGATGAACACCGAGCCGTCCTCACGACGCCCGTTGTTGAAGCCGTAGCCGTCACCGCCAAGCCTTACGCCACAGTGGATGATGCACTCCCTGCCGACTATCGTTCCTTCGCGAAGCGTCACCTGAGGATAAAGATGCGTCTTTGCGCCGATCTTGCAACCCTCGCCGACGAAAACCTGCGCTTCGATCACCGCTCCGTCGCCGATTTCCGCACCCTTCTCGACAACCGTGTAGGCTCCGACATGAACGCCCTCGCCAAGCTTCACTGACGGATCTATGATCGCGGTTGGATGTACGCCAGGCGCACGAACAGGCTCGGGCGGAGCAAACAGCTTTGCCGCAGCCATGCAGGCATGGTTGGGATCTTCAACGCGGATTATCGTGCATGGCGCACCGCGATCCCAGTCTGGAGGAAGCAGCACCGCACTGGCCTTCGTCTCCTGGACAAGCTTAACGTGCTTTGGATCCTTGCAGAAGCTCAAATCCCCTTTGCGGGCCTCTTCAAGTCCGCCGCAGGCCGACAGTTCGACATCTTCGCCTTCAAGCGTTCCGCCGAGCACCTTTGCGAGCTCACTTGCCTTCATCTTCGGACTCCTTCTCTGCGGCCTTCTTGGAATCGACGCCCATCGCCTTCAGGATTGCAGGCGTAACATCCAATTCCTTCTTTGCGAAAGGCGCCGCAGTCGAATCTATGATGAGATCGTACTTGCCGGATTCCGCGAAAGCGTTTATGCGTTCGCGAAGGTCCTCTGTCGTCGCCTTGAGAAGACGGCCTTCAAGATCCTGCAGGTCCTGCTGCGAACGCATCATCTCCGAACGGAGGCGCTGCTGCCCAGCGATGAACTTGTTCTGGATGTCGACCAGATCCTTTTCCAGCTTGGTCTTGGCGCTCTGGGAAAGAAGAGGATTGCGGAGCTGCTCGGTGAGGCCCTTGCCCTCCTCCTGAATCTCGTCCAGCTCAGCCTTTATGCCGTCAAGCTTCTTTGTGTAGTCCTTCTCCGTCTCCGCAAGAAGCTTCTTGTTCGGCTCGTAGCTTGAATGGTTGCGAACCAGAGCCATCATATCGACGGTTCCGATCTTGAGATCGGCAAATGTCGCCGTTGCGGCAACGATCACACTCATCAGAACTAGTTTCTTCATTATTGTTTCTCCTTGTTGAATGCTGATATGCTATAATTGCGTCAGAAGTCGTAACCGACCGTGAACGAAAAGACCTCCTTCTCGGCATGCTTGGGCTTTTCAATCGGCACGGCGAAGTCGAGGCGGATCGGGAACATCGGAAGATCCAACCTGATGCCAAGACCGGCGGTCCACGCAAAGTTGTCGCTGAAGTCAAAATCGAACGCATCCTCCCCGACCGCGCCGACATCGGTGAACGCCGCCATGCGGAGCATCTTTACGATCGGCACCGTGTACTCGAAGTTCATGCAGAACAGCGATTGTCCGCCCCAAGGCATCGCATCGCCGGTTCCATCAATGTTCCTGGTGGCGAACGGCGAAACATGCCTATACTCGACACCGCGTATTGAGCGCGGACCGCCGAGGAACATCCTGTCGTAGATAGGAAGATCGTCAGACATGCCGTCGATCGTCTCAGCCCTGAACGCCGCCATGAAAACGTGCTTGTAGCGCTTCCAAGTCGTCCAATAGTGCCTGTGGTTAGCCCCGAGACGCCAGTACTTGTTGTCGCCTCCTGCGGCGACGTCAGCAAACAGCTGGGAGCGTCCGCCTGTTGTCGGCATGCGGAAGCTGTCGCGCGTGTCGCGCGCCCAGAACAGACGCACGATAGATTCGATGGCATCGTCGTAGAGATCCTCCTCTCGGTCGAGCGAAACCGGCCTGCCCTTGTAGAACCACGGACCGTGCTCGATGTCGTCGAACTGCACGTACTCAAGCGTATAGCGCACGCCAAAGCGTCCGAATGGATCCCACGTCGGCCAGAACTTCACTGGATACGAAAGCGCCGCCGAAGCTCCGCTGCGGTATATGTCGTACTGATCGTACCAGCGACCGCGGCGATATCCCTCGACGGTCAACTCAAGCAGACGGTCGAAAAGGTGCGGCTCCGTGACGCTGACTTCCATCGTCTGAATCCTCGGGCCCCATTGCACATACGCACGCCCCTTCTGACCTGCGCCGCGGAACCACTTACTCGGCCCGAAAAGGTCGAAATTGGACTGCGTAACCTCGGCGGACACGAACACGGAGTCAACCGAACTTGCGCCCACGCCAACCATGAAGGAGCCAGTGTTCTTCTCCTCCACCTCATAGACCAGGTTGCGATACTCCGCCCCGCTGGCGTCGACGCCGCGATCGGTCTTTTCGAGGTAGTACCTCACGCGGGTGAAGTAGTCAAGGTTCTCAAGGCGCTTCTGGCTGCGTTCCGCATGGTCCTCCAGCATCTTGTCGCCAGGCCCGAGCGAGATTTCGCGGCGGATCACCTTGTCCTTGGTGTAGTCGTTGCCGCGGACGACGACCTCGTTCAACACGACAGGAACGCCCTCGGTCACGACAAACACCACATCCACAGTCTGCGGATCGTCCTCGCGCGGTATCTTGCGGACGTCCACACGCGTGTCTGCAAGGCCGGAGTCGCCGGAGCCGACGGTGACGGCAATGCGATGCGCTGCGTCATCAAGCATCTTTTCGCCGGCCACCGTACCGGATTCCGGCAGCTCGCTCTTTTCCCTCACAGTGTCTTCAGAATAGCGGGTAAGCCCTGTGATCGACATGTCGCCGATCTTGTAGCGCGCACCTTCGCGAATCTGGAAAACGAGGTTGATCTTCTCGTCATTGTCCTCGCAAGGCTCCCGCCCAGGCATCGACACCTGGACGTCGAGGTATCCATGGTTGCGGTAGATTTCCTCTATCTTCGCCGCGCACTGCTCAAGCTGGGCGTCCGTGACGGGCGAATCGGTGAACCAGCCTATCGGGTTCCACCACGGATAATCACCTATCGCATCGCGAATCTCGTCCTCGTCTATCGCCCCTTCCGACGGCTCCCAGCCCTCCGGACGCCACCATGGAATGCGCTCCAGATGCGTAGCGTCTTCAAAGCAATATTCCCGCACCTTCTGGCGACGGCCCTCTTCCACCATGAACGTAATGGTGCAGTTGTTTCCGACCAAAAGCGGCGTCACTACATACGACACCTTGGCGTCGAGGAAATACTTCTTGAGGTAGGCCAGGCGAACCTTCTCGGCCGCCGCCGCGAGATCGCCCTCGCCATAGAGGAAGCCATCCTTGAGCCCAGCCTCCTTCGCGACACGCGATTCGCTGAAGAAATCGCATCCGGTGACGACAAGCGGCGACTGATAGCGCATCTTGCGGCGAACGACGAAAGTAACCTCCATGCCCTCTCCGACACGCTGGACCTCGGCGTCGATATCCTCGAAATCGCCCGAATCCCTAAGCGTCATGACGTCTCGCGTAACGGTAACTGAATCGTACTCTCCGCCGACTTTCGTCTGGCAGCGGTTCAGGACGGAACCGACATCGCCACCGAAGTCGTCAAGCACCTTTACCTTAACATCCACAACATCGGCGGCATACGCTGCTGCGCCGAAAAGAACAACCAAAGCTAATATTTTTCTCATGACGGTTATTTTAGCATATTTAGGGCTTCTTTCATAGTGTCCTTGTCCGGATTTTCTTCTATGACGAACTTCCCTATGCCGTTCGGCAGGACTATCGAGCCGCTGCCGGACGAAAGACGCCATGCGTCAAGACCGCGCATTACGCTATCTGCGCTTGAAATCAGATGACGGCTGTGGAATGCGCAATCCATTGCGCCGCTATCCTCGAGCACTTCGCAGATCCGGTCGCGCTCCGCCTCCGTTATGAGCCCGCGAAGGTTCGCGTAGAACGCGTCGATCACAATACCGATCGCCACCGCATAGCCGTGCGGCACCTTGTAGTTGCTCATTGATTCAAGCCTGAGCGCGGACCAAAGGCCAAAGGTTGTAGCTCCGTTCCTGCGACGGATATCCACCGCCGTGCGGACGATATCGCTCATGGCCTCGAAGTCGCGCCCGTTGAACGGCTTTGCAAGCTCCGCGAAGCGGTTGAACCCCTCAGCATCGAACACCGTCGCGATCCGCAAGGCTTCTGCAAAGCCCGCGCGCCATACTCCGTCCAAGACCGTCGTCGCAAATCCAGTATCCACCACAACCGCGGACGGAATGGATTCTATGCGCATCGAATCCTTGACGCAGCACAGATCGAGTGCGGCATAATCCGCGTATGCGGCGTCGATCATCGAAGCAACGGAAGTCGGCATTCTGACGACATGCACACCTCCACGCACCTGCGCTGCCGCCCAGCATGCGACATCAAGAATCGAACCGCCGCCGATCACAACCATCACGTCGTTTCTGCCAATCTTTGCGCTTACTGCGGCGGATGCGATGCGCAGTGCGCTATGCATGTCATCGGCCTTTATCTTCTCGCTTCCGGAAATGACGACCGGACTCGCCGCCAGCTCTATGCCGTGCGCCTGCAGATAGCGGCCAATCTTGGTCCCGAGGCCTTCAATGCGCTGGACGACATTCATGTCCGCGACGATAAGTATCCTCGGATGCTCGCTTCCGGTCAACGTCCTCAGCAGGTTTGCCAGTTCCGGCTTCACATCGCAAAAGACATCATCCGCAAACAAGATCGGATAGTCTTCTTTCTGGCTCTTCATGTTCGTAGTCCGCCTTTCAACAATTCAGCCGCGTGTCGCATCACAACGCTCGTCGATCTCTCGCCGCCCAACATGCGGGCGATCTCCCTTACGCGGGCTTCGCCGTCCACCGCAACGATATTCGTGCGCGTACGCCCGCCAGACACCGACTTCGCCACGACGAGATGCCTCTCGCCGTATACCGCGCTTTGCGGCAGATGCGTAATCGCGATAACCTGATGGCAACCGGCGACGGACCTCATCTTGGCACCGACGATTCCGCCGACCTCTCCGCCAATGTTGGCGTCGATCTCATCGAACACAAGAACGTCAGTGGCGTCGTGCGAAGATATCACGCTCTTCAGCGACAGCATTACGCGAGCGATCTCGCCCGAACTCGCTATGTCCGCAAGAGGACGCGCCGCCTCGCCCGGATTAGGCTCAAACATGTACGCAACAGTGTCGCAGCCGTTGCTCTCGGCCGTACGCTTCTCAATGCGGACCGAGAACTTGGCCTGAAGGAAGCCGAGGTCCCTCAGCTCCGAAGTAACCGCCTTCGCAAGCTTCTCGGCGGCCGACTTGCGCTTTCTTGTCAAGGCTTCCCCCAAGCGCTCCACCTCGGCGAGCGCAGAAGCAGCCTCACTTTTGAGTTCCGAAATCCTCTCGTCCCGATGCTCCAGCGATTCAAGGCGGCTGCGCTTCTCCCCCAACACGGCAATCAGCGCCTCTGCATTCGCACAGGAATACTTTCTCTTCAGGTTGTTCAGGACCGTAAGCCTCTCGTCCAGAGCCGCCATCGTCGCAGGATCGACATCTACGGCGGAAGCCGCGTCAGCCACAGTGCGCGACAGTTCCTGAATGCGCACGGTCAGGTCCTCAACCTCCGAAATCCATTCCTGCGCAGCAGGCAGACGCTTCGCAATTGCGGAAATGCGGGGGCTGACACGTATGAGCCTTTCCGCCGCTCCATCGTCGCCTCCGAGCAATTCCGTTATCTCGTTCGCAGCGTCCACAATCTCTTCGGCATGCGCAGCAGCCGCGTGCCTCTCTGCGATATCGTCGTCCTCCGACGTAACGTTCGCCCTTTCAAGCTCGTCAACCTGATAGCGAAGCATGTCCAGCATGTCCGCGTCAAAATCTTCACCCTGAAGCGCCTCCAGACGAGAAAGGACGTCTTGGTATGCGGTCCATGCAGCCGCGTAGCCGGACATGTCAATGCCTGCGAAGGAATCAAGCGCATCCCTCTGGAAGCGCTCCTCCATTATGTTCTGGTTGGACCTCGGACCATGTATGTCGACAAGCACGCGACCCAGCCGCTTCAAAGTCGCCACGGTGGACGGCGAATCATTGATCCACACCCGTCCGCCTCCAGTGGCGGAAACGGTGCGCCGCACCGACAATGTCTCACCGTCGAAGTCGATGCCAACATCTTCAAGGATTTCTCGCACGGCCCTGCACGCCGCACTCCGGCCAGATTCCGCAAAGGTAAACTCCGCCTCGATCTTGGCCTCCTTCGCGCCATCACGCACAACACTTGCATCAGCACGGCCACCCGACACAAGCTCGAGCGCACCCATCAGCACTGATTTGCCGGCACCAGTCTCGCCCGTAAGCACGTTGAGACCCGAAGCGAACTCCGCCTCGGCTTTCTCCACTATGGCAAGATTAGATACTGTAAGCCTGTTCAGCATGACATGAGGCAATTGTTTGGAGCGGGCGATGGGAATCGAACCCACGTAAGAAGCTTGGGAAGCTCCTATTCTGCCATTGAATTACGCCCGCAGTTCAAAAAAGTTTGGCGGAGAGAGAGGGATTCGAACCCCCGATACCCTTGCGGGTATGCATGATTTCGAGTCATGTGCATTCAACCAGGCTCTGCCATCTCTCCTGCAACGGGCGTGTATGATACCAAATTTATCCTACACTCGTCAACAGCACCCCGCCCGCCAACATCTTGCTTCCTATTCGTTTCCAAGAAATGCATTAATGTTCAGCGTCTCGATACCGTCGTCGATATCGTCGTCGCCAGCACCGTTTGTGCTGTCCTGGTTGCTGACTTTTTCCTTCACGACAAAGTCCTGCGGATCGGAAACTTTTGCCTTAGGCTTTAGACCAAGCGCTTCGGATATTTCATCAAGAAGATCTTTCACATCCACCTTTTCGCCATAGCCGACATTGCGAAGCTTGTTCACAAGCTCGGCGTTTCTGCTGTCGAGCCCTCTGATTTTCGTCAATGCCTTCGAAAGGGTCTCTATCGCCGGGGTCATGATCGCGTCGCGCACATTGATCCTAACACTGGTCTTGAACCCTTTTATGACGTCATCTTCGGAAATGGGACGTTTATGTTTGAAGTCCGCCAGCTGTTTCTCCGTGGTATGCCTCAACTTTTTGTCGACGAGGCCGTCAAAATAGTCCTTGTCGGTGATATCATCAATGGCCTGCTTGACTGCTTCCATCGCATTCTCTGCGATCTTCTTTTCATCCTTCGCCTTTTGGTCCTCAGTTTTCAAATCGTCAACCGAGGGAATCTTGCCGTCCGCCCTATCCAAAAAGTCGCGGACTTTCTTGAGCAGACCCTCCTTGTCCATTTCCGTGCTGATTGTGAGCTTGTTGCCGCCCTCAAGCAGGATATTGGCGACAATCGTGCCGTCGTTGCTGCAC
>Ga0265298_10011434_pt1 | contig 10396 bp, 4 predicted proteins | sample AusTroGonzalo_MG_3_FD_193486 | JGI IMG/M metagenome (GOLD analysis project Ga0265298, IMG submission 193486) | Bovine rumen microbial communities from tropical cattle in Woodstock, Queensland, Australia - Gonzalo_01 | ecosystem: Host-associated > Mammals > Digestive system > Stomach > Rumen ... | reverse complement strand
GTCGGACGATCCATCACTGGTAGGGCGCGTTATCCCTAACGCGCCGCACGGCGGCGTGGGGACACGCCGCCCTACCATGTCTGGGCGCAGCACTGCGAACTTCTTTGCGACGGCCAGCTTCTTCTGGTTGTGCGGCCAGTTGAAAAGATACGTCCCCACGTCCCACTCGCATACGCAGCCGACGGGATCCAGCGCCAGCACCTTGCCGCGCCCGTCGCCATAGACGTCGCCCGCGTAGAAGCAGACGTTGGTGTCGTCAGAGACGACCAGGTCGCCCGGCTCAAGGATATCCCCAACCTTTTTGATGGCAGCATTCAGCCCAGAAGGATTCTTCGCGCGATCGTATGAAAAGACTACAATGGAGGTTTGAGAAGTTTGAGAAGTTTGAGAAGTTTGAGGGGTTTGAGAGGTTTGAGGGGTTTGAGGGGTTTGAGGGGTTTGAGAGGTTTGAGAGGTTAACCCCTCATATACCGCCTTAGCGAATGACCAGTCGTCCGCGAAGCGCACAGTGCGTTCCGGCGTGCGCAGCGCGTATGCGGCGGCGACGATGGTATCGCCGCCCGGCATGGTAGGGCGGCGTGTCCCCACGCCGCCGTCCGCCGTCACGTTGACGAAGCCTGTTTCCGTCAGCCGCCAGAACGTCAGTTCCGCGCGGAGCGCCTTGTCGGAGCCCTTCGCCGCGTCGCAGAAATACTTGTCGCCGCTGTTCAACGTCTTGCACAATAGGAACAGATCGCCGCCAAGATATTCCATGCCGTGCGACGATATGGGGACCTTCATCGTCCTGATCGGCTTCCAGTCCTTCGTGTATATGACGGTGTCGTCGCAGCCTTTGGGCGCGTAGAAGCGCGCGAACAGGAGCTCGCCGTCAGTCGTGAGGTTCTGTATGCCCCAGCACGTCTCCTGCCCGTGGTCGATTTCCTCCATGCCGCCAAGCGGTTCGAGCGTAACCGGGTCGTAGCGAATGGTTAGATTGACGCGGTGGGGTTCCTTCGCCTCCTTCATGCCGGGCCACGCCTTGACGCCGTTGCCGACATACAACACGCCGCCCAGACAGGTAATGCCGTCCATCGACTTCGAAGTCGGCACGTCGTGCAGAAGGACAAGGTCCTCGTCAAACACCTGGATGCGTCCCTTGCCGGCCCACTCCTTGCGTCCGGCGATTGACGAATAGACGCGCCCGTTCCACCAGCAGATGTCGCCGGTGTGGTTCGTCGCCGCCACGCGTTTCAAGATGTTTCCGCTCCAGTCTGCCTTGACGATGTCGTGGGTACGGGCAAGATAGATCGCGCGCGGCGAAACACAGATCCCCTGCACATGGCCTATTCCCGGAATGCCGCCGTAATCGACGACGATCTTGGAATAGTGCCCGTCGATGTCCGGCTTTGGAAATGCCAAGGTCGATTCGGCGACGGCCTTCTTCCTGGAAATGATGTTCTCGGCGAACGGCGGACAGGTGTATCCGCGCCAAGTATCGTCGTAGAGGCCTGTCGTCTGGCGCTCGGCGTGGTAGAGAGCGGCCAGTTCGTTGTACGCTGGCACGGCGACCGCGGGGCGGATGTCGCGGGCGGCGTACACGGCTTCGTCGATCTGCGAGCGCAGGTATATCTGCCGCCACCGCCAGCACCGCCGCATGCTCGGCAGAATGGAGCGGTCGATCCTGTCGGCAAGCGCCCGCGCCTCGCGGGCGACGGCCAGACGCCTCTCAAGCTCCTCCGGCTTCTCCTCGCGCACGTAGTTGGCGAAGACGCATCCCTTCCAGCCGCGGAAGCCGCCTTTGCGGTGCGTGTGGTAGATGTCCTCCAGCATGGCGCAGAGACGGACGAAGTCGTCGGGGTCGCATCCGGGCAGCTCGTACCGGGCGTAGTCCCTCAGCACGTCCGCGGCGGTGCGCTCCGGGTCGATGTAAAGCCCATTGACGACGATCTTGTTGACATCCTCGTAGATGCCCTCGGAGTAGAGCTCGAAACCCTTCGCGATCTTCTGGCACTGTCGGTACAGCCTCTCGAAGCGCGCCGGAAGAGGATTCGCGCCCGTGCCGCCCCACGGAAAGCGCCCCCACATGCTGATCTCGGGGAACGTGATGACGGGTATGTCCTTCGGCACGGGATGCTCCAGCGGATAGCGCGGGAAGTTCCCGTGCGAATCCACGACGATGCCGTCGATCCAGTCCTGCTTCTCAAGGTATTTGTAGAACAGCTCCCAGTCCTCGTTCGCGAAAAGCCACGTCGATACGTAGTGCTTCGCGCCGGGATGCGACTTCTCGTTCTGGTCGCGGAACTTCTCTATGAGCTTCACGTAGCCGCGCCCGCCCCATGGATCGCACTTGTCGCAGGCGCAGCCGCCCTCGTCGAACGGCCAGTAGATGTAGCCGGATATCGGAATGCTCTGAGCCCGGTCGAGCGCGCCCTGGCGTATCGAGAGGAGGTAGTCGAGCGCGCCCGGCACCTCGGGGCATACGTTGAACAGCGGCGTGCCGCGCCCTGAGATCTTGTTCGGCACTGCGTGGAACTGCTCCGGCATGTCTGCCGGGGCGCAGTTGCTCCCGCCGCTCGTGGTAAGATCCATGTCAAGGGCGCGGATGCGCTCGCTTAGCGCGACTGACGTCGCGGCGAACACCGCCTTGTCCCCTTCCGTCGCCCCCGCCGCGTCAACCACGTCGTCGTCGAGCTGCATGTGGAAGCCGTTTATGCCCCAAAGGGCGAGATCCTCCACGTAGCGCAGAAGCTCGTCCGCACCGGCGCGATGGTACCAGTTGTTGAAATGCCGCGCCATGTAGGCGATGCGGATCGCGCTCGCCGGCTCGAACATGTATTCGCCGTCCTCCAGCTCGAACGTGTTCGCGCCATAGCGGATCGCCCGGAGCATGACGCCCGCGCCGAACACGAGCGAGCGGAACCTTGCGCCGCGAATCTCGGCGACGCCGTTCGCGACGATAACCTTCGCCTGCTCGCCCGGAAGCGCCGGATCGAGGATAAGCCGGGCGGTCAGGGTTTGAGAGGTTTGAGAAGTTTGAGAGGTTTGAGAAGTTTGAGAAGTTTGAGAGGTTGGCGGAGTTCTCGCCCATATTCTGGAGAGGACGACCTCGCGGAAGAACGTGCGCTCCTTCGGGAGCGACGATGCGTCCACTTCGATTTGCGAATACGGCGCGGCCCAGGCGCAGCAACACGCCGCAGACAGCGCCGCTGCCAAAATCATCTTTGTCTTCATGTAGTCACTCTCCTATTGTTGTGGCACATTGATATTCGGGTTTTTCCTTGTGACATGGAAGATTGTTCACAAATCTCAATTGTTCACAAATATCATCAGTGCCACAAATACAAATTGACATTTGCAATTTGTGAACACTTGTGGCATTTGCCATTTGTGAACATTTAAAGTTTGTCCAATCGTCAATATGACAAATCACTGGCGTCTGAACAGATTCTTTATTGTGCGCACGGCGTCCTCGCGCGGGCCGCAGACCGTCCATTCGCCGGGGAGAGCCGGGCCGTCCGGCCCCGGACTGCCGACAAAGACGATCTTTCCGCCGCGTCTGGCGAATTCCGCGACGGCCTTGGTGTCCTTGAGGGTCTTGCGGTTCGTCAAGACGAGAACGTCGATGAAGTCCAACCTGCGCTGGAAGATTCCGTCCGCGTCGATCGGCACGAGGTTGAAGTCCGGTTCCCTTGCGAGGGCGAGCGCCGTCTCGGCGGTGGCCACGCCGCCGGACATGTTCCAGGCCATGAATCCGACCGATATCGAGCGCGGCCTGTGGAGACGCGCCGGGAACGTCACGTCGCGTCCCGTCACGTACTTGAACGCGGCCTTCACTATGTAGAGCGTCGAATCAAAGTATTCGGGATGCGCCGACGTCACGAACACACGGCCCTTTCCGTATGTTCCGCCAATGACTGCGGCCGAGCCGTACATGCGCCTCTTGGCGTCGCTGGGGCCTTTCATGGACGCCTCCGCGTCCATCGTGCCCCACACCTCGAACTTCGCGCCGGCTATCGCGTTGGTCGTAGGCCACATGAAAGGCCCGCCGTGGAAGCGCATCACGTGACGCCCTTCCTTCAGTCCGAGAACCGCCGCGCCCTTCGCGTTGAGGTTGATGTTCGGGAAGAACGTCACGTCCTCCGTGCCGGATCTCATCCAGGGCATCACGCGCGCGCGGCGGTCGTCCTCGTCTAGGAGCAGGCACGCGCCCGCGCACGTGCCGATGTACCCGCCGCCCGACCTAATGAAGTCCTTCATGCGGAGTACGCCGTTGGTGCCGAGGCTGACAAACTCGTCCTTGCTGCCGCCGCCGGGCATAACAAGCAGGTCGAGCCCTTTGAGACCCCCGTCGCGGACGGCCTTACCGTCCAGAAGGCGGAGTTCCATCTCCGGGGACTCGTCCACGAGCCGGAACCACTCCACGGCCCCTATGCCGCGCGGTCCGTCGTCGGCATAGACGCCGACCTTGAGTCTGTCTGCGCAACCTGCGGGCTTCTGCGGAGACTGCGGCGAGACGCACCCGCACATCGCCGCCGCCGCGAGAAGCAACGTGGCGGACAGAAGGATCCTGCTAAACTTCCTCATGCTATTACCCGGAAGTTATTTGCCCGAGAGCTCCTTCAGCTGGCCGACCTGCGCGGCGACGAGCCTGTCGCCCGTGGGCTCGGCAAAGCGCGAAGACAGCCCTTCGTAGCCGCCTTCGTGGTGCGCCTTTGTCGAGGGTATGTACCCCTCGCTGCCGTTGGTGAGACACGTGACGAGAGTCATCTTGAACGGCGACTGCGCCTTGATGTCACGCCCGATATCGACAAACGGCTCGCACGGGAGCCCGGCGAACGCTACAGAGTCGCCGATGGCGAGCGACGAGACGAGTATGTCGAAGTGGTCGGGCCCGTTCTTCAGGCTGCGGACGCGAGACCCCTTGCTCGTCAGCGTCAATATCTCCATGCGCCCGAGGGGAATCTCGTCCTTGCGCCCGGCGTCGAAGAGTTCCACCCACTTCAGCTCGTCGGCGGTCGGGAGGTTCGCCGGCATGGGATGCGCCTTGACCATGCCGCGCACCTCGCCCGCAGGGACATCTTCGCAGATGTCCCACACGGACATCGCGGCGCCTGCGACCGCATGGCCGACGAACTCCGCGATCGCCTTGGGGTTTTCGCCGCTGTCCCGTTTGGTGTAGAGCGCGGCGCGTGCAGGCTCGGACATGTACTTGTGGTGGTTGACGTCTCCCTGCGCCCCGTTGAGGAACATGCACGCGACCCCGTCGCCGATGCCGTCCTCGAACGTCCTGCGCACGACGCCCGGCCAGTCGGCGGAGTACTTCGTGCCGCCGACCGTGTCAGGGTGCGTGCCGAAGTTGACGATCGCGATGTCGGGCGCGCCCTCGCGCTTGAAGCGGACCAGCTGCAGCGACTCGTCGGGCGTGCCGAGCGGATGGTCCACGTTCGGGTTCCTCATACCGGGATTGGTGCGGACGGAGCCATCCTTCATGCGGTAGCGGCGAATGCATGAAATGCCCCTGCATTCAGTCTTCGCGACGGCAATCTTCGCGGGAGCCATGTCGGCGAGCGCGAACCGCCCCGCGTCGGCGAGCTTGTCGATGCGCCAGTCCGCGTACATCGCGGTGAGGCGCTTCTGCTCTTCGTTGAAGTAGCCCTTCGGCCAGTCTGTCGCCCCCGTGTGCGTGTGCGTGGAATGAACGTAGATGCGGTCGCGGGGGACGCCGGTCGCCGCCGTGATCGCCGGGAACGCCTTCTCGAAAAACGGGTTTGTGAGGTGGACGTCGTCCACCGAATAGATGAGCGCGGAGTTAGCCCCGTCGGAGACGGCGACGCACTCGACTACAAGCGGGTCGAGGACTCCGTCCGCAATGCGCATCTTGAAGTAGCCCGGAATCGGAATTCCAAGCGGCGGCGTGACGTCCACACGGGCGAAGCCAGCCTTGAACTCGGCGTTGAGAGTGAGCGCGGCGCACATTGCGGCAGCTGCAATCAATGGTTTAGTTTTCATGGTTCTGTTTTTCCCCTTTACAATCCCACTACATGGATTTTCTTGCCGTAGATCTCGACGTCACGCCTGTAGAGCTTCTCCTCCCAAGGCTTCGCCGTGTCCGGGTCGAATATCGGCATCCAGCCCTCGTCGAGGCCGAGCGTCCCGAGGTAGCCGGCAAGCTGGGCGTAGGATTTGCCGCCGCAGAAGTTCTTCGCCGTCTTCACCTCTATGGCGTAGCGGCGGTCGCGGTATTCAACGCAAAGGTCGAGGCGGCCGCTGCCGAGAGCCATTTCGCGCATGATCCGTCCGCTGCCGTTCGTGACGCGCTGGAGAAACGCCATCAGCACAAGATGCGGCGTGGCCTCGCCGTAGTCGTAGGCACGGCGGTCTGCGCCGGAGTTCTCGCGCCAGAACGCCTGGAACGCCGCCATGAGGCCGGGCATGTCGAGGCCGTCGGACGTTGCCCAGGGGACTTGCGGAACAAGAGCCAGCATCCTCTCCTGCTCGTCGCGGGAGAGATACCGGCCGATGATCTCGGAGTACATCCTGTTCGAAGGCACGAGCTGCCCCCGCTCTTCGCGCATGAGCCCGAGGTCCACCACGAAGCGCCAGTCGTCGCTGCCGCTGGACACGGTTCTTTCGCCGCCGAAGATGACAGGCTCAACAATGCGCCTCACACGAGGCTCGCGCAGACGTTCCATAAGGCTGTCAACATGCGTGTCGCGCCGGCGGATTATCGCCTCCTTCGCCGTCTCCACGTCGTCCGCGGAGACGATTTCGCCGTATTTGAAGTCGTGTATCTTCTCAACGCATTCGCGGGCGATGGCGTTGACGAGCCAAGGCTGCCCGCCAGTCCACTTCATCACGGTCTCGACGACGTCCGGCGCAAACCGCTGCCCGGTCTCCGCCGTGTGCTGCGCATAGAGTTCGCGGACCTCCTCGCCGGTGAAATCGCGAAGCATGATGTCTTCGGAGATGATGTTGAACGGACTGATCTGTCCGAGCGACTCGCCGTCTTGACGTATCTGGGCCTTGTAGTCGCGGACGTCCAGCATGCCGACAAGCGCGATGGACGAGGGGAAAGGCGCCTCGTCCCGGTTCACGTAACCGTCGCGGAGCTGCCGCAGAAACGAAATCAGCACCTGCCCGAACAGGCAGTCCGCCTCGTCGAAGAACACGACAAGAGGCTTGCCCGCCCGGCGGCACAGGTCGCGCAGTGCGCCGCGAACAGCGAGCCCCGACCCGCCGCCGGCTGTGGAGATCGACCGGCCGGCCATGTCTCCAGGAGGATTGGCAATCGCCGTATCATAGTTGCTCAGGATCAAGTCGCGTATCGCAAGACTGGCCTTGTCGGGGTCTGTTGCCCCCTGCAAAGTTTCCAGCGTACAGTAAAGAGCCGCCCGGTCGCCCTTGGCGTTTATCTCGCGAACGAGAGCTTTGAGCGCGGTGGTCTTGCCAGACTGCCTCGGCGCATGAAGGACGAAATACTGTTCCCTCGCGACCAATCGCCGCAACTGAGGCAGTCGATCAAGCGCGGAAACCATGTAGTGCTTCCCCGGGACGCACGGCCCTGCGACATTGAAGTATCGTTCCATGCCGCACATTATATCAAAATTTACGTCTGTCAGCGGACTATGATGTTCAAACCTGGCGCGATGGCGGTGAGATACCCGTTGTCGGCGACGTATAGTCTATTACCCGTCTCATTGACAAACAGCTTCTTCTTCGGGGCGGACGCTCCGGACGTTCCGAAGCGGATCGCGCCCTCGGCAAATCCCTCGACCGTCACAGTCCTACTGGCCGCCGCCCAAGTCTCCGCGCTTGAATCGGCAAACGTCAACGTCGCGCCCTCGCCCAGCTTGATCTTTCCGCCACGCGCCGTAATCGCGAGCGGACCGCACACGTTCTCAGTGCCGTCCGCCGCCTCCAACGTACCGCCGCAAAGCTTAAAGCCCTGTGCCGCGTCGTCGGTGATGTGGCTTGCGCCCAACTTCCACGCGCCGCCGTAGATGTTGATCTTGTAGCCCGTCTGGAGCTGGTGCTTGCCGCGCGCTTCCAGTGTGCCGGGGCCGTACTTACCGAGCTCAACCTTGTCGAAATCTTCTGTGCCGCTGGCCGATGTCTTGTCGCACCAGATGAAATCCTTCAGCAGATAAAAGTCACTTCCATCATCGCCCGTCACGTCGGCGACATCGATCGGGAATTCGTATTTGGCATGATTCTTGTCAAGAAACATCACCGGTGAATCGACATACGACGGCGACGTACCGCGCACAAGCCAGCGCCCTGCTTCGCTCGATCCCGCATTGCCCGCCCAGAACGGGATGTCGCTTTCAATGCGTGCGCCGTCAGCGAATGTCATGTTGTTCAGGTAGGCATAGCAAAGCTTACTCTCTGGGAAATGCATCCAGCTCGGCAACATCTCGCCGCCGAAAAGGTCGATGCGCTGGCCTTTCCGGTAGGCCCATTTCGAAGTCGAGGTGAGGACGCCCGGATAAGTACGCAGAATGCCCCCGCGGTAGACCTTGTAATGAACGGAGTTGTTCTGCGAACCTACGCTCGGCCCATTGACGCTGTTGCCCATGTTGAGCGTGCCACCCATTCGCACCTCGATGACGCCGTTCGTCGGGAGGCGTTCGGGGCCATTGACATTGGCAAAGATGCGCGTGCCGTCCGGCTTGCCCTCTACGACAAGACGTCCATTCTTCCAATTCGGATTCGAGGCGTTGATCGACATGGAATACTCGCCCGGCCGCGAGAACTGGCAGACGAGATTGGAGATAGAGAACGGGGAAGCAGATGTAACACCGTTATTTACTTGGTACTTGTTATAAAATCCTTTCGTATTGACAACATTAGGATCCTCGAAATCCATGCCGAAGTAGCCGTCACCCTTGTTGGCACCTGTCTGAAGCGGCGTATAGCAGGCCAGATTTGTGACGGCAAAAACGCTAAAGTTAAAAGCCCCTGGCTTGTTCTGCATAAACTTTAGTATGGTACAACGGATCATGTTTACACTGTTGGACCCCTGCATCTGAACGGTGGCGTATGAATTCGGACCGTTCGTATAGAACCGCCAGTGATGGGGCGTGGCTATACAATAGGGAGGGTTCTTGAACGGCATGGATACTCCCCATATACCGGACGGGCAGATGTTCGTCATGTCAAAAATGGAATGGTTGAGCCCGAGATCCCCGTTGGCCGTCGCCGTATCGACGTGATTGGTTCGCCAAGTCAAGAAGTTCTTGATGCGCCCCTCGTAGGGATTCTCGTGCGGAAGCGTCTCCGCCACAACTCCGACCGTTCCACTTCCCCTGATGGGCGTGCCCTGCGAGCCGACATAATCGCCCATTTCCCAGAGGCCCTCGACATCAACGGCACTGGTGTCGCCGCTGGCTGGATTGTAGCTGTTTGTCCGCAACCGCCTCGCCCGTGCGTTAGCCGCAATCTTCAGGTCGCCGCCAATGTTGAGTACCCTGCTTGCGGTGTAATGAAAGCTGACGCTCGGCACGTCGCGCCGCCGCGCTGTCAGCTGCCCTACGCCATAGCCATAAGAGGTCGCGCCAGGGAACTTGACCGGGGTTTCGACGAAACTTGGATTGACGGCTGCATCCGGATCTGCGTTCCAGCGGGCGCGCAACGCCTCGAAGTCGTCGCGGTACACGGACGTGTTGACGTAAGTCGCGTTGAAGGCGCTGTTCGTCGGGATGTAGGCTGCTGTCGTGGCACGGGCGGCGATGTTCGCGCCGTCCTGCTTCAGCTCGATGCCGACATATTTGACTACAGGGGAACCGCTCTTCGGCACCACCCAGCACTGCAGCTGCGCCGTCATCGTTTTCACGCCATCGACCGTGTTCGTCCGCACCCAGTATGGATACATCAGCTGCGGATTGGAAAATCCCGATACGTTATGCACATCGTTCCATGCCTTGTTGTCGGACGAGACAAGTTCGATGTCATCCAGATCGACGTTCGTGAAGACGGTCGTCCAAGCGTTGGTGTCTAAAAGGCTGTCACCCCACCACTCCATCGTGAGTTGCGCGGATGAGGTGTTCGTGACGAGAAGCCCGCTTGTTCCAGAGAGCTGGTTCGAGATCACGAGATCGCCAAGTCCCGCCGTCTCAACCGTCGCATCCGTACCGAACGCAAGCGCGTCACCCTTAAGATAAACGGTATCGCCCTTCGCAACATTGGCGACGATCTTCGTGACCGTGTCGCCCTCGTAAGTGAAGGTCAGTTCATCGCCCGCACCAAGCGTGGCCGGCTTGTCCGCCGCAGTGTATGTCAAGGTCTGGTCTGCCGCGACGCAAACACAACCCCACGTCACCGCCGCCGCAGCGACAACCACCGACTTCTTCATATGATCGATCCTTCCATATTTCGTTTACGGCCAAGACCGCGTCCGACCGCCTTATGCTCATATTCT
>Ga0265298_10011433_pt1 | contig 10397 bp, 6 predicted proteins | sample AusTroGonzalo_MG_3_FD_193486 | JGI IMG/M metagenome (GOLD analysis project Ga0265298, IMG submission 193486) | Bovine rumen microbial communities from tropical cattle in Woodstock, Queensland, Australia - Gonzalo_01 | ecosystem: Host-associated > Mammals > Digestive system > Stomach > Rumen ... | reverse complement strand
ACTGGCTCAATCTGGTGGGAGAAGGGACCGTGCCCGATATCGTGCAGGAGCGCGAAGGCCTCCAGGAGGCGGCGTTCTTCCGCAGGCAGGTGATGCAGTCCCGCGAGACGCTGGGTGAGGGCCAGGGTGCCGAGGGCGTGCTCGAAGCGCGTGTGCTGTGCGCCTGGGAAAACCAGGTCATTGATGCCCAGCTGCTTGCGCCCGCGCAAGGCCTGAAACTGCCTGCTGCGGATGAGAGGCAGGTAGGCGGCCACGGAAACCGGGGGTGCCGCGGGGATGCAGATTGACTGGTTAATGGCGGAACTGTCTGTCATCGGTTGGCTCGGGAGTGCGCGGCTCCTTGTCACGCCGTAGCTTTAGCGAAGGCGGACATCCGCGCCGTCGTTGGCGGGGAAAGGTATGGTATGGCGGCGAGACCCTTCGCTGCCGTCACCTGGAGAAAAGCGCATGGTAGGGCGGCGAGACCCTTCGCCGCCGCTGCCACCCGTGGAAAAGGTCAAATTGCTGGTTAGGCTAGTCAGGAGAATTGATGCTCTCAATGTCTAGCCTATCTAGCCCATCTAGACTTTCTAGAACACCTACCCCCCCCAGAAATCAAATTGTCATTTATGCGCTAGTCTGGCGGTGACTGAAGCCTCGTAGGCGTCAAGGTCGGCAATCTGTCGCGTGGCGACGCCTGTGCGCATGGCGGCCTCGGCGACATACCGCGCCACATGCGGGACGACGCGCGGGTCGAAGGGCTTGGGAATGACGTAGTTCGTGCTCAACGGGCTGTCGCCGTCGAACATGCCGCTCGCGGCGTCCTCGGGGTAGGCCTGGGCCAGGACGGCCTTGACGTCGGCGGGCACGGGCATTCGCGCGACCTCGGCGAGGGCCTGGGAGGCGGCCAGTTTCATGTCCTCGTTGATGTCGGTGGCCCGGGTGTCCAGGACGCCGCGGAAGATGCCGGGGAAGCCCAGGACATTGTTGATTTGATTGGGGAAGTCGGTGCGCCCAGTGCCGACGACTGCCGCGCCTGACTGGATGGCCAGGTCGGGCATGATTTCCGGCGTCGGGTTGGCCATGGCGAAGACGACGGCGCCTTCATTCATGGAGCGAATCATTTCGGGGGTCACGCAGTTGCCCACGGAGCAGCCGTGGAAGACGTCGGCGCCTTGCAGGGCCTCGGCCAACGTGCGGCAGGGCCTGGTGGTGGCAAGTTCCCGCTGGATGTCGTTGCGGGCGGTTTCGGCCGTGACCACGCCACGGCTGTTGCAGATGATGAGATTCTCCTTGCGGACTCCTCCCGCTAGATAGAAGCGGGCGCAGGCAATGCCCGCAGCTCCCGCACCGTTGACCACCACAACGAGGTCTTCCATCTTCTTGTTGAGAAGGCGCATGGCGTTCATCAACGCGGCCAGGGAAATTATGGCCGTGCCGTGCTGGTCGTCATGGAAGACGGGGATTCCCATGGTCTTCTTCAATTCCGCTTCCACTTGGAAGCAGGCGGGCGCGGCTATGTCCTCCAGGTTGATGCCGCCGAAAGTCGGCTCCAGGCGGCGCACCGTCTCGATGAGCACGGCAGCATCGGTCTTGCCGTCAGGCCCGAAGACTCCGCTCAGGCAGAGCGGCACGGCGTCGATGTCGGCGAAACGCTTGAAAAGCACGCATTTGCCCTCCATGACGGGAAGACCGGCCGCCGGGCCGATATTGCCCAGGCCGAGTACAGCCGTGCCGTCGCTGACGACAGCCACGGTATTGCCTTTGCCTGTGTAGTCGTAGACGGCGGCGGGGCGGTCGGCAATCTCCAGGCAGGGAACGGCCACGCCGGGGGTGTATGCCAGGGCCAGGTCCTGTTGCGTCGCGCATGGCTTACTGGGGACTGTCGTCAATTTGCCGGGCACTGGCTGGCTGTGGTATTTCAGGCTTGCTTCTTTCATTGGTGATTCCTTTCTGTTGGTAAGGTTTATGGTTATTGTGGTTTGGCGTTTTGCTTATGCTGAATGGTAGCGCACGGGATGCTTGCCGAGGTTGCAGAAAATCTCGTAGGTGATGGTTCCTGCCAGCTCGGCCAGTTCCTCAATGCGAATCTCCGCTTCGCCTTGGCGGCCAATGAGCACGACCTCATCGCCAGGACGGACATCGCCACATTCGGTGACATCGGCCATGAGCATACCCATGCAGATGCGTCCGCGGATAGGGCAGCGTTTGCCGCCAATGAGCACGCAGGCGCGGTTGCCCAGGCAACGCGGATAACCGTCCGCATAGCCGACTGGCACGACGGCCAGCCGCGCGGGCGCGGGCAACTCGTAGGTCGCGCCGTAGGAGACTGTCCTGCCGGCGGGCAATTCCTTGACGGAAATGACCTGGCTGCCAAATTCTAGGGCAGGTTGCAACTCGTCGTCGCGCTCGGTCTGGTCGGGACAGCAGCCGTAGAGGCCGATGCCGAGCCTGCCGCAGGGGAGTTCCGGCGCAAGGTGATGCTGAAGCCCGGCCGTAGCGCAGAGATGGCGCTGGAAGACGGACGGCGGCAGGACGGCGAGCGCCTGCTGGAAGGCCTGGACTTGCCTGTCAGTCAGTTCCGCGCCTGGAATGTCGGCAGTGGCCAGATGTGAGAAGCAACCCGTGAAATTAAGCCCTGGGAGGGCTTCGAGGCGTGGCCAGAGAGCGGGGATTTCTTCCGGCAGGAAGCCCAGGCGTCCCATGCCCGTGTCGAGTTTCAGGTGTACGCGAAAGGTGCGACCGTGGGTGACGTCGTAATCGGACAGGGCCTGGGCGGTCTCCCAGTTCCAGAGGGCGAGGGTTGTCGTCAGGGAAGCGGGGGTTCCGATTTCTGCCGGCAGTGCGCCTTCCAGGCTCCAGATTTCATGCTCGTAGCCGCTTTTCCGCAGGATTTCCGCCTCATGCAGGTTGAAGATGGCGACGGTGGTCGCGCCGACGGCGACCAGGGCGCGCGCCGTCTCTGGCAGGCCATGCCCGTAGGCGTCAGATTTGATGACAGGGACGATCAACTTGCCGGGATTCCTGGCCTGGAAGGTCAGGAAATTATCTTGCAAGGCCGTGAGGTTGACCGTGACGTATGATTGCAACATCAGTCTTGTTTCCTGTCTGTTTCTGGCACGTTATTGGGCGCGCTAACGCCTTTGGCTTTCCGCCTCAGTCTGGCGGTGAACATGGAATCGCAGTCGCCGTCCTGATGGTGAATCAGGCAAAAGCCATTCGTGCGAGCCCCGGTGAGGGGGTTGCAGTCAGGCTCCAAGGCGAACTCGGGGTGAACCTCCAGGAAGGCCTTGACGACTTCCTCGTTCTCGGTGGGGAACATGGAGCAGGTGGAATAGACCAGAAGCCCTCCTGGCTTGACGGCGGGCGCGGCATTTTCCAACAGTTGCTTCTGGAGTATCACACATCCTGCGACATCTTCCGGCGTAGTTGTCCAGCGGGCGCCGGGATTGCGGCGCCAGGTTCCGGAGCAGGAACAGGGGGCATCGACCAGTACTCCGTCGAAGCGGTCGCGGAAGGTTGGCATGTCCTTGCCTTTCCATTCCTTGCAACGAATGTTGGGAAACTGGGCCCGCCGGGCGCGCAGGCGCAATTCTTCCAACTTGTGAAGGCGGATGTCGGTGGCGAGGACGCTCCCTTTGCCCTGCATGAGCCAGGCGAGGTGCAGGGTCTTTCCGCCGCCGCCAGCGCAGGCGTCCCACCATTGCTGGCCGGGACGGGGATGGCAGAGCAGTGCCGTCGCCTGGGAACTGAGGTCCTGAATCTCAAAATCGCCATGGCGGAAAGATTCGGTCGCCCGCAGGTTCGTGGAGGTCGGCAGCACACGGAAGGCCAGGGGCACGCGCTCGTGCGGGCGTACCTTGACTTCTTCCTCGGCGAGTTGCTCGATCAGCCGCCGGGAATCGGCCAGTTGGCCGCGAATCCAGACCGGCGGGCGCCGCTGGTGCCAGGCAACCAGCGTCCGGCGTGTCTGCTTGTCAGTCACGTTTGCGAAATCGTAGGCCCAGTCTGGAAGCAGTTCTGAATATTTCAATTCGTGAAATCCCATAAATTCTTCCAGAAGAAAACTGCAATCCTCGAAGGAATCACCGCTTGCGTCGTCAAAGACCTTGGGGGAGACATTGATCGTCCGCCGCCAGAGATTGACGGCTTCCGGTATGTCTGGTGTATAGTCCAGCACCCAGGCGCCGACAAGGCAGTGGTACCACAGTTCGCGGGGCACCGCCGGCATTTGGGTTTCGTGGCTTTTCCAGGCATCGATGAATAGAGACGGGGCGGCATAGCGCAGCCAGCCCCACCAGCGCAGAATGCTGAACAGAGTTTCGCTGATCAGCCGACGGTCGCGGGAACCGAACTGGCGGTTGGCATAGAACTCGTCGCGGAGGCAGCGGTCGGCAGGACGCCGTTCGAGCAAAGTGCGCATAAGCACGCGGATGATGGAGTCGGCGCAGACAGACGCCTGGGTCGCCACGCGAGAAGGCGGCATACGGTGTGGTTGGTAGGGGGACATAAGTCTTGGACTAGCGTGCGGCAAATTGCCGCGCCGATTTCAAGGTGTTAAACAGCAGCATGGTGATGGTCATCGGGCCGACCCCGCCGGGAACGGGCGTCAGCAGGGAGGCTTTCTCCTTGACGGTGGCGAAATCTACATCGCCAACCAGGCGATAGCCCTTTGGAGCGGAGGCGTCGGCGACGCGGTTGACGCCCACGTCGATGACCACGGCTCCGTCCTTGACCATGTCGGCGGTGATGGTGTTGGCCCGTCCCGCCGCCGCAATCACGATGTCAGCACGGCGAGTGTGCTCGGCCAGATTTCGCGTCCGCGTATGGCAGACGGTGACGGTGGCGTTGCCCATCGGCGATTTCGTGAACAGCAAATTCGCCACCGGACGCCCGACGATGTTGCTCCGCCCCACGACGACGACTTCCGCGCCGTCCAGGTTGACGTGCTTTTCCTGCAACAGTCGGATGACGCCATGGGGAGTGCAGGGCAGGAAGGTTTCCTGACCGAGAACCATCTTGCCGACGTTGACGGGATGGAAACCGTCCACATCCTTGTCGGGGCTGATGGCCATGATGACATCATCCTCGTTGATGTGCCTGGGCAGTGGCAGTTGCACGAGAATGCCATGGACTTCTGGCTTGGCGTTCAGTTCGGCGATGAGGGCCAGGAGTTCTTCCTGCGTGGTCTCGGCAGGCAGGCGGTAGTCGAAGGAGCGGAAACCCGCTTCCTCGCAGGCCTTTTCCTTGGCGGTGACGTAGGAGCGTGAGGCGGGATTGTCGCCTACCAGCACCACGGCCAGTCCAGGGGTTACGCCTGTGGTCTCGCGCAGTTGTGCCGCTTCGGCCTTGATTTCCGCGCGCATCTGTTGCGCCACGGCTTTGCCGTCGATGATTTCTGCTGACATATCTTTGGATTCCAGTTGCAAGTTGTTTCTTATGGCGACTCCGTCAGCCACCGTTTCCTGAAAATATCTTAAGATAACCTTATTTGCGGTTTTCTGCAATTTTTTCTGGGTGGAAACCTTGCGAGATTTGACGCCGCCGCAACGTCGCCATACCGCATATTGGCGCACATTCCCACGGCATCTTGGCCGAGCAATTTACCCGGCCATCTCTCGGCGTTGGCATACCTTTCCCCGGGTGCAGAGGTGTCTGGGGTTATGCCTGCAATTCCTTCCAGCCGTCGATACGCCCCATCTTGGAATCGAAGTTCACGCCAATCATGCGGATGGGCAGGCCGCTGGACTGGAACTTCTCGAAATAGCGGCGGTCGACAATCTGGCCGACGGCCTCGTCCGCCGACTTGTCCAACTTGAATTCGAATATGTAGACCGTGGTCTTCGTGCGGACGTAGGCGTCGATGCGGCCTTGGTTCGTGCAGGACTCCGCCTCGATGCTGGCCCCCAGCAACTTGAAGACGACGAAGAATACGCTCTGGTAGTATTTCTCCTCGTGTATCTGTATCTGGTAGGAGATGCAGGCCAAAAAGGACTGGAACAGCGTCAGGAAGCCCTCCAGGTCATCATTGCGTATAGCCGTCCTGAACTGGCGCACGAGGCTCCAGGCCTCGCTGTCTTTCTTCTCGCCGGCATAGAGTTCGAGGAGACGGCGGTTGAAGGTCTCCTGGACTTCGCGATCGGGGAAGTCGAGTCGGTATTGGAGTTCGTCGTCGTCCCTGCGGACGTCGCTGATGGTCAGGTAGCCCGTCTGCCAGAGCAGTCCCGTGATGTCCAGCCTGTCTAACTCGTAGGCGGCGAAAATGCTTTCGTCGTACCAGTCGTCCAGGGCGGTCTCGGGGCTATACGCCTTGTCTCCCATCAGTTTCAGCAGAAAACTCGGCGTGCCCGTGCTGTCCCAGTAGTTGGAGAATCTGTAGCCGTTGTCGAAAAACGAAGTCAGCGAGACGGGGTTGCAGACATGCGTGTCGGCGTCGGAGAAGCGGTAGCCGTCGTACCAGGTGAGGAGTCTCCGCATGAGTTCCTCCTCGGACATCTCGTTGGCCTTGGCCGCTTCAGGGAGGCGGTCGGCGAAATTCTCGCGGATGTCCCGCTCGGAGAAGCCGAGCATCTCCGCATAGTCTGGATTGAGGGTGATGTCCTTCAGGTTGTTCAGGTCGGAGAAGAGCGAGACGTGGCTGAACTTGCTCACGCCGGTGATGAAAAGCAGGCGCTCGGCCTCGTTGCGGTCCTTCAGGACGCTGTAGAAGCCCTTCAGGCACTGCAGGATGCCGGCGGCGTTGGCGTCGGAGATGTTGCCGAGGATCGGCTTGTCGTATTCGTCGATGAGAACCACGACCTGCCTTCGCGCAGACAGCCTGTCTATCAGTTCGCCGAGGCAAAGTCCAGGCGTGGCCGATGTCAGTTTAATTTTGTGCTTTTTCGCAATCCCCCTGACCTTGCTCATCAGATAGTCCGGGAGTTCCTGCAAGGCGTCGGAAACGACGCCGTAGTCGGCCATGCTCAGGTGGATTACTGGATATTTTTGCCAGTCGTAGGGCTTGTCGTAAATGGCGAGCCCTTGGAAGAGTTCCCTCTTCCCCTCGAAGACGGCCTTCAGTGTCGTTACCAGCAGAGACTTCCCGAAGCGACGCGGGCGAGACAGAAAGTACGATTCGCCCGTCTGCTCAATCAGCCGCCAGACATACTCAGTCTTGTCCACGTACAGGTAGCCGTTGGTGCGCAGTTTCTCGAAATCATAGATGCTGCTGGTTAGTCTCTTCATTGCTGTCCTCCGCAGTTGCCGTCATCTGCCATAATGTAATCGCTTTCGGCGGAATTTCCTTCTGCGATGGTTGCTTCGGCAATTTAGCGAAGGCAAGTTTCTCACCCCAGGCGACGGCGGCGGCCAACTGGCCGTCCTACCGAAGCCATCAGACTAGGCCAACCCAGTTAAACTTATGTTGCGTGAAAAAATCATTTATTTACTAAAAACATGACTCAATCATTCAAATAATATAGCAAAATAATAGTTTTAAATCAATTTTTAATTTCCTCGTTTTTTAGGATTTCATTACGGTTATAATATGTATTGTACCGATTTTGAACCCTCTACAAACGACCAAGGGAGACAGAGATGAAGACTGCGTTAACCACTACCGCGCATGATTATCCGTTCCATCGGCAATTCACGCTGATAGAACTGTTGGTGGTCATTGCCATCATTGCCATTCTGGCCTCGATGCTGTTGCCGGCCTTGACGAAGGCGCGCGACAAGGCTCGCACCATTTCCTGCGTTAGCAACATCAAGCAGCACGGCTTGGCGACTGCTCTCTATTGCGATGACTACGACGGCTTTTTCCCGCGCCGCGGTGCTGGCGGTGCTTCGAGCGACGGCGTCTGGCTGCCCCAGCTAATAGCCGGTTATATGGGCGGCCCAGTCGAGTTCACGGCGGCTGGCAAGCCGACGATTGACGTGACGGCGAAAATTCCCATCTTCAAGTGCCCCAGCGATCAGAATCCGCAGTTCTCGGCATCAAACAAGTACATCGCTGGCTCGCAGGGCTGGTCATACGTCTCGAACCATCACATCAGCGCTGCCATGAGCATCAATGGCGTGCCCTACGGCGCTCTCAACACCAAACTGACGCATCCTTCGACCACCGTGTGGATGCTGGAGAGCAATTACGGCACTACCGCCATCAGCAGTGATGACTTCGACCGCGTCTCCTACCGCCATACCACCTGGCACGGCAGCACCAAACTCGTGGGCGCCGCGAACAACACTCGTCCGACCACCTCAGGCGGCTTCGGCTGCAACGCCCTCTATGCTGACGGGCATGCACTGAATGTCCAGAACCATGTTTTCGGCTGCACCTACGCCGAAAGGACCTCCGCTCCAGCTTTGTATGAAGAGTGGCGTATCGATTGAGGCGGGATCGCCATCCATGAGACATCTCGTTCTGACGTTAGCCGTCCTGGTGCCGCTCTGCCTTTCCGCCGTCACGCTGGTGGAGGACGGGCGCGCCGAGGCCGAAATCATCATCCCCGCTCAAGCCAATGACGTGGAGAAGTTTGCTGCCAGGGAACTGGTGGAGCATCTCCGACTCCTGAGCGGAAGCGAATTGCCTGTGCTCGAAGCGGCGTCTGGCAACGCCCACGCAACTATTCGTCTGGGCAGGGCGTCAGGACTCGATCTGGCGGGACTGCCGGCCAACGCCGGGCGAATCCGTGTCAACGGCAAGACCATTGATCTCGCCGGCATTGATGGGGCAGGAGAGCCACTCAACTTCAGGACGCCCGCCGGAACTCTCTTCGCCGTCTACGAGTTCCTGGAATCCCTAGGGATCCGCTGGCTCTGGCCAGGGGAACTGGGAGCACTCCTGCCACCGAAACAGGCCACGCTTGAGGTCGCCGATGGTGACCGCGCCGTTGCCGCGCCTCTGCCGTTTTGCAGTTGGCGCCTGATGAATACGGCCTCCAACTGGATGATGCCGGCGGACGCCAAGCCTTTCCAGCAGCAGGAAAAAGTCTGGTTGCGTCGCCATCGGTTCACGGAGGTCGTTTCTCTGTCCTACGGCCACGCCTTTACCGCCTGGTTCAAGGATTACGGCCAGAAATCCCCCGAATTTTTCAATCTGTTGCCGGACGGCACGCGCCGTCCTGACCCGCTCGGTCGATTTGCCAACCGTCCTGACCTGGTTAGCCTGTGCGTGAGCAATCCCCTTCTTACGCGCCAAATCGTTGCCGATTGGGTCGCCAAAGGGGCCGGTCCAGTCATCAACCTCAATGAAAATGATACGGCTGGAAAATGCACCTGTCCCGCCTGTCTCGCCGCCGACGGCAGTGACGACGCCTTCCGCCTGGAGCGTGCCAAAAATCGCTATCAGGCAGGGGATGGTCTTTGGTACCGCGAACTCGGTTCCGTCACGGACCGCTATGCCCAGTGGTATCTCAATGTCCTCGCCGAGGCGGACCGCGTGGCTCCTGGGGCACAGGCGCGAGCCATCGGTTGCATCTACGCCAACTACTACGAGCCGCCGTCAATCCACCTCAACGAGAGGGTTCTTCTGCGTTTTTGCCCTCCGTTGATGTATCCTTGGACGGCGGAGAAGGTCGCCAAATTCCAGCGCCTGTGGAAAGGCTGGAGCGACAGCGGCGCCCGCCTCATGCTGCGTCCGAATTTCACGCTTGACGGACACGGTTTTCCGTTGCTGTACTACCGCGATTTCATCGACTGCTTCGATTTTGCCTACGCCCATGGCATGATAGCCGCCGACCTCGATTCACTCACGGGCATGTACGGCGCCAACGGCCTGACCACCTACACCGTCGCCACCAAGTTCTCCCGCCCCCAGGCCACGGCAGAGCAGATTTTCGAAGAATACCTGCAAGCCTTCGGTGCCGCCGCCCCCGTTCTTCGCCAGTATTTCACCTTGTTGGACGAGGCAGTTCATAATGCTCCTGTCACCGAGGATTTCTCGCTTGAGGGCGGACGTTACGCCGATTTCTATCTCGTCGCCGCGCAGGTCTTCACCCCGGAAGTCATGCGCCGTGCTTCGACATTGCTTGAGGAAGCCTCCCGCCTGGCCGCGCAGGATGGCCTCGCCCTGGCCAGGGTGCGTTTTGTCCGCCTGGGCTTTGACGATGCAATGCAGGTGCTGGCAGTCCAGACCGGTTACGAGGAGTTCCAGCGTTCCGGCAATCCCAATGCCTTTGTCACGGCACTCAAGAAACTCCAGAAACACCGCACGGAACATGAACAGGAAGGCTACGCCAATGTCGGTTTCTTGCGCATGATGGAAGGACGGAACTGGCCGTTGCATCTCGCTCTGCTCGGCAGCGATTCGCGCGAGTTGACTGGCTGGGAAATCCGCTTCGACCCGCAACGCGACGGCGACGCCCTCGGCTGCCCTCAAGGCCGAGGCGACGGCTGGCAACCTATCGTCCTGGACAGGCATTGGGAACGTAGCGAGCCAG
>Ga0265298_10011432_pt1 | contig 10399 bp, 11 predicted proteins | sample AusTroGonzalo_MG_3_FD_193486 | JGI IMG/M metagenome (GOLD analysis project Ga0265298, IMG submission 193486) | Bovine rumen microbial communities from tropical cattle in Woodstock, Queensland, Australia - Gonzalo_01 | ecosystem: Host-associated > Mammals > Digestive system > Stomach > Rumen ... | reverse complement strand
CGGATGAGCTGGGGATTGTATCCCTGACGGAAGGCGTGGAGTCGGAGGAGCAGTTCCGGCGTCTTTCCGAAATGGGCTGTTGTCTGTATCAGGGATATTACTTCTCGAAACCCATCCCTGTGGAGGAATTTGAACAAAAACTGCAATCTATCTAAGGGTTTTTAGTTGCGATTCTGCGGGAATCATATTATAATGGAAATGTTTGCGTTAAGCGTATGCAGTGCAGGAGGAGGATCGTGCATGAAGGAAAAGAGAGAGGTTTTGGAAACTCTGTTCCTGATCCTGCAGGTGGGTATCACCATGCTGGTAACCTTCGGCCTCTGCTTTGCCATCGGGTTTTTGCTGGATAAGTATCTGGGGACAAAGCTGCTCTGGGTCTTCATCCTGCTGGGGATCGCCAGCGGATACCGTGCGGTATACCTGCTGATCCGACGACATATCAAGGGGAATGCCAATGAAGACAAACAGCCGGAATGGGCAAAACGGGCTTTTCATTCGGATGACGAGGATCCGGAGGGACCCGGAAGCGGGGAGGGCCCTCGCTGAGCTGATCTTCGGGATCGTGCTCATTTCCGCCGTATTTGCGCTGATCGGAGGGATCTTTCTTCCGGGCAGGTGGTTCTTCCTGGGAGGGCTTCTGGTCGGTGCGGTCACTGCGGTCCTGCTGGTCATTAATATGTACGATTCCATCGAAGCTGCGATCTCCATGAATGAGAAGCGGGCCAGGTCCTACGCATCCTGGCACGGGGTGCTGCGGATCCTGATCACGGCGGTGCTTCTTGTGATCGCGATCTGGATCGATGTTTACGCCTTTGTGGGTCTGGCACTGGGCGTTGTAAGCTTAAAGCTGTCCGGGCTTTTGCACGGACCGATCTCGACCCTTTTCGGTAAGGGACTCGGGGAGGATAAGAAAGAGTGATATTGTAAGGAGGCTGGTACCATGATTCCTGGTCCCACCGGGCTCGTTCCCATTGCGAACGATGCCGACTTCTATATACACGAGCTGATCCCGCTGGAGATAGGCGGAACCACCGTGCATATCACAACTACACATGTTTGTACGATCATCGTTGTTCTGGTACTGATGGTACTGACCCTGGTCCTTCGGCACGCGTTCTTCAAAGCGGAACGGGAAGGCAAAATGACGACTCTTTCCACCATCGTGGAGCTGGGCGTTGACACGCTGGTACATTTCGTGGAAGGCTCCATGGGGAAGAAGGGAGCAAAGCACTATATCAACTATATCGGTGCACTGTTCCTCTACATCTTCTTCTGCAACACGGCAGGTATCTTCGGACTCCGGCCGCCCACTGCGGATTACGGAACCACGCTCTGTCTGGCACTGATCTCCTTTGTGATGATCGAATATGCGGATATCCGGTACAACAAGCTGAACATGGTGAAGGGACTCTTCGAGCCGTTCCCGCTGTTCTTCCCGATGAACGTGATCAGTATCTTCTCGACACCCCTTTCCATGTCGCTCCGTCTCTTCGGTAATATCCTGGGAGGTACGGTGCTCATGGCGCTGTTCTACGGGATGCTCCCGTGGTTTGCAAAGGTGGGTACACCGGCAGCCCTGCATGTCTACTTCGACATCTTCTCCGGTGCGATCCAGACCTATGTATTCTGTATGCTGACGGTAACCTTCATCTCGGATAAGCGCGGTGATTCGGGACTTGCATAAGCAAAGGCTTCCGGAGGCATCCGGATCTTTATAGAAACTGTAACTTGTAATGATATTATTATACATACGGAGGAAACAACAATGAATGGTAACTTCGACGGAAACGATCTGGTTCACGCTTTTTCAGCGCTGGGTGCGGGCATCGCAGTCTGCTCCGGTATCGGTACCGGTATCGGTCAGGGAAATGCGGCAGGTCTCGGTGCACAGGCAGTAGGACGGAATCCGGGAGCAAAGGGTACGATCATGTCCACCATGCTGCTGGGGCAGGCCGTAGCAGAGACCACCGGTCTGTATGGTCTCGTTGTCGCTCTGCTTCTTATGTTCGTAAAGCCGTTTGATAAGTAAAGCTTAGCAACGGAACGATCCGGTGGTATCGCGTAAGTAATAGGACTATAAATAGAAAGTGACGGTGACAACATGGTCGCGAATGGTGCAGTTCTTGCAACCGGCCGTATCTTCGGGCTGGACAGCCAGCTGCTGTTCGACCTGCTCTTTCAGGGCGTTGCTGTCTTCATACTCTTCCTTTTCATCGGGTATCTTCTGATCAATCCGGTCCGTAAGGCGCTGGATAAGAGACAGGAGAAGGTTCGCATGGACCGCGAATCCGCAGAGAAGGACAAGGCGGATGCCGCAGAGCTGAAGGCTATGTACGACGCGAAGCTTGCAGGGGTTGAACAGGAGAAGCTGGAGATCCTGAGCGAGGCCAGAAGAAAAGCGGTTCGAAACGAAAATGCAATCATAGATGAAGCCAAGGTGGAAGCAGGCCGGATCCGGGCGTCTGCAGAGCGGGAGGCCGCTCTGGAGAAGGAGAAGGTGCGCGAGGAGGTTCGTACCTCCATTATCGACGTAGCTTCCGTTATGGCAGGCAAGATGGTCGAAGCGAATATGGATGCTGCGAAGCAGGAGGAGCTCCTGCAGCAGACCCTGGATGAGATAGGGGATGAAACATGGCAAAGCAAGTAAGAACGGTATATGGCTCCGCTCTTTTCGCTGCGGCACTGGACTCCGGACGACTCTCCGAGGTGCGCGAGCAGGCAGAGGTGATCATCACTGCACTCAGTGAGAATCCCGAGTTTCTGCGGCTTCTGACACATCCCGAGATCACACTTGCGGAGAAGCATGAGATGGTGGATGCCGTCTTCATGGGAACCGCGGATTCTCTGATCCACGGAACCATCGTGGCGCTTCTCGAGAAGGAACACGGACTTGAGATCGGAAATGTTCTGGAGCGCTTCGTGGATCTGGCTCTTGAGGAGGAGAAGATCGGTGTGGCTTACGTTGGCAGTGCGGTTGCTCTGACGGAGGATCAGAAGGAAAGGATCCGAAAGAAGCTTCTGGATACCACGGCTTATACCGATATGCGTGTGAATTACGAGGTTGATCCGTCTCTGATCGGCGGACTCGTGATCCGTCTCGGAGACCGGGTGGTGGACAGCAGCCTGTCCTCCCAGCTCGCCAGCCTGAAGCACAGTCTCCTGGCGGGAGCTCCGGAGTGACGGAGCATTTTAGGATAGACAGATAACAGAGAAAGGAACGGCAAGTTCATGCAATTGAAACCAGAAGAGCTTAGCTCGGTGATCAAAAAGCAGATAGAGAACTACAAGGTCAAGCTGGAAACCGCTGAGACCGGAACCGTCATTCAGGTGGCGGACGGTATTGCGCGGATTCACGGTCTGGACAATGCCATGCAGGGAGAGCTTCTCCTCTTCCCGGGAGAGGTCTACGGCATGGTCATGAACCTGGAGGAGGACAACGTGGGTTGTGTACTTCTGGGTGACAGCAGATCCATCAGCGAGGGAGACCTGGTTAAGACCACGGGACGCGTGGTTGAGGTTCCGGTTGGCGATGCCATGCTGGGACGTGTTGTAAATGCACTGGGACAGCCTATTGATGACAAGGGACCGATCCAGACGGAGAGAAGCCGCCAGATCGAGCGTGTGGCTCCCGGCGTTATCTGCCGGAAGTCCGTAGACACACCGCTTCAGACCGGTATCAAGGCCATCGACGCCATGGTTCCCATCGGACGCGGACAGCGTGAGCTGATCATCGGTGACCGCCAGACGGGAAAAACCGCCATTGCACTGGATACCATCATCAACCAGAAGGGTCTGGGTGTGTACTGTATCTATGTAGCCATCGGACAGAAGGCTTCCACAGTTGCAAATATCGTAAAAACCCTGACAGAATATGAGGCGATGAGCTATACCACCATCGTGGCCTCCACCGCGAGTGAGATGGCTCCCCTTCAGTATATCGCGCCGTACGCTGGCTGCGCCATCGGCGAAGAGTGGATGGAAGAGGGCAAGGACGTTCTGATCATCTATGATGATCTGTCCAAGCATGCACAGGCATACCGGACCCTGTCCCTTCTGCTCCGCAGACCGCCGGGACGTGAGGCGTACCCGGGCGATGTCTTCTACCTGCACTCCAGACTTCTGGAGCGTGCAGCAAAGCTGTCTGACGAGCTGGGTGGCGGGTCTCTCACTGCACTTCCCATCATCGAGACACAGGCCGGAGACGTGTCCGCGTACATTCCGACCAACGTTATTTCCATTACTGACGGCCAGATCTATCTGGAGACGGAAATGTTCAACTCCGGCTTCCGCCCTGCGGTTAACCCGGGTCTTTCGGTCTCCCGTGTCGGTGGTGCCGCACAGATCAAGGCCATGAAGAAGATCGCATCCCCGATCCGTGTCGAGCTGGCACAGTACCGTGAGCTGGCTGCCTTCTCCCAGTTTGGTTCCGAACTGGATGATGATACCAAGGAGAAGCTGGCACAGGGCGAACGGATCCGTCAGATCCTGGTTCAGCCCCAGTTCCACCCGCTTCCGGTTGAGAAGCAGACCGCCATCATTTACGCGGCCGTAAAGCACTATCTGCTGGATATTCCGGTGGACCGGATCGCAGAGTTTGAGGCAGACCTGTTCGAATACATTTCCACAAATGAGCCGGATATCTTCACCCGCATCCGCGAGGAGAAGGTGATCGCAGACGATGTGGAGGAGATGCTGGTTCGTGCGATCGAGGAAACAAAGAAGAAAATGAAGTGATAATGGTTTCTATTCATAGTCACGAACACAGATGGACGAAAGACGCGCATTGCGCGGATGGGCCGCGGTCGATATGTAGGCTATGAATAGATAATGGAGGATACAGAATTATGCCTTCCATGCGAAGCATAAAAAGAAGAAAAGAGAGCGTGACCTCCACGCAGCAGATCACGAAGGCCATGAAGCTGGTCTCCACGGTGAAGCTGCAGAAGGCGCGGGCGAAGGTAGAGGCGAACTCCGCCTACTTCGAAGCGCTCTACAAGACCATCTGCTCCATCCTTGCGAAGACCCTGGACCTGGATAACCGGTTCCTGCAGGAGAGTGGGGGAGGGAAGAAGGTGGTCATCGCCATGTCCTCCAACCGAGGACTGGCGGGAGGCTACAACTCCAATCTCGTGAAGAAGATCGATGCCTTCGGTTTTGATAAGGAGAACACCCTGATCTACGGCCTGGGCCGGAAGGGGATCGAGGGTCTTCGGCGGCGTGGCTACCATGTGGAGTGGGATGAGTCGGATATCATCAACGAGCCCCTCTACAATGACTGTATCGCCATCACCAAGGACCTGATGAAGCGGTTCGATGAGGGAGAGATCTCCGAGATCTACGTGGCCTACACGGATTTCCAGAATACCGTGACCCACGTGCCCACGGTCCGGAAGCTTCTTCCCCTGTCCCGTGCGGATTTCGAGGATGATCTGGAGGAGACGCTGGGCGAATCGGAGGCAGATAAGAATCTGCAGATGAATTACGGAATGTCCAACAGCGGCATCGAGAACGACATGGTGCTTTTCGGCGGAGTCATGGATCATTACCATCCCGAGGTGAAGATCCTGAATGAGATCATTCCGAAATATATCACGAATATCATTTACGGAGCATTTTTGGAGGCAATCGCCAGCGAAAATGCGGCACGTATGCAGGCCATGGATTCGGCAACGGAGAACGCCCAGGATATGATCAGTTCACTGGAGCTGCAGTATAACCGGGCGCGTCAGGGCTCCATCACGCAGGAGCTGACGGAGATCGTTGCCGGCGCAGAGGCCCTTACATAGCTTGTCATCCTGAACCCCGAAGGGGTGAAGGATCTCATGCGTGTGCAAGGGAGAGATTCTTCGCACTGCGTGCTCAGAATGACAAAATCATCACTCGTGCGGACGGAAGTCGGAAAACGAAAGCATAAAAATCGACAAATACGCGCGAAGTGTGGAATACGAGGAGAATAAATCGTGGGAGCAAAAGCACAAGGTAAAATCACAGAGATCATCGGAGCGGTCCTGGATATCCGGTTCCCGGAGGGACAGCTGCCGGATATCAATGACGCCATCGTGATCCGCAGAAAGCAGGCAGAGGGCGCGGATGCAGATACCCTTACCGTAGAGGTTGCCCAGCATCTGGGAGATGATACGGTGCGTTGTATCGCACTCGGACCCACGGACGGACTGGTTCGCGGCATGGAGGCTGAGGCAACCGGCGGACCCATTCAGGTTCCGGTCGGGGAGGAGACGTTGGGACGTATCTTTAACGTTCTCGGAGATCCCATCGATCAGAAGCCTGCACCCCAGACGAAGGAGAAGCATCCGATCCACAGAAAGGCTCCGGCCTTCTCCGAGCAGTCAACGGAGACGGAGATCCTGGAGACCGGTATCAAGGTCGTTGACCTGCTCTGCCCCTATCAGAAGGGTGGTAAGGTCGGCCTCTTCGGCGGTGCCGGTGTAGGTAAGACCGTCCTCATTCAGGAGCTGATTCGGAACATCGCAACCGAGCACGGCGGATACTCCGTATTTACCGGTGTCGGTGAGCGTACCCGTGAAGGAAATGACCTTTACCATGAGATGAGCGATTCCGGCGTTATCAATAAGACCACCATGGTCTTCGGTCAGATGAACGAGCCCCCCGGAGCAAGAATGCGTGTGGGCCTTACGGGTCTGACCATGGCAGAGTATTTCCGGGACGTGTCCCATAAGGACGTGCTCCTTTTCATTGACAATATTTTCCGTTTCACCCAGGCAGGCTCCGAGGTTTCGGCGCTGCTGGGACGTGTACCTTCGGCGGTAGGCTATCAGCCCACCCTCCAGACGGAAATGGGTGCGCTGCAGGAGCGTATCACCTCCACCAAGAACGGATCCATCACCTCGGTACAGGCTGTTTACGTGCCGGCCGATGACCTGACAGACCCCGCACCGGCAACCACATTTGCCCATCTGGATGCAAAGACGGTTCTTTCCCGTGCCATCGTTGAGCTGGGTATCTATCCGGCGGTTGATCCGCTGGAGTCCACCTCCCGGATCCTGGATCCGCGGATCGTTGGTGAGGAGCATTACAAGGTGGCCCGTGGGGTACAGGAAACCCTGCAGAAGTACAAGGAGCTTCAGGATATCATCGTCATTCTGGGTATGGATGAGCTGTCCGAGGCGGACAAGCTGACCGTATCCCGTGCACGTAAGATCCAGAGATTCCTGTCCCAGCCGTTCTTCGTGGCACAGCAGTTCACGGGAACGGACGGTAAGTACGTACCGGTTGAGGAGACCATCCAGGGCTTCCGTGAGATCCTGGAGGGACAGCATGATGAGATTCCCGAGAGCTACTTCCTGAACGCAGGCGCCATCAGCGAGGTTGTGGCGCGCTACAAAGAAAGCAAGGCGAAGAAATAATCCATGACAGATAAGTTTCAACTGACAATTATAACCCCCGAGCGGGAGTTCTTCCGGGGCGAGGCCACCTTCGTGGAGTTTACGACGACGGATGGGGACGTGGGTGTTTATCCGATGCACGTCCCCACCACGGTGGTCCTGGACCCGGGCGTACTGCGCATCCACAACGGAAAGGATGTGCGGGAAGCTGCGCTCCATTCCGGGTTTGCGGAGATCCTGCCGGACCGGATCACGATCCTGGCAGAGGCCGTAGAGTGGCCGGAGGAGATCGATAAGAACCGTGCAGAGGAAGCGCGCATCCGTGCTGAGCGGAAGCTGGAAGACTCAGCTGCAGACGGCAGCAAGGCGGAGCTTGCCCTGAAGCGCTCCGTGCTGCGTATTCGTATGGCAGAGAAGGAAGGCAGATAATGAAAATAAAGCTATGGAAAAAGAGCCGCGTTCAGCGGCTCATGGCATTTTCACTTGTGATCGCCATGGTGTTCTCTCTGGCCGGTTGCGGCAAGGAGGAGAGAGATACCAGGCAGAAGGCAAGGAGTATCTTTGACTTCTTTGATGAAGAGCCGGATACCTCCTATGATCCCTGGGCTACGGAGGAACCCACCACGGAGCCGGGAACCGGAGATGTGATCGTGGATCCCCCGGTGATCGATCCGCCGAGTCAGGATCCGAACCAGTACTCCGATACGGAAAATGAAGAGTTTAATAAGCTGCTTGAAGAGAACTTTGTTGAGTACATGGAGAGCAGTTCGCTTGCGATACACAACTACCTGAAGGATCCGGAGAAGTTCGGGGTCAAGGTTCCGGAGGAGGTGACCCTCGGGGAAGAGGTGGACTACTCGGAGGAGGCAATCGAAGAGGCCAGAAAGGAAGCCGAGGAGTGGATCGTAAAGTTTGAAGCCATAGATGTGAATACCCTCACGGAGCAGCAACGATTCGACTATGACTATTATCTGGATGCTCTGAAAAGCGGAATGGTCACTTACGAAAACATCTATATCGGAAGTGCATTTTCGACGATGAACGGAATTCAGACAACCCTTCCGCTTCTTTTCCTGGACTGGACTTTCGAGTCCAAAGAAGATATTCAGCTTTATCTGGATATCATGAAGCTGTTCCCGAAGGACATCAGAGAGGAGCTGGAGTTTGAGGAACTTCGGGTTGAAAAAGGATATGGCTTTGAGGACGTGGTGATCGATGAGCTCCTGGATCAGTGTGATCAATTCACGAAGGTTTCGGGGGAGCATTTTATGGTCACTTCCTTTAACGAGAAGATCGACGCATTTGCGGGGCTTACGGATGCGGAGAAGGAGGAGTATAAGAAGCAGGACATGGAGGCGGTGGACGGCCTGATCTCTCTGTATAAGGATATACATTCCACCTTTGAGGGCGCGAAGGGGAAGAATCAGGTGAAGGGTGGTCTTTGCAACTATGAGGATCACGGAAAGGAGATCTATGCGTATCTTGTTCGTGAGTATTCCGGAAGCAGCAAGACGCCGGAGGAACTGATCCGGTATCTGGAGAATAAGAATCTCGAATATAAGACTCGCATGCAGAGCCTGTATCTCATGTATCCGGAAGCCTATGAGTACTATACCGATAACAAGAAGACACTGTTCGATTATCTGGAGGACGAGGATCCGAAGGAGATAGAGGATTATCTGATCGAACATGCCATGGAGGAGTTCCCGGATGTTGGAACCATCAACTATCGGATCCTCCCCTATGACAAAACCATGGAGAAGATCCGGGACCGCTCCGTTGCTTACTACAGGTATGCAAGGATCGATGATCCGGATGACAATACGATCCGAGTAAATGGAAATTACAAGGATGAAATCTGGGCGACTCTGGCACATGAGGGATGTCCGGGACATATGTACCAGTTTCATTACTATCAGCAGACGAAGCCGAACAACCTGCGCCTCTTATCCCATGAGTTGGGATATGGAGAAGGATGGGCGGAATATGCATCCGATGAAACCATGAAGTACTGTGATTTTAACGGATCACCGTATGCATCGGTACTTGCAGAGCTTTTTACTCTGGAGTCAAGGTATTTATTCAATATTCAGGGGATCATAGATCTATCGGTGAACGCACTCGGCTGGACCGTAGATGATATCCGGGATTACCTCAGCCGGGTGGGGTTGAGTACCGGTGCTGCGGAGGAGTTCTATGTAACCTTTGTCAGCAATCCGGGCGTGTATCTGTCCTATTCGGTTGGACCCTGTGAGATGAGGGATCTTCGGGATTACGCGGAGGAATCCCTGGGAAGCAAGTTTGATGTGGTAGAGTTCCATAAAACCATTCTGGATGCAGGCCCCTGTAAGTTCGATCAGCTGAAGAAGCGGGTGGATAAGTACATCCTGGAGCATAAGTAAAAATCATCAAGGCAGAATGCACAACGGACACAAACGATTTTTGTAGAATTCGTTTCTTGTCCGGGGTGCATTTTTTTGATACACTGTGAATAGAAACGAAAATGAAGAAAATAGTTTCCATAAAGATGACAGATTGCATGAAAGCGTTGAAGGTTTGCCACACTCAGGCAAAAGAGGGGAGTTACACATGGAATTAAAGACAAGGATCATGGAGGGAGCGATCACATGCTTCCAGGAGAAGGGAATCAAGTTCACCATGGATGACCTGGCAGAGAAGCTGGGGATGAGCAAGAAAACGATCTACACCGTGGTGGAAGGAAAGGACGAGCTCCTTGTGGAAATGGTGGAGCATGTATTCAAGTCCATCAAGGAAAGTGAAGAGGATGTTCTCTGGGATGAGAAGCTTTCAACCGTGGATAAGATCCGGAAGATCCTGGGGGTGTTCCCGGATGCATATAAGGATATTAACTTCCAGGGGGTTTTCGAGCTTCGGGATAAGTATCCGGAGATATATAATCTGGTGGAGCAGCGACTGGAGACCGGCTGGGAAGCGACCATCGCGCTGCTGGAGCAGGGTATGACTGAGGGTGTGATCCGGAAGATCGACATCCCGATCTTTAAGATGATGTTTGA
>Ga0265298_10011431_pt1 | contig 10399 bp, 7 predicted proteins | sample AusTroGonzalo_MG_3_FD_193486 | JGI IMG/M metagenome (GOLD analysis project Ga0265298, IMG submission 193486) | Bovine rumen microbial communities from tropical cattle in Woodstock, Queensland, Australia - Gonzalo_01 | ecosystem: Host-associated > Mammals > Digestive system > Stomach > Rumen ... | reverse complement strand
AATTGCCTGCATATGATATCTGTTCACATATTTGACGCTCGCATATGAATGCGAGCGTTTTACTGCGCATGGATAACCAGGGTGCCGTGTCTGGATGAAGCGCTTACACAATAATCGCTCTCATGCTGAAAAATGATGCATACCATTTCAAACCGGTTCTCCTTCGTTTTCCAGCCCCATACGGGCCCGCTGCACTTCCCAGGCCGCTGCAACAGCCGTATAGTCAACAACCTTACCGCCAGCCTGTTCCGGCAGAAGATCCGTCCAGTCTCCCTCATGGGCTTCCTCCGCCGTCCGGGCAAGAAGATCCATGTAATCCACGGGTTCCTGCTTATCAGTACTCATTTCGCGTTCCTTTCAGCCCTGTACTTCGCCCAACATTTGGGGCAGTAGTTCGGATACTTCATCGAATGCTCTGCTGAGGTCATTCATAGGTACTTTCTCCCTCCAGATTGTGTCAACACTGCTGACACTTTTCAAAGGCCTTAATACACTCCAAGTCTGAATCGACTGTATATTATGTATTATAACGCAATTTATAGGGGCTATCAATATTTGCAATATGAGGCCCATCCGGATACCATGATGAAGTACGGGGATACATTGCTGCGCGCGGCGCTGGACGAGACGCCGGGCGGACTCCGGGGGAAGCCTTACCTGGACGCCCTAGAGGTCCGTAAGGAAACCATTGCACGGGTTACGGCTGAAATCGAAAATTATGACGCTGTCCTGATGACGGGACCGACAAGCATCATGCATTTCTGCGGCCTGCCGTCCGTTACGGCGGCGGGAAGAGAAAAGGACCCGAACGGCGTAAATGAAACGGTCATCCTGTACGGAAGCGATGAGTACAGGCTGTATGAAGCTGCCCTGGCCATTGAACAGATCATGATGAATCTTCAGGACATCAGGGAGACCGGTATCGAATCCAGGTTTTTTGCCTATGAAGGAATCTGAGAAATGAAAATGAAGAGAATTGCCGCTTTGGTTCTTGCCGCTGCGCTGATCCTGTCACTGGCTGCTTTTGCTTCCGGGGAAACCGGGGCCGCTGAGGAGGCTGCTGCATACAGCTGTACAGAATATCCCCTGGAAAGAAACGGGATCCGTCTGCACCTTGACTGTATGACGGCCTCAGGAGGCGGCCTGGAACGGAACATTCTCCTGATCCATGGCGTCACTTATTCTTCCCATGAGTTTGATGTCAATTATGAGGATTACAGCCTGGTACGGTTTCTCGTGCGGGCGGGTTATGCCGTATGGCGGCTGGATATCGCGGGATTCGGCCGGTCAGGGGAAGTGGAGGATGGATTCCTTCCGGATTCGGACTACGCGGCTGTGGACATTCATGCGGCTGTGGACAGGATCTGTGAAGTATCCGGGCAGGACAGGATCGATCTGCTGGGCTGGAGCTGGGGGACCGTGACGAGCAGCCGGTTTGTTGCAAAACACCCGGAGCATATAGGCAGGCTTGTGCTTTTCGCGCCTCTCCTGGGCGGGATCGGCGGGGCCGGCGTAACACAACCGTTCCACCACAACACGTGGGAGCACGCGGCGGATGACTTCCGGAAGAGAGAAGACGGGGCATTTGATTATTCCGTCACGGATCCTGTGGTCATTGAACTCCTTTGTTCAGGTTCCTGGCACTATGACAGGGAATCCAGCCCCAACGGCGGCAGGCGCGATATCTGTGTGGATAAAGCAGTATCCCTGATTGACCTGTCAAAGATAACGGTTCCCACGCTTGTGATCTGCGGGGATCAGGATCCTTATCTGGATTATGATCGTGTTTACGCGGTCCTGGACGAACTGCCTGACGGCTCGGCTTTGGAAGTCATCGAAGGCGCGTCCCATGTCGCTTTGATGGAAAAACCCTATTACCGGGATTTTCAGGACAGGCTGATCGCGTTCCTGGACGCCGCGGACAAATGGAAGCCGGTCCTGAAATAACCGCATGCAGGATCGCGGCAAAAGGAACTCCCGGGCGCGAAAACCAGCCCCGCCGGAAGGACGGAGCTGGTTTTCATTTTTGTATGCCGTAATCCCTCAGCAAATCCGCTTTTCAGTGACACCGCCGGCTACGTTTTCCAGTTCCTGCAGTGTGATCTCCGTCATACCGGTCTCTCCGAGCAGTTTTTCGCGGTTTGCCTGTACCCAGCTGAGAATTTCCTCATCCGTGTATCCGGAAATGTCCGGATTCTTCGGATTGCTAGCCACCAGTTCCCGGATCGCTCCCGCATCCTTCAGGCTGGCCAACGCCTTCCGGTCTTCGGAGCTCAGTTCAAATTTCAATTGATTCATGTCTTTTCCCTCCTGGTTAAATTAATTGATGATATATCCCGGCAGCGCCGCAGCGATGCGGGCCGGGTAATCATTTCCGTAAAACAGGCAGCAGGCGGTGTCGCAGCCATTCTGGTCGCCGGTCAGCAGGGCAGCCGACAGCCGGCATCCGCCCCGGCAGCGGAAGAATTCCCGGCAGTCCGCACACTTCCCGTTTTCCTGCTTCAGGTCACCCAGCGTGCGGCATACGCTGTTGATGAACGGTCCGTACTGCAACAGCCGCTGCAGCCGCGTGTGCCGGACATTGCCCAGGGAAATACCCTTTCCGCGCTGCCAGTCCAGCATGTGGTGGCAGGGAGCCAGTTCCCCGTCCGATCCGATGAAAACCTTTCCCCGGCATTCGCTGCAAACCGGGAGTGAGTCCCGGTATGCTGCCTGGCTCCGGGGAAGAAGGCAACGGTTTTCCTCCGGCAGGATCTGCAGCATGGACCAGACGGCGACCTTCATCCGCCGCTCTCCTGCCGCGTACTGCGAAACGGCCTTCAGCGCCCCGTCAAAGTACTCTTCCGTGGAAAGCATATTCTCCCGCTCATATGTACGGATCAGCCTGGCTGTCTGTACGCCCAGGGCATCCAGCCTCTCCAGCGTAGCGGGTACCGAGGCCAGGTTCCGGCGGTTGATGCTGATCTGGGCCATCACCTGCAGCCCGGCGTCCAGGCAGAACTCCATGGACCGCAGGGCGGTCTTCTCAGCTCCTTCCCGGCGGCAGGTCCGGTCATGAACGCCCACTCCGTCAAAAGTGATCCGTATTTCCGGCGTGCATCCTGCCTGCTTCATCTCCCGGAGCATATCCGGGGTGATCAGCGCCCCGTCGGTATTGATTTCCCTTACATACATGCCCCGGTCCGTAATTCCCTTCAGGATATCCGGAAACCGGGGGTGCATCATCGGCTCGCCTCCGGTGATGTCCACGAAAAGGATTCCGCAATCCCGGGCCTCATTCATCAGTCTTTCAGCTTCCGGCCAGGACCATTCGTTTTCCGGTCCGCCGTTATACCGGTAGTCCCTGTTGTAATACTGGCGCCCGGTAATCATCCAGCTTATGCCGGCAAAAAAGCGATTCTCATACTCCCGCGCCGCCTGCCAGGGCGTCAGCCGGTCTTCCGGGGCTGCTTCCCGGATCAGGCCTTCCTCCAGCAGTTCCCGCAGCCGGGGCGTTTCCGGTATCTCCTGAATGCCGTCGCATGCCTTCAGAAGCCGGAATTCTTCGTCGCTCAGCCCTTTTACTGCCGTGCTCTCCTTTTCAATGAGCGCGCCGGGGACCAGCCACCAGGTGCGAAGGGCGTTGTTCCCGTTTAAAATATACTTCACTGTTCCCGTTCCCTTTGTCCTTCGTTTGCCGCAGTCTGTGCCGCCGGTTACCGGATCGTTCCGCGGATTCGCCGGCATCTGTTGATACGTCATTCACCTGCCCGATGGCAGGAGACGGCACAGGACCGCCGACAGGATGATTGATCCCGCAGCACAGGGCGGACGGTGGTGATTGCCCGGACAACTGCCGGGAGCTTATCTTTTAACAGAATTATACCCTTTATAACTGACGTTGTCAAACATAATCAATCCGATCGTTTTTTTCTGTTCCCTGAGTGAAACTGCAGGGCAATATCCTCTTCATCTGATACAATCGGAGAGAAACGGGAGTTTAACAGTTGACTGACACCAAAATCGCTGCAAAGCCTTATGTGGCTTTATTTTTTTGCAAAATTTTCTTTGTTTTTTGTTGTACGGGGTTGTACGTTATCACAACATGTGGTATAACGAAGCTGTATTTCAGCCGGAGGTGTTGTGTGTGAAGCTCAATTATGACCGCAAGTCAAAAGATCCGACCTATTTCATCCAGCAGGGCATTCGCAACGGGAAAAAGGTCACCACCAAGAATATAAAAAGAATGGTCATAGCGCATCGGCATTGAATATTTGTGCCTATATCTTCATTATAAAAATCGTATTCAAAAGTACGATAGCCAATATCATTATACACAGCTGTTTGTAGATTCTTAGGATCATAAGGTTCCATCACCAGGGCAACAGTATAATTATCCAAAAATTCAAACCCAACATCTTCTCGTTTATAGCCAAGAGATGAGAGTCCTTCCTTTACCAATTCCCAATAATCCAACTGAAAATATGCCAATATTGTTTGTGGATCAGATATACAGGAAAAACTGATATCCTTTTGATTCTCTTTATCTAGATCTTTTTGAACAAGTTGCCAGCCTTCCGGATAATTGAAACGGACACCGGTCTCATCACTATATTCCTCGCGATTATCATCAGCGGTAGCCACACCGGTCAAAATACCAGAGGTCGAGTTTGATGCCGAATCTGAACTAATTGATTCAGTAGTATCCGGAAACTGTACACTTTCAAGAATGTGATTAAACTCTGACAGATATTTCTCCTTATCATCATTCCTTTACTATCGCATCAAAACTCTCCTTTTCCGGCTCAGCCACCTTCAGCGTCTCTTCCCTCATCATCATATCCGGATACTCAACTGCTTCCATCTCGTTATCCGTCCACATCTCGCACTGCGCCATCACGGTCTGCAGAGCGTCCTCCATGCCCTCTGGCGGATACTTGTATTTCTTCAGCAGCTTTTTGATCATCATCCGCATTTTCGCCCGGGCGTCGTCCCGCTTCTCCCAGTCAATGGTGCGGTTTTTCCGCAGCGTATCCGTCAGCTCCCGGGTCATGGCCACCAGTTCGTCATTTTGATAAAAATCCTTGATCGCTTCCGGCCGGGTCAGGGCGTCATAAAACGCCTGCTCCTCCGCGTTCAGGCCCAGCTCCTGCCCCAGATCCTTGGCCTCTTGGATCCGCTTCGCCAGGTCCATCAGTTCCTGAATCACCTGTTCATTTGTGATCAGCCCGTTGATATAGCTGTTCATAACCTGCTGCAGCATGGCGCTGAATTCCTGGGATTTCACCACATTGCTCCGCTGATAAATCGCTACCTGCTCCGCCAGCAGTTTCCGCAGGATCTCCACAGCGATGTTCTTCTCCTTCATTTTGGAGATTTCCTCCAGGAGCTTCGGATCGAACAGGGAGAACTGCTCTTCAATATCAGAGAACAGGTTGATAACGCCTTCGCTCTTGATGCTCTGCTTCAGAAGCTCATTGATGGTATCGTTGATTTCCTTCAGGGACAGTTTCTTATGGCTGCCGGTACCCATCAGGCGCAGGATCATCACCCGGCAGGATTCGAAGAAGGCTGCCTCCGCACGCTCATGGTACGGAACCAGCGCGGAACACAGGGAGAAGGACTGTTTCAGCAGATAGGCTTCCTTGATGAAACTCTTCCGGGCGCCTTCGCTCTTCCCGAAGATATAGTTCACGGCGCCAGTGATCGTCTTTGCCCGCTCCAGGTCGGAATCTCCGAAGAAAGCGGAATAATCGAACCCGTGCATCGCGTCCCAGCAGACTTCCAGTTTCTCTTTGAACTTCGTATAGGCAATCTTGCCCACGTCCATCTCCCCGAAATGCTTCTGATCCCGGGAGGTATAATCCCGCATGGCCTGCTTCAGGGCGGCGGCGATGCCGATATAGTCCACCACCAGGCCGCCTTCCTTATCACGGAAGACACGGTTCACCCGAGCGATCGCCTGCATCAGGTTATGCCCGGCCATGGGCTTGTACACATACATTGTCGCCAGGGACGGCACGTCAAACCCGGTGAGCCACATATCCACGACAATCGCGATTTTCAGCGGACTGTCGTTGTCCTTGAACTTCACGGCCAGATCCTGCTTATACGCATCGTTTCCGATAACCTTGTGCCAGTCCTCCGGATCCTTGTTGCTGCCGGTCATAACAACAGCAACCTTCTCCGTCCAGCCGGGACGAAGCTTCAGGATTTCCCGGTAGATCTTCATGGCGATGGGCCGGGAATAGGCCACGATCATCGCCTTGCCGGTCAGGAGGTTCTCCCGGTAATTCTCATAGTGATCCAGGATATCGCAGACCAGGGAATGGATCGTGCTGTCATCCCCCAGCAGCGTTTCCATTTTGCTCAGGCGCTTTTTGCTGGCCTCGATCAGCTCCTCGTCGGCCTCTTCCTCTTCCAGCATCCGGCGGTATTCGTCGTCGATCTGTTTCAGCACCTCCGGATCCAGCTTCAGCTTCACCACCCGGCTCTCATAGTACACCGGCCGGGTCGCACCGTCGGCCACCGCCTGAGTCATGTCATAGATATCGATATAGTCGCCGAAAACCTCCCGGGTGCTGCGATCCTTCAGCGAGATCGGCGTCCCGGTGAATCCAACATATGTCGCCAGCGGCAGGCTGTTCCGGATGATCCGGGCAATGCCCTGCACCAGCTTCGCAATCTTCTCGCCCAGGAAATTCGTGACAAACTTCACCTTTTCCGTCAGGCCGTACTGTCCGCGGTGCGCCTCATCGGCCATGACCACAATGTTCCGGCGGGTGGACAGCGCTTCGTCCGACTCTTCGAACTTCTGCATGGTCGTAAAGAAGATGCCGTTGGCCTGGCGGTTATCCAGGAGCATTTTCAGATGGGCCCGGCTCTCCGCCTGGATCGGCGTCTGGCGCAGGAAATCCTTGCATAGCGTGAACTGGCCGAAAAGCTGGTTGTCCAGATCGTTCCGGTCCGTGATGACCACGATGGTCGGGCTATCCATTGCCTCCTGCAGCAGGTGCGCAAAGAACACCATGGAAAGGGATTTACCGGAACCCTGCGTATGCCAGAAGACGCCGCCGCGGCCGTCGCCCTTTTCGCCCGCCGCGCGCACCGCGGAGGCAACGGCCTTTTTCACCGCGAAATACTGATGATATCCAGCCAGGACTTTCCAGCGCTTTGTGCCCTGGACGCAGTAGCAGATGAAGTTTTTGATAATATCCAGCAGCCGTTCCTTCGTGAACATACCCTCGAAGAAGGTATCGAACTGTGCCAGGGCGGTGTTCTCATAGCTGCCGTCCTTGGTTTTCCACTCCATGAACCGGTCTTCACCGGCGGTGATCGTTCCGGCCTTGCTGACCGCCTGGTCGCTCATGACCAGAATGGCGTTGTAAATGAACATGGAGGGGATCTCATGCATATAGTTCCGCAGCTGCAGATAGGCTTCCGAAGCATCCGTCTGGTCCCGGGACGGGGACTTCAGCTCCATCAGCACCACCGGCAGTCCATTCAGGAAGATGATCAGATCCGGCCGTTTGTTGCTGTTCTCCACGAAGGTCCACTGGTTCGTGATGATGAAGGAGTTGTTTTCCGGATTTTTATAGTCCGCGAGGTATACGATATCGCTGCGCTGTTCCCCGTTTTCCACAAAGCTGACCGTGATACCGTTCTGCAGGTAATCCATAAACACCGAGTTCTTCTGTTCCAGGGAGCCATTTTCGAAGTTGTGCAGCTTATACAGCGCATCCGCAATCCCGTTCGCGGGCACAGAAGGATTCAGCCGGGAAAGGGCGGCTTCCAGCTCCGCCTCATACAGCGGGCTGTGATAGTCCCGATCCACAGAAGGCCCGTAGACATAGGAATACTCCATACCCTGGAAGAGCTCAATCAGGCTGTTTTCATAACTGGCTTCGGTGTACATACGGGCCTCCTTGAGGAAAGTAGTTGGTGGCTTGGCCGCTTAATGGGGATTTGCCCCTTCATTGGCAGGTTTACTTATGCCTCATTCTCCGGTTTATTTATGGCGAATTCGCCATAATTACGACATTCCCCCAAATGTCTATATAGCAACATTGGAAACATCGATCTCACCGGACATCAGGCGTGGGAGAAGAATGTCGCGCAAGGATGAAAGCCGCTGAATTTCTTCTGCATTGCTATGGATGGCTTCCATCATTGGCTTTATGATCGCCAACAGTTTTTCCGAATCTTCTTCAGATATCAAAGAAATAACTTCAGATTCAAAATCACGAGTTACAATAGCGTCAAAGACAGCGCCAGAGGCTTTATGCTTTAAGGAATCAATTGCTTTTAGCGTATAGAAATATACCAGAATCGGATCAAGCACTTTGCTCATAAGAGCATAGCACGATTGATTCATTGCCATCGGTTTGCCAGCCAAACTGACCTTACCAACCGTTCCTCTGGCAGTCACAAATGATGTATTCATCGGATATAAACGGCTATTGCACTGTTCAAGGCCAGATTCAGTAATATATTTCTCTGTTTGGAACGTATACGGATTACCAACATCCTTGGGTGTAAAAAATGGTATATTCCCATTCCAAAACTCGCGATTACTCGTCTTCGGAGTCCCCCCACCTAACACATCAATGATTGAAGTAAAAAGAACCTCCATCTCTGCGTTTTTATAAAAATTATCAAAAGCAGCCTTAGCTTGCTGCACCAAAGTTTCATTTATCCGTCTATTGATCCTGATTTTACCATCCAACACTTCAAGAAATTGAACAATTATTTCTTGTTCAACAACACTCGGATAACATATTTCCATTCTCTTAAAATACTTAAGAACGATACGAGGAATCGCAGACCCAGATCCAAAATTATCCCTAACATTTTTTTTAAAAGATGGAATCTTCATAGTATAATATAAAAAGCCTGGTAAGATTTTCTCTTTATCTGCTCTAAGAATAGCGATAGAAGACAAAAGTGCTGGTTTTTCCTTTTGTCTGTAAATAATTACATCTTCAAAATACCTCGCTCCATCTTTGCCAATTAAAACATCATCAATCTCAGGAACACAACCAGCATTCATCAATTTATCATAATCACCCCTGCTTATTTTTCGACATGAGGTAAAATCAAAGCCATATTCAGAAAAATCCTTCACAGAAACCATATATTCGCCATCATCAACGCTAGGAGGACTATTGTGGGCACCATCTGTAACAACTTTACAGACATCCGCAATCGTACTTGACTTCCAATTACAGTTCATACCCAATCGCCCCCAGTTTCTCCCGGATTTCTTTTTCCAGCTCATGGGACTTCTGGAACAGCTGCGACAATTCCCCTGTCAGCCGGGCCATCTTCTCCTCAAACGGTTCCCCATCCTCTTCCTGTTCCGCGATGCCCACATACCGGCCGGGGGTCAGGATATAATCCTGTTTCGCGATATCCTCCAGGGTGGCCACGGCGCAGAATCCCTTTTCATCCTGCAAGCGGTTCTCCTGGAAATCCTCCACGGTTTTCGCGATCTTCGCGATTTCCTCATCGGACAATTCCCGGTGGATCCGATCCACCATGGTTCCCATATTCCTGGCGTCGATGAAAACGGTTTTGCCCTTATTCTTCTTGTTCCGGGAGATGAACCACAGGGTGACCGGGATCGTTACGCTATAAAACAGGTTCGTCGGCATGGCCACGATGGCTTCCACCAGATCCGCTTCGATGATTTTCTTTCGGATTTCTCCTTCTCCGCTGCTTTGGGAGGACAGGGCGCCGTTCGCAAGCACCAGGCCGATCTTCCCGTTGGGCGCCAGGTGGTGAATCATATGTTGGATCCAGGCATAGTTGGCGTTGCCTGCCGGCGGAACGCCGTATTTCCAGCGGACGTCCTCCAGAAGCTCCTCCTGATGCCAGGGATGATAATTGAAAGGTGGATTTGCGAGGATGAAATCTGCCTTCAGGGCTGGATGGAGATCATTGGTGAAAGTATCCGCGTGATATGGGCCAAAGTCCGCGTTGATGCCGCGGACGGCCATGTTGATCTTCGCCATCTTCCAGGTATCGCTGTTTGCCTCCTGTCCATAGACGGAGATGCCGCCGCGGCTTCCTCCGTGGGCTTGCAGAAATTTCGCGCTCTGAACAAACATGCCGCCGGAACCGCAGCAGGGGTCGTACACCCGGCAGTTGTTGAAGGGCCGGAGGACCTCAACCAGTGTGCGCACGACGCAGGAGGGCGTATAGAATTCGCCGCCGCCTTTGCCTTCGACCGCGGCAAACTGGGAGATACAATATTCATAGGTCCGGCCCAGGAGGTCCTGGCTGGACTCTGTATCGTCCATACTGATCTTATTGGTGAACAGATCCACGACATCGCCCAGAACCTTTTTGTCCAGGTCCGGATTGCCGTAATTCTTCGGGAGAACGTTTTTCAGGGTCTTATTGTCTTCCTCGATGGCAC
>Ga0265298_10011430_pt1 | contig 10399 bp, 12 predicted proteins | sample AusTroGonzalo_MG_3_FD_193486 | JGI IMG/M metagenome (GOLD analysis project Ga0265298, IMG submission 193486) | Bovine rumen microbial communities from tropical cattle in Woodstock, Queensland, Australia - Gonzalo_01 | ecosystem: Host-associated > Mammals > Digestive system > Stomach > Rumen ... | reverse complement strand
AAAAGCATTGCAAGGAGTTTGAATGTCCAGATGTAATACTCCACAATATTCATACGCCTTTTGATTATCCGATTGTTTGGGCCGCAAAGAAGTTGGATGCCAAGTATGTAGCTGAGGCTTGGGATGCCTGGCCTGATGTCTTTGCCCATTTAGGTTTAATTTCACGTAAGAACCCGGCATTCAAAGTGTTTGAGTGGATAGAAAAGAAGCTCTATCAAAACGCTGACCAGATTGTTTTTACAATCCTTGGAATGAAACAACGAATAAAAGAAAAAGGTTGGGCGATTGACGATGGCGGGAAAATAGATCAGAATAATGTCCATTACATTAATAATGGCATTGACCTAGAGCAGTTCGATAAAGACCGCGAGGCTTGGCCTCGACCCGACGAGGATTTGCACGACCCGAAGACGCTGAAGGTGGTGTATCTGGGGAGTATTAACCGTGCTAATCACGTTCATACTTTGATAGAGGCTGCCAAGTTGATGAAGAACCTGGACAATTACCGATTCTTTATCTATGGAGATGGCGCCGACCGTGAAGAACTTGAAACGAAGGTCAAGAACGAGGGTATAATGAATGTTGTCTTTAAAGAGAAAAGGATACCTCTTTGTGAATGTGCATGGGTGGTGAGTCAAGCTACTGTTAATGTGATGAACTACCAAAAGGGATTTGGCTATATGGGCGTTTCGTCGGGCAAAATGTTCCAATACCTTGCAGCGGGTAAACCAATCGTCTGCAATGTGGAGATTGCGTATGATGATGTGATTACAGAGAACCATCTTGGAATAGCCCGGGATATTGAAACTCCAGAGGCTTTTGCACAGGCGATACGAGATGTGGCAGAACAACCACGTGCGAGTTATGATGCCATGTGTGAGCGCGTGAGAGATACAGCAAAGCGTTTCGACTATAAAGTTCTCTTCGCAGAAGAATTGAAAGTGATTGAGTCATAATGGAGAAAGAACTGTTTGCACTGTTAAGATTAGGACTTGGGAATACTACGGCGGAACAAGAAAATCTGTCGGACTTTATTATGTTCACTTTTGCACAATGGGCAAGTTTAGGAGAAATTGCCCAGGAACAGGGCGTGCTGGGTGTAATGCTTGACGGTATTGACCGTCTTGACTCAACTAATTATGGTGCAACACGTGAACTATCCAAAGAGCTGAAATTGGAGAGGATAGGTAACGTATTGAATGGATATGAGGCTCGCAACCAACATCAATTAGCGGTTATTAAGGATTTGCAGAACCGTTGGGCAGAAACTGGACTGCAGATGATGGTAATGAAAGGGCAGGCAATGGGGACTTACTATCCTAATCCCAAACATCGTGCTCCGGGTGATATTGACTGTTATCTGTTTGAAGGTTATGCAAAAGGTAATGAAGATGCAAAGATTTGGGCAGACAAAGTGGATGAAGGATGGTACAAGCATTCCGTTATAAGTTACAAGGGTGAAATCGTTGAGAATCATCAGTTTTTCGTTCATACTAGAGAAGGGAAAAAGAGCAAGCAGTTTAATCAAGTTCTAGTTGACGCACTAAATGTGAGAGACTTTGACCGTCTTTCAGAAACAGATGCCTTACTTCCACCACCATTGTTCAATTCTCTCTTTCTGACCTACCAAGCATTGGTCCATTTCTTAGAAGAGGGACTTAGGCTCAAACAGATACTTGACTGGGCGATGTTTCTAAAGCGTGATGCAGATAAGGTAGATTGGAAAGAATTCTATAAGATTTGTGACAAGTTCCATTTCCGTCGCTTTGCTGATGTAATGAACGATATAGCTGCAAATCTTTTAGGGGTTGAGTTTAATCTTGCCTTATCCGGTCCGTACACAGAGAAAGTGTTGCAATCAACTTTAAATGATAAAGAGTATGTATTTAGTAGTGGGGAGAGAGGTTGGCGCAATAGATTCCATATTGTGAAGAATTTATTTAAATACAGGTGGAAGTATCACGAGATTTATCAACACAGTATATTTTGGCAGTTGTTGCTTTTTGCTGTGGGGTTTGTTTTTAAAAACGAGTAATTAAATGTATAAGTTTTTCTTTAAACGGGTGTTAGGCTTTATTATCTCACTAATAGCCTTGATATGTCTAAGCCCCATTTTATTAGTTGTTACTATTTGGCTTCATTTTGCTAATAAAGGTGCTGGTGCTTTTTTTATACAGGAGCGACCTGGTAAGGATGGAAAAATATTTAAGGTACTTAAATATAAGACAATGACCGATGAGCGGGATGCAGAAGGGAATTTGCTACCGGATGAGGCACGTTTGACAAAAGTGGGGAAGTTTGTACGTTCAACATCAATAGATGAATTACCCCAATTGATAAACGTACTTAAAGGAGATATGGCGCTGATTGGGCCGAGACCGTTAATGCCTGCTTATCTGCCATTGTATAACAAAGAGCAGATGCGCCGTCACGAGGTAAGGCCAGGAATTAGTGGCTGGGCACAGTGCCATGGCCGTAACACAATAAGCTGGAAAGAAAAGTTCGAATATGACGTGTGGTATGTTGATCATTGCTCGCTTTGGACTGACATAAAAGTTGTATTTATCACTATCAAGAAAGTATTGGCTCGACAAGATATTGCCAAAGAAGGCATGGTGTCTATGGAGCCTTTTAACGGACATAATTAGTATATGAAGCATTTAATTATTATTGGAGCCGGAGGAATGGGGCGTGACATTTATTGGTCAGCCAAAGGATGCAAAGGCTATGGTGAAGAATTTGACATCAAGGGGTTTATAGATGACGATCTAAGTTCACAAGATGGCTATGATGGTTATCCTCCACTTTTGGGGACAATTGATGACTATCAGATAGAAGAAGATGATGTGTTTAATTGTTCGATGGGCAATGTCCAAACAAAAGCGCATATTTGTGAGAAACTAAAGAAAAAGGGGGCTAGGTTCTATACACTTATAAATAAAAATGCTGTGGTTCACGAAAGAACAACTTTGGGAGATGGTTGTTATGTCGGTGAATTTGCATTAGTCGGTACAGAAGCAACTATTGGAGAAGGCTGTTTAATCCAAGCATATTCCATCATTGGTCATGACTGTAAGATTGGTGATTATGTAAGAATTGATACCCACTCGGTTATAATAGGAGGAGTTGAGATAAAAAGTCGTGCAACGGTTCATACGGCAGCAGTCGTTAGCCACAAGGTTATTATTGGTGAGGATGCAACCGTGGCTGCATGTAGTTTTGTGATAAGAAAAGTAAAGAACGGAACGACCGTAGCAGGAAATCCCGCAAAATTATTAGAATATTAAATTAAATCATAAAGATGAAAGCATTTTTATTTCCTGGTCAAGGTAACCAGAAAGAAGGAATGGGAAAGGACTTGTATGAGAACTTTCCAAAAGCGAGAGAGATTTTTGAACAGGCAAACGACATCTTAGGTGAGCGTTTTTCGGATTTTCTGTTTTCTGCAACAGAGGACGTCCTGATGGATACTCGCAATACCCAGATGGGCATTTTCTTATATGAGGTAGCCGCTGCATTGAGTCAGGACGATGTAAAGCCTGATTGTACAGCAGGTCATTCATTGGGAGAGTATGCCGCATTGGTTGTGGCTGGCGTTATCACATTTGAAGAAGCCGTACCTTTTATTAAGAAGCGTGGTGAGGTGTTCTATGAGGCTTTCCAAAAGCATCCCAGTGCTATGGGAGCCATTATCGGTATTCCCGAAGAGCAGGTTCTGGATGTAATCAAGCGAGTAGGCGATGAAGACGGTGAAAGTCTTTATATCGCTAACTATAATGGCCCTGGTCAGTTGGTAATCACGGGTGCTCGCGGTACTGTGAAGAAAGCCTGCAAGGTTCTGAAGGATATGGGTGCAAAACGCGCATTGGTATTACCTCAAAAAGGTGTAGGTCATTCACCTAATTCTGCAGAGGAAGGTGCAATTCTTGGTGAAGAGTTGAAGAAACTGCATTTTATGACCCCTCATATTCCTATCTATCAGGATGCAGACGGTCTGCCACATACAGACCCCAAAGAGATTTTGGAGAATCAAATCAAGCTGATGACCTATCCTGTACAGTGGACGGGCATCACTATGAACATGGTTAAGAATGGCGTTACGGAGTTCTATGAGTGTGGTACCGACGATACCCTCCAGAAGATTGTAAGACGTATGACACCAGAATCATTGGTGACATCTATTCTTCATTGCCCAAGTTATGAAGGAAATGTTCACGATTTCTCAATAGTAAAGGAATAAGTTCTTCTTTTATTAACTTTTTAAACGTTTAAAATTATGACATTAGATGAATTTGTAAGCGCATTTGCCGCTGAGTTTGACGAAACTCCCGAAGATCAGTTCAAGGCTGATACTGAGTTCAAGAGCCTCGAAGAGTGGAGCTCACTGACAGCTCTGTCTATCATCGCTATGATTGACGAGCAGATGGATAAGACCGTAACAGGTGCTGACATCCGTTCTAGCAAGACCATCGAGGATTTGTTTAACCTGGCAAATAGCAAGTAAATCATGTACAATCCTTTTTCATTAGAAGGAAAGACTGTACTCGTAACGGGAGCCTCGTCCGGCATCGGACGAGGCATTGCCGTTGAGTGCTCCAAAATGGGAGCAAAGGTCGTCATTAATGGTCGTAACAAAGAACGGCTCCAGAAAACGTTTGATCAGTTAGAGGGTGAAGGACATATTCAGATAGTAGCAGACTTGTCTATTCAGGAAGATATTGAGCGCTTGGCTAACGTAGTTCCTGAGTTGAATGGTTTTGTGAATAGTGCGGGTATTCCCAAGATTTGCCCTGTTAAGCGAATTGACAGGCAGACCTTAGAGGAAATCATGAATGTTAATGCCTTTGGTCCGATACTCCTGACCTCACAGTTACTTCGCAAAAAGAAGTTGCAGAAGAAGTCTTCTATCGTGTTGATTGCATCCATCTCTGGTGTTTGCATGGCAAATACGGGAGAAGGCCCTTATGCTGCCACAAAGGCTGCACTTGCAGGTTATACTAAAACTGCTGCATTTGAGTTGGCAGCACAGGGTACTCGTGTTAATACTATTTGTCCAGGACTGGTGCCAACTGAGATCCTGACACTATCAAACGAGATGTTCTCTGAGGATCAGTTGAAAGAAACCATGTATGGCCGTTATCCGTTGAAGCGAGTTGGTACACCAGAAGACATTGCTAATGGTGCTATCTATTTGCTATCTGATGCAAGTAGTTGGGTGACGGGTATTAATCTAGTTATTGATGGTGGTTACACCGTAGTATAAATAGAAATGAGTTATTTTAAATTTCAAAATGTAGGAATCAGGGTACTTAGTGCCACTGTGCCTAAAAAAGTTGTTAAGACTAGGGAACTGAAAGAATTCCCTCAGGATGCTATAGAGAAATTCATTGAGACAACAGGCGTTGAATATCGCAGATTTGCGGGTGAAGATACATGCACTTCTGATTTGTGTTATACCTCAGCCTGCCAGATTTTTGACGAGACAGACATCAATCGTGAGGATATTGATGTGCTGATCTTTGCCAGTCAGACTCCTGACTATAAAACACCAAGTACCTCTGCTATTCTTCAGAATCGTCTTGGCCTGAAGAAGTCAATCATCACTTACGATTTGAATACTGCTTGCCAAGGCTTCCTTTATAGTCTGTTCTTGGCAGACACTATGCTTCAATTGCCTGACATCAAGAACGTGATGATATTGGCAGGCGACACCTTGACAAAGGTGGTCTCTCCAACTGACAAGTCAACAGGTATGCTGATAGGCGATGGTGGCATAGCAGCTGTTATCTCGAAAGGTGATGTCTATGGTGAGACCTTCTTCTCGATGAATACTGATGGTGCTCATAGAGAGTTGGTTTATATCCCAGCAGGCGGTGCAAGAATGCCAAGTTCAGCAGAAACCATGCAGCCCGAGGAATTTGAAGACAGTAGCATCCGTAGCAAGGAACAGTTGATTATGCAGGGTATGGATGTGTTCTCATACGCTATTACCCAGTTGCCTAAAGATGTTAAGAAACTGTTGGAGTTTGCAGGTATGAGCATCGATGATATCGACAAATATGCATTCCATCAGTCTAATAAGTTCATGGCATCTTTCATTGCAAAGAAACTGAAGGCTGATATGGGGAAGATCCTCACTTCTATAGAGAAGTATGGTAATACAGCTGGTATTTCAATTCCTCTGACACTGGTAGAGAACAAAGATAAGATTAATCCTAACGATGTAATTCTGGCAAATGCTATTGGCGCAGGCTTTGTGTTTGGTTCTGCCATATTCAACCTCGCTGGCTGTCAGATGCTGGAAATGAAAGAGTACTAAATGAAAGCATTTATTAAAGCTATTTCTTACAATCTGCCAGAGAAGATACTTGACAACGAACAAATTGCCAAGGAATTCCCTGAGTGGACTGTAGAGAAAATCAACAATAAGATCGGTATCAAGCAACGCCATGTTACGGTAGATGGTGAAACCGCTAGCGACCTTGCCATTGGTGCAGCAGAGAAACTCTTTGCAGCAAATGGTATAGACAGAGCTAAAATTGACTATCTGATATTTGTGACTCAGAGTCCTGACTACCATCTGCCTACTACTGCTTGTATCATTCAGACAAAGCTAGGATTGTCAAAGCGAATTACTGCTATTGATGTTAATCTGGGATGCAATGGCTTCGTTGCAGGCCTTTCTTTAGCTAAGGCTGTGATTTTGGCAGGTCAGGCAAAGAATGTGTTGTTGTTGACAGGTGAGACCTACTCAAAGTACATGCATGATCGTGACAAGAGTAACCGTACCATCTTTGGTGATGGTGGGGCTGCAACTCTTGTAAGTACTGAAGGTATGGCTGAGATAGGTGAATTCGTGATTGGTACAGACGGCACAGGTGCGGAGAATCTTATTGTAAAGACTGGTTGCGCCCGTCATCCAGAACCTGCTGGAGATTTGAAATTTGATGACTTCGGAAATCCTCGTTCTTCTGATAATCTCTATATGGATGGTCCTGCTATCTTGAACTATTCACTTGATAGTATTCCTCAGTTGGTTTCTGATGTACTAGAGAAGAATGGAGTGACCATGGACGATATTGATCTCCATGTTTATCATCAGGCAAACATCTTCTTGGCTAACCTGGAACGTAGGAAATTAAAGATTCCCAAAGAGAGATACTACTGCAATATAGAAAATGTAGGTAATACCGTTTCTTCAACTATACCCATTGGTCTTTGTTTGGCTATGGAAGATGGTAGCCTTAAACCAGGTATGAAGGTACTCTCTGTTGCACAAGGCCTCGGTTATACATGGGGTGGAATAGTATTATTCTTTTAACCGATGCTGAAGGTAGAACGATTCATTAATGAATTGATGTCCTCAAACTGCTATGTGGTCTATGACGAAGACACAAATAGGTGTCTCGTTATAGATCCTGCCAGTGAGAAGTCTCTTCGTGAAATACAATTCATTGAAGAAAAAGGATTAGCCCTCGACTATATTATTTTGACTCATGAGCATACTGACCATAATTGGGGAGTGAACTCACTGAGAGAACACTTCCCGGAATCTAAGTTGGTATGTTCTGAAATGTGCAACAAGTATGTAAAGAAAACAAATAGAGCCTATTTCCTTTTCTATTATGATGATCCTGATTACCGTTATGAAATTGCACCGGCAGATGTTCTTATAAAAGAGGATGGAAGCTTAGAATGGAATGGGCTTCAGATACAGTTTGTGAAGACACCAGGACATAGTCATGGATCGATGTGTTTTGATATAGACGGGATACTATTTACTGGCGATACCGTTATGCCCTATAAACCATATTTTAATGGAAGGGATAGTAATGAAGAGGATTGGGATAAATCTATTGATTTAATAATAACCCAGTTTTCTTATGAAACAAATATATATCCTGGCCATGGCGATATTCTTACACTGGGCAAATGGTTAGAAACATATGCAAAATAGGTTTGCAAGTCTGCTACTAATTGTTTCTTTATTCTGTTGTGGGCAGATAAAGGCACAAATAGAACAAAGGTTGTTATTTAGGTTTGAATCAGTAGGTATGACTGGAATGGGAGAACAGGCCCCATTCTGGCATACATCAAACCGGCAGGGAATGCCATCTATTGATAGAAACAATGGGTATTTGCACTATTCTGCCATGGGTGAAGCTGATATACCGAAAGGGATTGGTTTGGAGTATGGTGCTGATTTAGGCGTTGGTGTCAGGTTGCAGAGTTTTTTGTATTTACATCAGTTGTATATTGATTTTGATTACAAATGGCTAGGCATTTCTGTGGGGATGAAAGAACGTTGGGATGACAAGAATCATCTATTGAGTAGTGGCGCTCTTACATGGTCAGGTAATAGCAGACCAATTCCTGAAGCTCGTATTGGAATACCAGATTATGTCAGGATTCCTGTGCTTGGAGGATGGTTCTCTCTTAGGGGCCATCTTGGATATGGTAGGATGACAGATGATAAGTGGCGTAGGAGTCATAATAATGGTAGATATACAGATGGAATTTTATTCCATAGTAAATCTGCTTTCTTGCGTTTAGGCGATGAGGAAAGATTTCCACTCCAAGTGACACTGGGATTGGAAATGAACAATATGTTTGGCGGAAAATGGCATAGAAATAATGAGGTCGATGAGATGCCATCAGATTTGTCCACATATTTAACTGTTCTTTTCCCATTTCATCATGTGGGACAACAAGGTACAGAAGATGGAGATAACCTTGGGAGTTGGCACTTGAACTTTGACTATAAACTTTATGACTGGCATATTGGCGTATATTATGAGCATTTTTATGAGGATCATTCTTCAATGCTGGGAATAGAATATAAAAATAACATGGAGGGAGAAAGGGAGTTTATATTCTATGGATTCCGTCATAACTGGTTTGATGGTTTATTTGGTCTAGAAGTGAATGCTCCGGATGGGGTAAAGCTATTTCGAAATGCAGTGTTTGAATTTTTGAATACTAAAGGTCAGTGTGGACCTATCTGTAATTTCGGCCCTATAGTAGAGGGGATAGATGGCAGTGACGATATGTATAATCATAGTTTTTATGATTCTTATACACATTGGGGGTATGCTATAGGTAATCCAGTACTAGTTTCTCCGGTATATAATGATGATAATTACCCTAGATTCCGCAGCAACCGTGTGCAGATGTTTCATCTGGGCATAGACGGTGGCATAACAGAGAAAATAGATTACCGTCTGCTTGCCACAACGACTAAACACTGGGGTTGTTATGACGCTCCGCTCAAGGAAGTGGAGCGTGTTACTTCTGTAATGTTGGAATGCTCTTACCGTATGGGTGACGCGTATGACTGGAAGTTTACTTTGTCCGGTGCTATGGACTTTGATAGCGGTGATCTGCTTGGTAACAACCGTGGAGTGATGTTTACGGTTGGTAGGACGTGGAAAGTGAAATGATAGATACATGTATTGTGCATCGGACGTTATGAAAATTGTTATGTAAAAGAAATATGGCAACGATTGATGATGTTAGGATTATAGATTTGCCTAAGTTCCTGGATGTGAGGGGTAATCTTTCTTTTGTGGAGAACTTTACGCAGATTCCTTTTGAGATTAAAAGGACATATTGGATTTATGATGTGCCCGGCGGAGAGGATAGAGGCGGGCATGCTTTCAGGGCGAACCAGGAGTTGGTGATTGCGCTATCCGGCGCTTTTGATGTGGTGGTGGATGATGGTTCCCGAAAAAAGGTGTTCACCCTAAACCGCTCATATTATGGGCTTTATGTTCCGGCTGGACTCTGGCGGGAGATGGAGAATTTCTCAACAAATTCTTTTGCCCTGGAGCTTGGTTCTATTGGCTATGATACTGGTGATTATATCCGTGATTATGACGAATTTTTAAAGCTGAAGTCTGATGGCAAAATATAGTGTTTTTGATTGTTCAGTAGTGGAATTGGACAAGCATCACAGTGACCGCAAAGGCAACCTGAGCGTAGTGGAAAATGGGGTTACACTACCGTTTGACGTTAAGCGGGTGTATTACCTTTACGATGTCCCGGGCGGCGAATCACGCGGATCGCACGCTCACCGCGAACTTGAGCAGCTTATTGTGGCGGCCTCAGGCTCATTTACTGTTACACTGGATGATGGTGTTTCTAAACGCTCGTTTTTCTTGAACCGTCCCTATCAGGGCTTGTACGTTAAACCCGGCCTCTGGCGTGACCTGGGTGACTTCTCATCTGGCGCCGTCTGCATGGTCCTGGCAAGTGACATTTACAAGAAGGAGGATTATATAAGGGATTATCAGGAGTTTTTGGAGTTCAGGAAACAATAGGCACTATATGAAAAAAACAAAGAGTGGACAATGGTCATTAAAGGAAATAGGATTAGTCGTAATATGCTTACTGTTGGTAA
>Ga0265298_10011429_pt1 | contig 10400 bp, 6 predicted proteins | sample AusTroGonzalo_MG_3_FD_193486 | JGI IMG/M metagenome (GOLD analysis project Ga0265298, IMG submission 193486) | Bovine rumen microbial communities from tropical cattle in Woodstock, Queensland, Australia - Gonzalo_01 | ecosystem: Host-associated > Mammals > Digestive system > Stomach > Rumen ... | reverse complement strand
AAGCCTGGAGGGCACTGTCCGAAAGGCATCCGAACAGCGTTCCTTTGTGGAGCGAAAACCACAGGAAAGACTCAACGCCAGCTCTGCGGCACCTCCGGATCGGCCTGAAGCTTCTGAGCGAACCAGCGTGAGACAAGGTCAACTACAGGCTGCTGGAACCAGATGAGGTCTCCGTGCGCCGCCCCGGGCAGGCACACGAGCCGGGCATCCAGGCCCTGGGCCTTGAGGGTGCGGTACAGATTGATGCTTTGCAGGGGACTCACGAGCGTGTCCCTGCCGCCATGCATGAGAAGGATCGGCGGAAACTTGTCCGTCACGTGTCCAATGCTGCTTGCGGCAAGCGCCTTTTCGGGGTCCTGTCCGATGCCCTGTCCGGCAAAGTCCCTGAATGCGGGGCCGTTCAGCAGAAGCGCTTCGGTCGAGGCACAGGACGCGTGCACCGCATCCTGTCCAAGGCCTTCGCCGATCGAGCGGAGATCGGAGATGCCGTAGATGCTGACCGCGGCCTGCACTGCGGAGGATTCGTCCAGGTAATCGCCGGCATCCCATCCGCTCTCATGGCTCGTTGCCGCGAGCATCTGGGTGACATAGCCGCCAGCCGAATCGCCAAGAACGCCGATCCGTGCGGGATCGATGCTGAATTCATTGGCGTGCGCCCTCAAAAACCGGATGGCATGCTTGGCGTCTTCAATCGGAGCCGGGAAGCGCGCCGGAATGGTCCGGTACTGGCATGCAGCCACGACAAAGCCCTTCTCGGCAAGCGCCATGCGCATCTCAATGAACTTCTCGTGGTCCGCCGAGGTGAATCCGCCGCCCGGGAAATACAGGATGGCGGGCTTGGGGCTGTCCGTGCGGGGAATCAGAACGGTCATCCTCAGCGTGTCGACACGCCTCATCTGGCGGATCTGCCGGTAGACGATTCCGGAGATTTCGTCAATCCTCGGCCTGACGATTTCAGGCTTCAGGTATTCGGTTCCTTCGGGAAACTCCATGATCACTCCTCCTTGGCAAGCCTGTCGAATTCAGCCTGCAGTTCGTTCTGTGCCTGATCGAGCCGGCTCTGAAGATTGTCAATCCAGCGGCGGTCGGCCTCGATGACAACCCGGGTGCGGTTGAACATTCGCGCCATCTCTTCATCCTGCGGGCCGCCGAGCGTCCTGCGCCCCTTCACAATCGCCCTCGGATCCAGCGCTTCGCGCAGTTCGCGCTCGGAGAGCGGCAGCACGGCGCTCACCGCCCCTTCAGGCAGGCTCGCGGCCATTTCCTCCCAGACCTGCTCTGCAAGGCTGAAGGGGAAGCTGACCGGAGTGAGCGAGCGCTCGCGGCAGCGCGTGACCAGGGTGCTTGCAAAGCGGTGTCCCAGACGGAACGCAACCGAATGGTCCCGCATGAGGATGTCTGCGATGTTCTGGGAGGCCGTCCACTCGGAGTTGATCTCTTCAAGCGCACGCTGCCCATTGATGCTCAGCTTGGGAAGAACCGAGGCAAAAGCCTGCAGGACGGCGGCGGCATCGGCCAGGAAATCGCTGTTGATGCGCTGGTCCTTGGCGTCATACATGCCGGGCATGAGGTTGTGGCTGCGCCAGATGGCGGACTGCAACTCGCTGATCACCGCGGAGGCGTCGCGCCGCACGTCGATGAGGCTGCCGGGATTGCGTTTCTGCGGCATCGCAGAGGACACATAGGTTGCGCCCACCAGGATCCAGGGACGGGCCTGGGCGTACTGGGTCATGACATCGGCGATGAAGTGCCCGATGTGGATCATCGGCATCACCAGCACCTGGGAGGCCTCGATGATCTCGTCCTCCGAGTCGATCTGCGCTGCGTCATAGGCATTGTCGATCGGGCCGTCGAATCCGAGAAGCTCGGCCATTGCCCGCCGGTCCAGGGGCCAGCAGGTGCCGTTCAGAACCGTGGTTCCCATGGGGCAGCGGTTGAGCCTCGAGAAATATCCGCGAATGCGGTCGAAATCGCGCTCGAACCCGCTCAGATGCCCCAGCCACTGATGGGCAATGAGATTGGGCTGGGCGGCAACGCCGTTGGTGTAGCCGGGAGCCAGCACGTCCCGGTTGTCGTATGCAAGCTGGTAGAGCGCGCCGCGCACGTCATTCAGAGCCCGGCACACCCGGATCATTTCATCTCGGGTGATGGTTCTGAGGAACGTCGCATGGATGTCCTGCGAGGAGCGTCCGGCGTGCATGAGCGTCACGTCGTAGCCCGCCTCCTCTATCATGAGCGGCTCATAGCGGATGTAGATGCCGGGGCGATCGGCATCCGGCCTGGCAAGACGCTCCTCGACCCGCTTCTGAGCTCTTGCAAATTGTCCGGCCTGCCTGCGATCAAGCAGTCCGCAGCGGGCATTGGTCACGAGCGTGGCCTTATTGATCTGGGTCATCCAGTAGCACTCATCGCGCCCGGATGCGGCGGCTCGGTCCCTGCCGCCCTCGCCCCCAGTCATCTTCAGTCCAATTGTCATTTCAGTGTTCCGTGTTTGGTCAATCGGTACCAAGGGAATCCCCCTCGATGTGCGTCGCCATTATTTCTCTGCGTTTTAGTCAATGAAAGGCAAAAGTTTTGATCTCAGTTTGATAAAAATCTCAAAGTACCGGCATTACAATGCCTCTTCCTCATTTCTCAAGGAAACAAAACCGTGAAACGCTCTCAGGACATCGAGGCCTGGCGGTACTTTCTTGCCGTCGAACGGGCCGGAACCATTTCGGGCGCCTGCGACATCGTCTATTCGGATCCAAGCACGGTGAGCCGCACGATCCATGCGCTGGAGGAATCCCTTGGCGGAATTTCTCTCTTTGACCGCAGCAGCCGTCCCTTCAAGCTCACGGACAACGGCCGGATTGCACTCGAGTACGCCCGCTCCATCGTGAACGCGCACGACGGACTGATTGAGAACATCGAGAAAGACTTCGATGCGATGAAGGGCAGCCTGCGCGTGGGGCTGCCGCCGATCCTGCAGACCATGATGAGGGACTTTCTCATCAATTTCGTTCGCACCTATCCGGACATCTCCCTTTCGGTGCTCGAGTACCGAGGGGCCCCTCCCATTCACTTTGATTCGCCGAGCGGGCACCTTGACATCATCTCGGCCTACGGTCCGGATCCTGCTCACGACAACATCGTGCAGATCCATTTCGGCGATGGAATCCTGATTCCATGCGCGGCTCCCAGCTATCTGCAGCGCAGGGGCGTTCCGAAGCATCCCCTCGATCTGATCCATCATCGCGGCGTGATCTATGGAAACAAAATGCGCTCGGGAATCCACACGCTCAGCAACGGAAAAGAGACCTATCCCGTGCGTTTCGGGCAGAGCGTGTTCTTTGACTCGGGATATACTGCCGTTGCCGCCGCAACCATCGGCGGGGCCGGCGTCAACCTGGGCATCCCCTCGGTCCATGCAGCGCGTGAAATCGCCTCCGGAAGGCTCGTGCCGGTGCTGACCGAATGGGCTCCGCCCCCCGTGCACATGTACATTTACACGCGGCCGGAAATCGTCAAGTTCAGGCGGGTTCGGACATTCATGGATGAATACCGGTCATGGCTCAGAAAGATGAGCGAAGAGACGCACAGCATGCTCAAGGGGAAAATTCCAGACGAGCTGCTCGAGAAAGAGAAGAACTTCTAGGTCAGTACCTTACTGATATTGCTTAGAGTATTTCTCATCCAGTTGTGCAAACCAGTAAATGTGGAAAAGTGCAATTCTGACTTGATTGCCTGCCGATTCTCCGAAGGAATCCGCGTTTCCCTCTGACCTGGAATGGAGTCTGGCTGGCTCAGGCCATGCAGCGAGCCAGCCGCAAAAACACAACAACAGGGGCGCGATTCGAAAAGCATCTGAGCGAGCGGATGACTTCCGGACAACAGAAAAGGATGTGAGTGGCGGCCTCAATCCTCTTCACCAGGCGGAACAAAAGAGCTGCCATCAACTTGGCCTCACGAAGACATTTGTTTGCCTGATACTCCAGTCTTTGCGGCGGTTGCGCATGGAAAGGAAAAGCCCCTGCCTTGTCAGGAATTCAGTGCGCCACCGACGGGGCGAGCCTCGCGAACCTGGGCGCTGATGTCCGCCTCGCACTCGAAGAGGGTCGCAAGCAATTCCGTGCACGCTTTCCACGGGCGGCCGCTCAGAACACCTTTCCGGCGATGAACCACATGCGCTGGCGGCTGCGGGCATCGCTGGACATGGCATCGTCCGAGCCGATGCGCCGAGCGTAATCGAACCGGGCGAACCAGCTGTCAGGCTTCGAGTAGTTCAGGCCGATGCCCCAGCCCTTGAGCGTCATGCCGCCGCTCCGGCGCCTTTCAATGCGCACATGTCCTGCGTCAAGATAGGTGCTCAGCACAAGGCCCTCCAGCGGCGTGTGGTAGCGCAGCTCGAGCGACCCCAGGACGCCCTCGTCACCCGAGGCTTCTCCATTGGGATAGGCCCGCACGCCCCGGGCACCGCCCAGGTAGATGTGCTCGGAGCTGTCCAGGTTGTCGGCCGCCTTCTGCCCCGAAAACTTGAGCATCAGGTCAAAGTGCCTGCCAAGCTCCTGCACCGCGGTCACATCGACGGTGGCCTTGGTAAAGCGCCCGTTCGTGCCTCCCAGTCTGCCCAGGGCCTCGGCCATGTCCGAATCGGGCGAGAGCCTGCCCGAGCGCACTGCGGCGCTGTACTGCATTCTGAAGCGTCCGCTCCGCGCAAAGCCGTCCAGCCCCAGATGCACTGCATGGCTGTGCTTTTTCCAGGAAACGCCGAAGTTCTTGAACTCATCCTTGATGTCCCGGTAGTCGTAGCCGTAAGTGAGCGCGAGGGCGCTGCCCGATGTGTTCCTCAGGGCCGTCCTGCCGTACAGGCTGTAGGTGGTGGACACGCCTTCGGCTCCCAGGGCGGCAAACGCATTGCCCAGTTCGTAATCGGCGCGGCTGATTCCGAGGCCAAACCGGGTGGCGCCGGGCCCCAGAGGCATTTCATAGCCGATGTTGTAGTTGTGCTGGTGCTTGTTGGAGAGCAGCGCTCCGAAGTTCAGCCTGTCCCCGAAGCCGGTCAGGTTGCGCACCTCGCCCTGCAGGCCGAAGCGGTAGCGTCCTACGGACTTGCTGCCGTAATTTTCGCTGTACAGGACAACGGAGTATTTCTTGGTGTTCGTCACCCGGACGGTGATGTCGCTCGTGCCCTGCTCGTCGCCGGGGCTGAGCAGGCCCTGGACCTCCACGCCGCTCAGCTCGCGCAGGTTGTACAGCGCGTTCTCGAGCGTGCCCGTACGGATGATGTCGCCCGGCTTCAGATCGGCGAGCAGCCTTTCGGCAGCCTTGTCCCTGAGGGTGCTTTCATTGACGAGCCGCACCTTGCCGATCCGCCCCGGCGCCACCTTCACCAGGAGCCTCCCCTCCACGGCCGTCTGCTCGGGAATGTAGGCCGCGGCCGCCGGGTAGCCGTGGGAGCGGATGAAGCGGGTGATGTCCGCCACCGCCGCGTACAGTTCCGCGGCGCTGATCTGCCTGCCGGTCACTGCGCGGGTGATCGCCGCAATCTGTTCATCTTCAAGATCCAGCTCATCGTGCTCGACCCGGATCTGCTGCAGGGTGAACCGTACGGACTCGGACGCCTGACGGCTGGCCGCATCCGCGTTTCGCAGCGGGATCTGCGGTCTGGGCCGGGCATTCCGCAGGCTCTGGCCCGGCTGGGGCACGGCGCTCGCCGCGTTCACGGCCGGCGGCAGTGCAAGCGCGCAAAACAGCGCAAGGCCGCCGGCAACAATGACACTGTGGGGGAATGCGCCCCTTGCAATCGCCTTATTCATTTGCGGCCTGCCTTTCTCTTGCGTCCGTCTTTCTTCGCGCCCTTGTCGCCACCGGCTTTCTGCTGGGAGCGAACCGGTTCGGCCCGCCCCTCGCCCGGCATGGAGGACAGCTGTCCCGGGGCGGTGTTTTCAAAGGCCCCTCCCCGGCCCATGTCAATCGAGGCAACCCCGTGTTCGAACGCAAATCCGGCAGGGCCTTCTGCCTGCTGGACGGAGGCTTGCGCAAAGGTATTGTCCATCTCGGTGATCTTGATGCCCTGAGCAGCCCTGCCCATCAGTCCAGGAATCAGGTCGGAGAGCGTCATGTCCGCCACGGTGTGCGCACTGGCAGCAGCAATCACAAACGCAGTGGCGTTGGAGGCTGCATTGCTGAAGGTGTAATTGGCGCCGTATGTGCCGCTCGAACTGCCGTTCAGGGTTCCGGTGATGCCGTAGCTGCCGGCCCGCATCACGGAAGGATCGGTCAGGACAAAGCGCAGCGTGTCGGCGGCGCCGAGGTGTTCTCCGGCAACAAAGCCGGTCACGCTGCCGGTGAAGGCGGCCGGCCTGGGCTGCCCTGCAAGAATGGTCACGGTGTCTGCCACCAGTTCAAGGGGCTTGCGCTCAATGACCCCCTTTCCTTCTGCCGTGGCGGCAATGCTGTAGTTTGAAGCACCGGTGCCGCTCAATGCCACGCCAGAGTATTGGACGAGTCGGCTGCCGGCATTCTTGTCATCGTACAGGGCGCCGCTTGAGCTCGCCGTGACTTGCCCCTCATCGAGCGCTTCCACACCCAGCAGCGTTGCCGCGCCAGGCTGGGCGTCAGTCGTTCCGTCATAGGTCTTGCTGATGTCCGCAAAGGCTGCGGTGATGACTTTCTTCTGAATCGTGCCCACTCCCGTTGCCGTGGCCGCGATGCTGTAGTTGTTCGCTTCATCGCCGCTCAGAGCAACGCTCGTGTAGTTGACTGTCCGGCTTCCTGCGTCCTTCTTGTCATACACTGCCGAGGCGGTTACATTCACTTTGCCATCGTCAAGCGCCAGCACACCTTCCAGCGTGCCTGTCCGGCTAGTTTCCGTATCTGCGGTCGTTCCGTCATACGTCTTGCTGATGTCCGAAAAGGTCGCGGTGATGACTTTCGGTGTAATGATGCCGGCCGTACTGTCTTCATAGGTGATGTTGTAGTTGCCGCTGGTGTCCGCCCCGGTGTCCTTGTCGGTAATCGTTGCACTGCCTGAAGCAACCTTGACGGTCTTGTTCGTTCCGGCATTCTTGTCTTCAAACGCAAACGTGCCGCCACTGAGGCTATCGCTGTCAAATACAGTACCGCTGCCCTCCTTCGCGACCAGTGTGCCGCCGGTTGCATCCGTCGTTCCATCGTAGGTCTTGGTCAGGGCGCCTGCCGTCAGGGTAACGTTTGCTTTATCAATTCTGCCGCTGTTCTCCACCGTCATTGACGTTGAGGCAAGCACATAGTTGGCCGATTCATCTCCGTCAGTTCCTGCTCCCAACGCAAGCCCGCTGTAATACACTGTCTTGTCATGACTGTCAGAAGAATTACTGGCGTTCTTGTCTGCATACGTCGCCGTGCCGCTTACGCTGACTTTGCCCTCATCCACTGCAACCACGCCTGAGAGCTTTCCTGGCCGACTTGCGACGGCATATCCCAATTCATCCACATCACCGGTCTTTCCGTCATATGTCTTCCTGATAGGATCAAAAGCTACAGTCACTTGTTTCGGCGAAATCGTACCCGTTCCTGATCCGTCAGCCTTGATGACATAGTTCTTCGCCGCGTCGCCGGACAGTGTCAGTCCCGCATAGCTCACCGCCTTGTTTTCCCCGGCATTCTTATCGCTGTACGTCGCCGAAGTTATGCCAACCGTCAGCTTTTCCCTGTCCGCATCCAGGACGCCGGACAACGCGTCCAAAGTCAGCGTGGCGGCATTTGTACCGTCGTAGGTCTTGTCCAACGCGTTCCCCACTGTCAGCGCCTTGGGCTGGACAATCAGCTTCATGTCGACGAGGTCATAGCCGTCCTGCAGGCTGTACAGGAACGTCATCTCCTGCTTGAGAATGTTGACAGCGCCCGCGTCGGTAAGGGAGCTTGCGTAATTGTCCCAGTTCCCGCCAAACTGATCCGACTTTCTGATGCCTTCATCGTCAAGCAGCGGATCGTTCTTGGCCACGCTGTGCGGTGCACCGTCATAAACGTATGTCTTGACCAGATCCTTGGGCTTTAAAAACGCAGCCAGCAGCGGCGTGGTCTGTCCTTGGTAGATGCGCCAGGTTGTTCCGGCCCCGCCTGCCGCGGAAATGCTCCAGTTATCGAAAGTATCTCCATTCTGCAGAGCCGCAATACTTTTTGGGACGCCATAGCCGTTGTTGGCGCCCGCGCTGAAGTACGACGACTCGACAGTGACCGCGGGGGTTCCGCTGCCGGCGCTGACGACATTGCCGATGATGCCGCCGGCGTCGGAGTTGGCTGGAACAGTGCCTGTGCTGTAGGTATTCCTGACAACGTAGCTGCTTGTGGAATTTCCTTCCACCAGCCCGACAATGCCTCCTACGTTGCTGCTGCCGGCAATGAGCGGATCCGTGCTCGTGCTGTCCGCACTGCAGCTATAGGCATCTTCGATTGCCGCTGAGGCTCCGGATAATTTTCCTGAAATGCCGCCGACATTATTGTTGTTGTTATTGCCGATCCTGCCAATGTTATAAGCTTGCGCAATCACCCCTTCGTTGATTCCTGCAATGCCGCCGACGTTGGAACCTGAGCCGTGAGCAGCGATGTTGCCGGTGTTGCTGGCCCGCTCGATTGTTCCGCCGCTCATGTTGTGGCCCGCAATGCCGCCGACATCGCCATTGCCTGTAACGCCGCCTGCGTGACGCACGTTCCGGATCAGGCCTCTATTGATGCCGACAATGCCTCCGACAGAGGGTTTTTCAACGCCGATGGTGCCCTCCACGACAACATTTTCCACCGTGCCCCCGTTGATGCCGAACAGGCCTACGCCAGAGCTCACGTTCGACGAGGACAGGCTGGAGGTGCTGATGTTCAGGTTTTTGACCGCATGGCTCAAGCCGTCGAACTTTCCTAGAAATACAAATTCTTGACCAGAATCGTTTTTGTATCCGATCGGCTGAAAGCTGGCCGGAGAGCTGCCGCCGTCCTGCAGATTGATGTCATTGGCCAGCATGTAGTTGCCGGGCATTTTTGTCCCGTTGGTGCTCGTGAGGTTGTTCCGCATGTTCTGCAGCTCATAGCCGTTGCGGACCAGCATGTAATGGGTGGGGGTGACGTTGACACTCCAGTGATTGAACGTATGGCTGGGCGTCTGAGTGAACTCCTGCGGCACGGTGACATTTGCGTATTGGCTGGCGTTAAGACTTGCGGCTGCACTGCCATTGATTGTGCCGTCCACGCCCACGGCAAACCCCAGATGGATTTCGCCTTCATTTCCGGTGGCGGTATTGACGGTTAGCGAAACGTCGCCGTCGGCCTTCTCATGATGAGCCGTGCCGCCGGTGATATCGCCATTCGTGAGCGTACCGCCCTTCGTGACGTCCGCCACGTTCTTGAACGTAATGTTCCGGCCTTCGACTTCAATCCGGTCCGCATTCAGCCTGCCCAGGTTGATGACGTCGCCGACTGATGCGCTGTCGGTCTTGAACAGTGCGGCTTGGGCCTGGTCATAACTTGTCAGCTGCGCATCCGCCAGTCTTCTCGTGGAAAGGTGCAGGCTGCCCACGTCCACCCGGGCCGTGGAGCCGAACAGTATTCCGTTGGGATTGATCAGGTAGATGCTGCCGCCACCCTTCAACACGCCGTCGATTTCCGAGCGGGCGTGGCCGGTGACATAGTTCAGGTAGTTCTTGTCGTCGAACTGCACCGAGCCGCCCTTGCCGATGGAGAAGTCAATCCACTTGAGCACGTTTCCCGCCTGCGTGCTGCTGATGGCCATGGCGGCGGTGGTGTTCGAGGAGCTGGAGGAAATGGTGACGTGGGGAGCCGCGCCCCGGTAGTCGAGCGTTGGCATGACGGGGGCGGCCAGTGCCGCCGGACCTGACAGCAGCGCGAGCTGGATGCCGGCAAAAAGCGCGCCGCCAGCAATGGCGGATGGCGCGAGGCCAGCGCGGGCGCGGGCTGCTTTAGCGCCGCGGTGCAGGGACGTGCAACCTTTGCCTCTGCCCCTGGTGATCTCACTTTCAGCCACGCAGCAGTTACGGATTGTGCTCCAGACTACCTTGTATACAGTATTCATAGCGAGCCCCCCTGAGAACATCTTACCCCTCTATTGTCACAGTGGATTGTTCCGAAATGGTTCTTCAGGAGAATCAGGAACAAAATGTCCTTCGAGAAGAGACAGGAAGGCGTTAGTCTCACTCAGTTCCCGGCGAGCCCCGATGCCTGCATGCGCTGGCACAAGAAGAAGCGAATACAAGCATCCCTTGGCGGACTGAGCCTTCTACAATGCAGGCAGTCTCTTGGATCTGGCCCAAGTTTTTGGCCGCCTTCGAAGTTAGAGAGGTTCTTCTCGATGCAAATGACCGGTGACTACACCTGGGACGACATCTGCCGCTTCCTTCTCTCCCACCATCCCGAATGGATTGCCGAGGCGG
>Ga0265298_10011427_pt1 | contig 10401 bp, 9 predicted proteins | sample AusTroGonzalo_MG_3_FD_193486 | JGI IMG/M metagenome (GOLD analysis project Ga0265298, IMG submission 193486) | Bovine rumen microbial communities from tropical cattle in Woodstock, Queensland, Australia - Gonzalo_01 | ecosystem: Host-associated > Mammals > Digestive system > Stomach > Rumen ... | reverse complement strand
ACAACGTGATCTCCGTGACCTTCATCATCGGCTCGGCCATGGCGGCGATCGGATCCCTGCTGTATTTCACGAACTACACGGCGGTGACACCCACCGTCGGCGCCATGCCCGGCCTGAAGGCCTTCGTCGCGGCGGTGTTCGGCGGCATCGGGTCCATTCCGGGCGCGATGATCGGAGCGCTGATCATCGGTATCTGCGAAAACCTGATCAAGGCGGCGGGCTGGACGGCGTTCTCGGACGCGTTCACCTTCGCGCTGCTGATTGTGGTGCTGCTGTTCCGGCCCACGGGCCTGTTCGGCGAGAAGACCACGGACAAGGTGTGAGGTGATGAACATGAAAAAAGGAAACAAAAGGCTCATCATTTCCCTGATTGTCGTGGCGCTGCTGTACGCGGGCGGCTGCCTGATCGAGCAGGCGGCCGGCACCAAGTCCATGGTGGTCACCGTGCTGCAGAAAGGCGCGGTCTACGCGCTGATCGCGGTCTCCATGAACCTGCTGAACGGCTTTACGGGCCTGTTCTCCCTGGGCCAGGCGGGGTTCATGCTGGTCGGCGCCTACAGCTACGCGATCCTGACTATTCCCATGGCCAAGCGCGCGGCGGTCTATCAGTACTATAACGGCGGCTGGGTGCAGTTCACCATCGGCGTGATCCCCGCGCTGCTGGTGGCCGGGATTGTCGCGGCGCTTTTCGCCGCGCTGATCGGTATGCCCGTGCTGCGGCTGAAGGGCGACTACCTGGCCATCGCGACCCTGGGCTTCGCTGAGATCATCCGGGCCATTGTCCAGTGGGACACCATCGGCCCGCTGACCAACGGCTCCAACCTGCTGAAAACCTACCCGACGCTGAAGAATATCATGCCGGGCAACACGGTGCTGTTCACCTTCATTGTGGTGGGGGTGTGCATCGGGCTGATCCTGCTGCTGATCAATTCCACCTACGGCCGGGCTTTCAAGGCCATCCGGGACGACGAGGTCGCCGCGGAGGCCATGGGCATCAACCTGTTCCATCACAAGCAGATGGCCTTTGTGGTCAGCAGCTTCTTCGCCGGCATCGGCGGCGCGCTGCTGGCGATGTACCAGGGTTCCCTGCAGGCGAACAGCTTCAAGAGCTCCATGACCTATGAGATCCTGCTGATCGTGGTCATCGGCGGCATGGGATCCGTATCCGGCAGCATCCTGGCGTCCTTCCTGTTCATCGCCTGCAGCGAATGGTGGCTGCGCTTCCTGGACGCTGAAACCACGCTGGGGAACTTCAAGGTGCCGCTGCTGGCGCCGGGCTTCCGGATGGTGGTCTTCTCCGTGGTGATCATGGTAGTGGTGCTGTTCTTCCGCAAGGGCATCATGGGCACCCGTGAGCTGTGGGACCTGGGCAGCCGCAGAAAAGCGAAAGGAGGCAGGAGCGCGAAATGAGCGAGAACATGACGAACGAAAACAACGTCCTGCGCCTGACGGATATCACGATGCAGTTCGGCGGCGTGGTGGCCATCAACAACCTGTCCCTGGACGTGAACCGGGGGGAGATCGTCGCCCTGATCGGCCCGAACGGTGCCGGCAAGACCACGGCCTTCAACTGTATCACCGGCGTGTACGAGCCCACCAACGGCGCGGTGTATTTCCACGGGAAACCCATCGCCGTCAACCATCCCCAGGGCAAAATGGTCAAGCAGTATGCCGGGATCAACCCGGACAAATATAAGGAACAGAAGCCGGTGGTCTATACCCCGGACAAGATCACCCATATGGGCATTGCCCGGACCTTCCAGAACATCCGGCTGTTCAAGAGCCAGACCGCGTTTGAGAACGTGCTGATCGGCACCCACCTGCGCCGGACCAGCAATATGTTTACCGCCGCCTTCCGCCTCAACGCGAAGGAGGAGAAGGCGATGCGGGAAAAGACCATGAGCCTGCTGGAGGAGGTGGGCCTCGCGGAGGTGGCGGACGAGCTGGCGACTTCCCTGCCCTACGGCAAGCAGCGCCGGCTGGAGATCGCCCGCGCCCTGGCCACGGACCCGACCCTGCTGCTGCTGGACGAGCCGGCAGCCGGGATGAACCCGCAGGAAACGGACGAGCTGGGCGAGTTCATTGTGGACATCAAGAACAAGTTTAACCTTACGGTCTTCATGATCGAGCACCATATGAACCTGGTCATGGATATCTCGGACCGGATCTATGTGCTGGACTTCGGCAGGCAGATCGCCGAAGGTACCCCGGAAGAGATCCAGAAAAACCCGGTCGTAATCGCGGCCTATCTGGGGGTGGATGACGAATGAGCCTGCTGAAAGTAACCAACCTGGTGGTTTCCTACGGCGGAATCGAAGCGCTGAAGGGCATCTCCTTTGAGGTGGACCAGGGACAGATCGTAACCCTGATCGGCGCCAACGGCGCGGGCAAGAGCACCACGCTCCGGACGATTTCCGGCCTGGTGCCGCCCAGGGACGGCCGCATCTATTTCGAGGGCCGGGACATTACCGACTTCAATACCCAGAAGATCGTGGAAACCGGCATCGCCATGGTGCCGGAAGGCCGGCGGGTTTTTGCCAACCTGACCGTGCTGGAGAACCTGCGGATCGGCGCGTACCTGCGCAAGGACAAGGAAGAGATTGAGGAGGACATCAACTATGTCTACGACCTCTTCCCCCGGCTGAAGGAGCGCTCCTGGCAGCTGGCGGGCACCCTGTCCGGCGGCGAGCAGCAGATGCTGGCCGTGGGCCGGGCGGTCATGACCCGGCCGAAGCTGATTATGATGGACGAGCCCAGCCTGGGCCTGGCGCCCCTGGTGGTCAAGGATATCTTCAAGATCATCCACACGCTGAAGGGCACCGGCATGACGGTCCTGCTGATTGAGCAGAACGCCAACGCCGCCCTCCATGCCTGCGACTATGCCTATGTTATGGAAACCGGTTCCATCACCACCAGCGGCACCGGCGAGGAGCTCCTCGCCAGCGAAGCCATCCAGGAAGCGTATCTGGGGAAGACAAATAAATAATTCATAATTCAGAATTCATAATCAGGAATACTGATCCCCCGGCTGTCATCCTGAGCAAGCCGAAGGCACGTCGAAGGATCTCCTCTTCGGGACACATTGCAACCCGCAATATCTACAGGAGTACTATTTCTATGAGCAGATTGGGAGACCTGATCCGGACAGAACGGATCAGGCAAAAACTGACGCCGAAGCAGGTCGCCAGAAAATGCGGCGTCAGCGAAAGCTACCTGCTGGCGGTCGAAGCCGGCACCAGAATCATCGCCGACGACCAGGCCCGCCGGATCCTGAAAACCATCGGCCTGAAACAGCAGAACGAAGCCGAGTTTACCCTGGACGATATCGCCGCCACGGTGGACCTGGCCCAGGTGCAGCCCCGCATGGCCGCCGCGGCCGCGGCCCAGCTGGCCAAAAAGCCGCCGAAAAAGGAGGCGGAGCTTGCCGCCTCCACCGAGGAAGCGGAAGGCATCGCCGGCAGCGTCTGGCTGGACGCCCTCCAGAGCGTGCTCAAGCGGGTCCCGGTGATGAACGCCGTCATGAAGCCGGTCAGCTATCAGCTGGTGCCGGTGGAGAACGGCCGCATCGAAGGCGCGAACCCGGACAAGGTTTTCTTCTACCTGGCCCCGGACGACAGCATGCGCGGCTTCCGGATCCACAAGGGCGACATCGTGCTGACGGTTCCGGCCAACAGCCCGGTGGACGGCGCGGTCATGCTCATGAATTACAATGAGCACCGTTACCTGCGCAAGGTCAAAATCCTGGACGACCGGAACGTCCTCCTCCAGTCCTACGACCGGGAATACGAAGCCGAAACGGTTTCCATCAGCGATATCGGCTTTATTGCCAGATGTGTGAAGGTCACATTTGAATTGTAATTCACAATTCATAATTGGTTTTGTTATCCGGACTGCAGATCTGTATGTCATTCTGAGCAAGGCCGTTAACGGCCGCGGCGAAGAATCTCCTCCCGGGGACAGGTTGTTGCCCGCCGGGAGGAGATCTTTTGTATCCTGGTGATACAAGGTTTATACCATATATCATTTTGAATTGTGAATCTGAAGCTCTGCTTCAGATTTTCTTCGCTTCCATATAAAACCGTTTCTCGTCGGCCTCGCCCATCGAGAACGTCTTCCTGGGCAGCACGCCCAGCTTTTTCACGTCTTTAAAGAAACTGCCCTTGTCAATCTCCGGCAGCAGGAAGCCCACGGTCTCCGGCTTCCCGGCCAGCGTCCGCAGCGAACCTTCGCCGTGGATGAAGTCGATCCCGGCGCCGGGATGCCGTGAAAGGAAATCATCCAGGAATTTCTGGACTGTCTCGCAGGGAATCGCGCCTTCCGGATTCGAGACGGTCACGGTTTCCTCTCCGTCCGCGGAAACCACCGTGAACCGGTGGCCGTCCTCTCCCTGCAGCGACATGCCGCGGTCCGCGGCGTACTGCCGCCAGTCCGCCATGACCTGTTCCCGGGTGGTCCCGGTCACGATCCGGTGGATCGGCTCAAACAGCAGGGCTTCATCATGGATGTTCACGATCTCGCACAGGGCAAAGCGCGCGGGATGGGTTTCCCGCTCTTCCGCGCCCAGGCTTTCCCGGATCTCATTCCAGTAAGCCTTGGCGGTGGCGAGGCTGTGGTTGCCGTCGCCCACGGCGAGGAGCAGCGGATGCTCACCTTTGGTATCCATCAGGGCGTTCAGGCTCCGGTCCACCTGCTCCAGCTGATCTGAGCCGTCCACGGCCCAGCCGGCCAGGTGTCCGCCGCCCATCATCAGGTCAAAATCATACACCTTCCGCAGGGAGGATTTTGCCGCCCGCAGCGGCTCGAGCACGGTCCGCTCCGGGTCGTCGATCAGGATCATGATATGCGTCAGTTCCACCGGCGCGCCACGGCGGATCTTCAGCCGCGGCGGCAGCCGGTCGGTGATCGTCTGTTCTGTCGGGCGGATCAGCGGCAGGGACCCTTTTTCAAAGGAATACTGCTCCAGGTCCACGGCGCAGACCAGACCCAGCCGGGTGCCGGAGGCGATGGTCCGCTCACAGAGGATGAAACCCGGGTCCGCCGCGGGCACCAGCAGCCCTTTCGCCAGGTAGTCCGCCATGGCGCGGTGAATCTGCGGGATCAGGGTTTCGCTGTTTTTCAGGTTGTATTCCGGCAGGATCAGCCGGATGGCCGAAGGCGCGTCCCCGGCCGCGGCGAAGGCCTTCTGCCAGTATTCCGGCTCGGATGTGTACTGGTCGCAGGCGATGCAGGCCCAGGTTTCCGGTTTTACGCCGGGAGCGGGAAGCAGAATCTGCGCGGGACGGAGGCCGATGCGTTCAAAGGACATAGGAATCATCCTTTCCGGTCAGAGTAATCACCGCCTATTATAGCGGAAGAAAGGGGTTCTTTCCAGCAAAAACCGGAGGGAACAGAAGGAAAACAGGACGGGATATGGAATTCTTAAATCATCATTCAGATTGCATCATTCATCATTTGGATTTCAGAAGTGAAGATTTCAGGAAAACGATCGGAGAAAGAGGAGGAGGATCCGGATGAAAACGGTATTGGGAATCCTGCTGACCCTGTGCCTGCTGCTTCCCCTGGCCGCCGGGGCGGACGGCGCGGATTATGAGGTTTTCAGGGCTTCGGCGGACAAGGCGCTCTCCGCGCTGGAAAACGCGCTGGACGAGCAGCGCGCCAGCGTGTATGTCTACCGGGAATCCGGGGACAGCCAGAACCATTTTACCCAGAAGGCAAAGATCTTCGGCTCGAATGAGGCGCTGATCGGGGATATGGACGAAAACTGGCAGGTGTTCCCCGCCGCGGGCCGCAGCTGTATCCGCTGCAGCCAGACGGTCACGCTGAACGACTGGGGCGGCTGGATGTTCCTGAACGGCTGGCTGCCGGACGGGGAGACGGAACCGCAGCTGAACGACGGCAGCGCGCCGGGGCAGGGTATCGACCTGACCGGAACGCATTCCCTGACCTTCATGGCCCGGGGCGAAAACGGCGGGGAGCGGGTTGAGTTCTATACCTGCGGTTTCGGCCGGGACGAGTGGGGGCACTCGCTGGTCAAATATCCGGATACCGCGCGCAAGCAGAGCCTGGGCTACGTGACGCTGACAAAGGACTGGAAGGAATATACCATCGACCTGCGCGGGAAGGACATGAGCTCCATTGCCTGCGGGTTCGGGTTTGTGGTGTCCGCGTGGAATTCTCCCTTCGGGGAAAATGTGTTCTATCTGGACGAGATCCGTTTCCGGGGAGATTATTCGGGAAGGCCCTGTTTCCCCCTGCTTCGCTCCTACGATACCGGCAATATCTTCATCCAGAACGCCGCGTTTTCCTACGACAACGCCCTGACGGCCATGGCTTTCCTTTCCGCCGGGCGGAAGGCGGAAGCGGAGGAAGTGCTGAACGCTTTTGTATATGCGGTGGAGTCGGACCGGTACAAGCCCGGACGGGTCCGGAACGCGTACGCTTCCGCGGATATTATTTCCTTCCCCGGCTGGGACGAGGCGGCGCGGCTGCCGGGCTGGTATGACCCGGCGCAGGCAATGTGGCTGGAAGACCGGTACCAGACGGGCAGCAATGTCGGCAACACTTCCTATGTGGCGCTGGCTCTTCTGCAGTATGACGCGCTGTACGGCAGCGACCGGTATCTCGGCGTGGCGCGGCAGCTGATGGACTGGGTGATCGAAAACTGCTCGGACAAAAGCGACGGCTTTATCGCCGGCTACGACGGCTGGCCGGAGGCCGGGGAAAGCACCACCTATATCTTTACCTATAAATCCATTGAGCATAACATTGACGCCTACGCGGCTTTCAGCCGGCTGTATGAACGCACCGGGGACCGGCGCTACGCGGACGCGGCGGAAAGCGCGCTGAGGCTGATCCGCTCCCTGTACCGGCAGGATGAAGGCTGGTTCTGCACCGGAACCGGAAACGACGGAATAACGCCCAGCGCGGACAACGTTGTGCTGGACGCGCAGGTCTGGTGCTGCATGGCGCTCGGGTCCCTTTTTGAGGATTACTGGCAGGCCCTGAAAGTTGTGGAGGAAATGCGGCAGCCGGAAGGGAGCTATCCTTTCTGCCGGGAAAACAAAAACGGCGGCTGGTGGGCGGAGGGTACCTCCTATACCGCCCTGATGTACCGCCTGCGCGGGGAGGACGAGCCGGCGCTGGCCGCGCTGAATGCCCTGGAGGGCATCCAGCTGGGCAGCGGCCTGTTCCCCGCAGCCACGGTGTCGAACCTGTCCACCGGGTTTGAGCTGTTTGACGGCACGCCCTGGGAATACAGCGACGCGCCGCATATCGCGCCAACCGCCTGGTATGTGATGGCGGTGAACGGATTCAATCCCTACGCGTTTCCGGGAAACGGAAACTGAAAAAGAGCAGCGGCCGGGTTTCCAAAGAATGGAAAAAGCTGTATCATCAATTATCAGTATGTTCGCGGGCTGCGGAAGGAGTGAGGACGGATGAGCGGCAAAGTGAACATCCGCCTGGAAATCGATCCTTCCTGCCGCGAGCCGGAGATTGTGATCCGGACAGACAGAAAATCCACATTTGTTGACAATATCATAAACGCTGTTGAGCGGTGCGCAGAAACAGCGTATCCCCCGGTTCCGGTCTACCGGCGGGATACGCTGGTCCTGCTCAGCCCGTGGGAGATTTTCCGCGTCTACACGGAAAACCGGAAGCTGACCGTGAGCGCGGAGACGGGCCTGTATGAAGCGCGGCAGTCCCTGCGGGACCTGGAAGAAAGCCTGGACCGGGAATCCTTCGTGAGGATCAGCCGGTTTGAGATCATCAATCTCCGGAAGGTGTCCGGGTTTGATTTCAGCACCGCCGGTACCATCCGCGTGGTTTTTGACGACAGCAGCGAAACCTGGGTCGCCCGCCGGTATGTGCAGGCGCTCCAGCAGGCCCTGAAGGGCCGGGCCGCCGGAAAGGAGGAAAGCGCATGCGCCGGAAAGTAATCCTCCTGGCCGGGATCGGTTTTGTGCTGGGCATGGTGATCGGCAACGGAATTGCCTGGTTTACCACCGGCTCCCTGGGCAACGCTGTCCTCGCGGACCGGCTCGGAAGCGAAAAAGGGGCCTTTCTCCTTCAGACGCTGCTTTCCGGCGTGCTCGGGGCGATCGCGATGGGCGGCACCGTGCTGTACGACCTGGAGCGCTGGCCGCTGACGCTGGTTTCGGTGACCCATTACCTGATGATTGAGCTGACCTATATCCCGGTCGCGCTGGCGCTGCGGTGGGTCAGCGGCTGGCAGCAACTGCTGGTCATGGCCGGGATCCAGCTGGTGATTTATCTGGTGATCTGGCTGGTCATGTACCTGCGTTACAAGGCACAGGTGCGGGAAATGAACAAGCTGCTTCAGCTCAGCCGGGAAAAGGACGGGGAAACAGGAAGAAGCGAATATACCCCCTGATTGATTGTCCGGCTCGAAAACCGGACGGTTACCGATCCGTCCGTTACGGATGGAGCCGGTTCAGTTGGCAAGTACTGCTTTGGACGGGATAGTGGTTTTGAATTATAATTCTGCGGCCTGCTTTGGGAAGCGGGTGGCAGCGGATGCGAACTATGCGGTTGTTTGCCATGCTGTGGTGGTAGCACGGGCCTTGGCTGCTTGACGAGAAAACAATAAATGTTATGATTGAAGACAGGGGAATCTGACTGTTTAACCGTATCGAATTCGAAATGGATAAAACTGAGGAAGCCTTAACTAATCGAATTCGATTCATCATCAGATCGACTTGATTTTGGACAATAAACAAACCGTTTCAACGCCGGAGGTCCAGCAGAACATATCTACCGGCTGAACCTTCCGGATTTCATACCCTTCTTCCTTTAGCAATCCCGCGTCCCGGGCCAGGGTGGCCGGGTTGCAGGAAACATAGACCAGGCGCTTCGGTTCCGCCTGCGCCATGGCGCGGATGACCGCCGGGTCCAGTCCTTTCCGGGGCGGATCCACGACGATGACGTCCGGCCGGAGCCCGTCCGCAACCATTCGCGGCAGCAGCTCCTCAGCCTTTCCGGCCCGGAAGGAGGCGTTGCCGATGCCGTTGCGGACAGCGTTGCGCTTCGCGTTCTCCACGGCGGCCGGAACGATTTCGATCCCGACGGCTTCCCGGCAGTGCCGTGCCATGGTCAGGGTGATCGTGCCCGCGCCGCAGTATACATCGCACAGGAGGTCCGACGGCTGCAGCTCCGCGAAGTCCGCGGCGGTCCGGTAAAGCTTTTCGGTCTGCTCCGGGTTCACCTGGAAAAAGGAAGCCGGGGACAGCTCAAACTGCAGGTCGAACAGCGTGTCCGTGAGGGTTTCCTTTCCATATAAATGATGATATGTATCGGACAGGATCACATTGGTCCCGGTCCGGTTCTCGTTCAGCCAGATGCTGACAGCGCCCAGCGGCGCCAGCGCGCCGATCAGCTCCTGCGGATAAGGAACCCGGTCGCTGTTTACCGCCGCCGTGACCATGCTTTCGCCTTTGCGGTTGACCCGGATCACAAGGTGCCGGATCAGTCCCTGCCGGGTTTCCTCCTGATAGGGTTCAATCTGGTATGCTTTCATCCAGTCCAGGAAGGCCGCGGTCAGTTGGTCGGCCGGCGGCATTGCGTTGGGGCAGGCCGCGGCCGGGATGACAGCGTGGCTCCGGGGAGCGTAGAAGCCCAGCACCGGCTGCGGCGCTGTTCCGCCCGCGGGCAGGGAAGTTTTGTTCCGGTAAGCGAAAGGGAAATCCATGCCGATCACAGGCGGCACAGCCGCGTCAATCCCGGCGATCCGGCGGAAACAATCCTCCACCTGCTGCCGCTTGGCGGCCAGCGTGGCTTCATAGCTCATATGGCGGCCGGTACAGCCCCCGCAGCGCGGGTAAGCCGCGCAATCCGGCTTTCTCCGGTCGGCGGAGGCGGGAAGCGGGGCGGATTCCATCCGCCCGAAGGCGTATTTTTTTTCCGCCTTCACAATCCGGACCGTCGCGCTTTCACCGGGCAGCAGGCCGGGAACGAACACCGGCATCCCTTCATGGCGGCAGACGCCTTCCAGATCCGCGCCCAGTCGGTCCGCGGTCAGGGAGAAGCATTCGTTCTTTTTCATCCTGTCCGGTTCCTTTCCTATGGTTTCTTCCTATTTATATTATAAACGGGCCTGTTTGAAAAGTCCACCAAATGTAGCAGGTGAAACCGGGTATATTCCACAAGATATGGCATTCTTCCGGATGCCCCGGAAAGGCCCGAAAAATAAAGGATTTTTCCTAAAAATAAATTTCCAAAAACTGCTTGACAAGGACTTTACCCTCTGTTATTATAGTCAAGCTCGCCCGAGCGAAAGCAGGGAAAAAGGAGCCAGCGAACCTTGAAAACGATACAGAGAAGAAACGCGCAACATTAAGGAAAGAAGTCAAGCGAAGATTCCAAAGAGTTTAACATCGAAAGATG
>Ga0265298_10011426_pt1 | contig 10401 bp, 8 predicted proteins | sample AusTroGonzalo_MG_3_FD_193486 | JGI IMG/M metagenome (GOLD analysis project Ga0265298, IMG submission 193486) | Bovine rumen microbial communities from tropical cattle in Woodstock, Queensland, Australia - Gonzalo_01 | ecosystem: Host-associated > Mammals > Digestive system > Stomach > Rumen ... | reverse complement strand
TTTCATGGGATACCTACCGCAGCAGCGGTCCCGGCGGACAGAACGTCAACAAGGTGGAGACGGCCGTGCGCCTGCACCACCATCCCACGGGCATCATCATCGAGTGTCAGGTGACGCGCTCGCAGTCGCAGAATCGCGAGAAGGCCATGCAGATGCTGAAGTCGCAGCTCTACCAGATTGAGTTGGAGAAGAAGCGCGAGAAACTCAACGAGATCGAGAGCTCCAAGAAGCGTATCGAATGGGGCAGCCAAATTCGTAGCTACGTGATGCAGCCCTACAAGTTAGTGAAAGACCTGCGCACGCAGTACGAGGTCGGCAACGTGAATGCGGTGATGGACGGCGACCTCGACGGCTTCATCAAGGCGTATTTGATGCAGTTCCATTGAGAATGCAGAATTAAAAATTATTTATTATTTTTGCTGCGTTGTTTCCGTTTGTGTTGTTTAGCGGACTTCGCAGCATGCTCGGGGATAACATAAAAAAGTCTCATGTAGAAGTCCTCCTTTCAATACAATGGGCAAAGAGCAAAGAGGTTTTTCCTCAAGTTTAGGCGCGATTATGGCGGCGGCAGGCGGTGCTGTCGGATTAGGAAACATTTGGCGTTATCCCTATATGTTAGGTGAAAACGGTGGCGGGGCATTCCTGCTTGCCAATATGTTTTTCGTTCTGGCTTTCGGCATCCCGCTGATCATGTCGGAATTCGTTATTGGCCGTCGTTCCCAAAGCAACGTGGTCGGCGCTTACCGAAAACTGGGAGGTAAGAAAGGCTGGACCATCATCGGCTATTTCAGCCTCATCTCCGCTTTGCTTATTTATGCTTTCTACAGCGTGGTGTCCGGTTGGACGCTCAACTACATCGTATTGGCCTGCACCAATAAACTCTCAGGATTGAGTCCCGAGCAGGTGACGGAAACGTTCACCACCTTTACGACCGGCACATTTTGGCCGATATTCTATCAGCTTTTATTCCTGATAATAACAGCTTTGGTGATTACTTTCGGTGTGCAGAAAGGCATCGAGAAAGTCTCCAAGGTTTTGATGCCCTTGTTGTTCCTTCTGTTGTTGTTTATGTGCATCCGTTCGCTCACCTTGCCTGCAACTAAACAGGGGTTACACTTCATCTTCCATCCCGATTTCAGCAAGTTGACGATGGATGGCGTTTTGGACGCATTGGGTCAGTCGTTCTTCTCGCTCAGTATCGGCGTGGGTGCGATGGTGACCTACGGTTCTTACACTCGTAAGGGAGATTCGATCTTCAAGACGAGCACCTGGATTGCCGTGTGCGACCTTTTGGTGGCGGTTGCGGCTGGTGTGGTCATCTTCCCGGCGGTCTTCTCCTTCGGCATGGATCCCGCCAGCGGACCGGAACTGGTCTATGTGGTGCTGCCTAACGTCTTCAACAGTATGCCGATGGGCGGACTTTTTGCGGTCATCTTCTTCGTGTTGCTGAGCATTGCCGCACTTACCTCCACCATCTCCCTGCAGGAGATTCTCGTGGCATACACCGTGGAAGAACGCCAGTGGAACCGTCGTAAAAGCTCGATAATCAGTATGTTGGTTATATTCGCAGTGGGTATATTCTGCACCCTCTCGTTTGGACCGTTGAGCAACTTCAAGATTTTCGGATTCACCATCTTCGACCTCTTCGACCACGTCACCGCTTCCTACCTGTTGCCGATCGGCACCCTTGCGATGACCATCTTCCTCGGCTGGTTCTACCCGAAGGCGGAGGTGAAAGACGAAATCACCAATGGCGGCACCCTGAAGGGCAAATTGTTCGAACTCTACTACTTTATCCTGCGTTACGCAGCTCCCATCGCAATGGTGGTCATCATTGCGTCTGGAATCGTGAGTTGATTTTGAATTCACAATTCACAATTCACAATTCATAATGCATAATGAAGAATGAAAATGATGTAACGCTATGAAACCTCTGTCATTCTGCTGGATATTGTTGCTCATTTCTGTAGGGAACGTACTGTGTGCGCAGCCCCGCGACCGCCGTGCCGACCTGAAGGTGAACTGCGGGAAACATGTTGATGTTTCGTCCACCGGACAACTGTGGATGTGCGACCGGTGTGGGCACATCTGGGTGGCTGATAGCATTGGGGCATGCTGGCGCACGGTCTTCAAACAGAAGGAAGACTGGGCGAATGATGCGCTTTTCGAGCGCGTGGCGGCTTTCGGTACTGGAATCGCTGTGGCGGGGGGCTTTCTGCATCAAGATGGTTTGGTTCTGCGGACTACCGATGGCGGAAACCACTGGGATAGCCTGACTGCGGATAAAAATCTCGTCTGGGTGCGTGGTTTCTGTTATCATGCCGACGGACGACTGTGGATAGCATCGGCCAGCGGTCGAGCGTTCAAGAGCCTCTCCTACAGCGTCGATAGCGGACGTACCTTCACCCCGTTAACACCCCCCTTTGTGGATCCGAAAGACGGCGAAGACGGTATTAAAGATCTTTATATGGTCAGTGCTGATACCGGCTTGGCTGGCACCTACGGCAACGGTCTCTACTTCACCACCGACAATTGGCGCACCGTCAAACGCTTGTCCACCCCTTTGGACCAGGGTTTGCTGCAAAAGTACAACTATCAGGACACTTGGCTCAACTGTGTCAGACTTTGGAGGCAGTGGATTGTCGTCACGGAAAGCGGAACGGTGGCTTACACCCCTTTCGGTGCTAAATTAGATTGGAAGCTTATGCCGCTGCCGGTATGGAACTATGAGGTGGATACCGTCTTAGACCGCCTATGGGGCATTACCGCAAATCACCAGCTGATCCTTATGGAGGATATGGATCATTGGCACGTTGTACGCGACAGTCTCACTCCAGGATCTTACATCTGCGGTACCCTCAATGGGCATGCCTACCTCTACACTCCTGACGGTGTGGTGCGCGTGCAACCTAACGGACAAGCGGATACCTGCGGTTTCTTCACTGAGGAAAAAACGCTGGAGCAGGTCTTCGACGAGACACTCCAGAGTGAGTATGCCAAGTATGATAACAACCTTCTTCCCACATTTCTCCATGGGAACCGCATTTGGCGCACTGATGGCAGCAGCATATACTTGCAAGATGACGACGGTTGGTATCGGATAGCCAAACCTCTGAACATACGAGAGATGCGCCCCGATCCCTATCGCACTGACCGGGTGGTCATTTTGCGATCTGATGGGAAAAACTACAGTGTAGATGCCGATGGTCAAGTAAAGCCGTACGTTTACCACCAACCGTTGAAGAGTTTCGTTGACAACGGTCTGAAAAGTGTGGAAATCAACACATACTACAGTGGATGCTTCCACCATGAAGAGGATACCATACGTTACATTTGTCACACTTATGAAGACGACAAATTGTTAGAGGAGAAAAACACGGTGGAAGTGGGCCCGCACGCCGCTCGTGTCTTTTCTGTGGACACGCTTGAACGCGCCCTTTTGCAGCTGAGCGACAGCTATAGCCGTTTTCCCATACCCGAGGACTTCGGATTGCGGGAGGGCGAAGTGGATTTGGAAAATGTGTTCCGGAGCAATGGATGGTGTACCTCATATAGCGGCTATAGGGTCACATTTACCAATTGGTCTGGCGACAAGTTGTGCTTTTACGGTACCAGTGATGCCGAATGTGGCGACTACTTTCCTTGGCTTCTGCCGATGCGTCTCAAAGGGCGTGAGTTGACTTTCGTTACCTACCAACCAGTTTTGTGGAAAGCCCTTCGCCCCATGATGCCCGAAGGTATGAAGCTGCGTGAACACCTTAACGGGCTGGTGTTTATGCTTCCCGGCGACCTGCTCTTTTTCCGCGATGCCGAAGGTATGGGAGCTGCCGTGAAAGAGAGTACAGGGCAATACACGCACGTGGCGATAGTGGAAAGTGTTGGCGACACGGTGTGGATCATCGATGCCACGCCCCAAAACGGCGTTTCACGGCGGCCCTATCTGCGACAGCACAAGGACGAGCAGTCCCTCCCCGACATATACCGCTTACAGGATAATTCCTACGTGGATTCGGCACTGATTAGGGCGCGCTCGTTCCTCGGAATGCCCTACGACAAAGCCTTTTTACCAGACAACGGGGCGTTTTATTGCTCCGAACTGGTCTATGAGTGCTTCTTAAGTGACGATTCGCAGGAGAACCGCCATCTTTTCGAAGCCAAGCCCATGAACTGGCGCAACGCCGACGGCGAACTGCCCAAGTATTGGGTGAAGCATTTCAAGAAACTGAAAATGCCTGTGCCGGAGGGTGTTATGGGAACTAATCCAACCGAACTGTCGCACTCGCCTATGCTACGGAAGCTGTAGGAAGGAGCGCAGGGGGTAGTAAAAAAATCACAAATTTTGTGCGGATATTAAAAAATGTTATTATTACAACGTCGTTTGACAGTCTTGATGTTTAACGGACTTCGCACCAAGATCGGCGGCAACGTGAAGAAGTAAAAAATAGAAGTCCCTCCTGTAGTTTGAAGACCACACTGCGCATTTTCCTCGTTGTCAGCTTTTTACTATGTAGCATTTTCTCACAATTTGCTGCAGGACAGGTGGTGTATGCCGAGAATTTTGAGGTGAATAATGACTCTTCTCAAATATATGGAATCCCGAACTGGGCTGTTCATGGCGACAAAGACCTCTCGTGGATGAAGGAGGAAATGTTGAGCAACACGGAACTTAAAAGTCGTACTATCAGTATCTTGAAGAGAAAGATTCCTATTGTTTCTGCCCTTGACACTGTTTTTGAGATGTCAACGGAAGAAATCGGGCAAATCTCTTTCATGCGCGACATTAACCACGATGGCAAGCCGGATTTCATCTTGCACGGCATGTTGCCGTTCTGTAACAGCCGGCCATATACCCTGATTGCGCTCAATCGGGACAGTCTGTTTCAAGAAATATTCCACCACGAAGGCGATTTTGTGAGTTGGCAGGAGTCTGACGACACCACCCGTTTTCAGATTCTGGTTAGTGGTTGTTGTGAGGACCGGCACGGATACCTTTACGACTACACGAGTGCAGAAGAAGATACGTTGGTGTTCAGTGTTTTCTGGCAATATAATTCCCATCACCCTAATTTCATCCACCCTTACAAAACCGGAATTGTCCAACACGATTCCGTCATTTTGCTACCAGCACCCGAGCCTGCAGAGAGTCGCAAAAACCACATTTCCTATCAGTTCAATTGGATTCTCCTTACTGGTGACGAAGTCCAAATTTTATCCTCGCATACTGAAAAAGATGCCACTTGGTATTACGTGAAAACAACCGTTTCTCAGCGCAACAACCCTGATCGTTTTCCGCAAGCCACTTATGTTTATGGATGGGTGTTTAAAACGGATGTTCTTGAATAGTAGGGTCTCTTCGAGACTGCTCAAGGTAAATGTTTTATGTTTTTTTTATAAACACTTTTGAAATATTCGGATTTTTTGTATCTTTGCACCATGAAAATAGTTGTTGTTTTATCATGAAGACTACGGAATTGTTAAAGAAACTACTTGGATCTGGATGCACATTAATGAGACATGGAGCGAATCATGATATATGGTATAGTCCGATAACGGGCAAGAGATTTCCTGTGCCACGCCATACCTCAAAGGAAGTGGCATCGGGGACATTGAAAGATATTGCGAAAAAGTCAGGAATAGAAATGTAAGCAAAATGAATAAGATAATAGAAAAAGTGATAGTGGAAGTAAGCGCGGACGGGCTGTTTTCGGCCTATATGCCTTCTGATGAGTATGGTTTCGGGCTCGCTGGATATGGCGAGACAGAAAAAGAGGCCATAGACGACTTTTATGTATCTGTTTCAGAGATACGGGAGTTGGAGGAGTCTGATGGAAGGACTTTCCCGGATTTTAAGTTCGTGTTTGAACGTGCCTATACGGAATATGCGCAGTCCCAAACGACTTGTAGCAGCGTTGCAGAAGATCCTGCTGGCTACAATGCTGATGAATAAGCGAATCCCTAATTCATAATGAAGAAATAATGTAACGATACGCCAAAATGATATTGTTAGAGTGTGAATTAGAGGATATTCACGACAGAATAGAGGAACTGTCAAGCGTGGATTTGCAAAACAAACTGTGGTTAAATCGGAACAATGACACAGGGCGTATTTCTTCGTATGCAGAATTGATGTGTACTTTATATGACGATTGTTTTTTAGAACTCGTCTTAAGAAAAGCGATGGAGAAATATGGGTACTCCAGTGATGCATTAAACGAATTATACCAATTAAACGCTTTGCTCAATAACTATGAAGAACCATATACTAATGGGGGTATCGATGACGAACTGGTAATCAAAGATTCAAATTGGCAAGTGATAGTTAAGCAGGCGCAAACAGTTCTTGCGAATTGGAATCAGATTCAACCGATGTTGTCGCAATTATGATATTAGATTGTCGAGATGATCGGTAGTTGCGTCTCTTCGAGACGCTGACAAGGAGGCGTATCCTTGTCACCCCACATTGCGCTGCGCTTATGTGGGGTTAATTGCGCTTCACGCGTCTTGCCTCTCCGAGGCTGCTCAAGGAAGCAGTTTTAATATTACTACCCCGCCCTTCGGGCACCCCTTCTAAAATAGAAGGGGAATTGGGGTTGCCCGTTACATCCTCCTTAATACTTAATTCCTAATTCCTAATTATCCCTGCTTTTCCGTCAAGTACTTCCAATACCTTCTCGGCATGTCCTGCAGCTGTTTCCGGGGGTTCATGCGTTCGCGAATGCAGATGGCCTTGAAGTAGGTGCGCCACATATCCTGCAGGAGGTGGTCGTCGTCGCTGAGCACTTCGTCGTTCAGGTGACCGTTGGCGAGATTGAAGGTCACGGAAGATTCGTCGGCGAAGGTGATGCGGACAGGGGCGGAAGCTCCGTCGTAATAGAATCCGTAATGGCGCTTGGCGTCGTAGATGAGCCACGGCTGGTCGTTGAACCGGTCCGCGAAGTGGTCGGTAATGAGCGGAAGGACGTTGTGGTCAGGGGAAATGACGGCGAGATAAGTGCCGTCCTTGGCTTTCTGGAAACGAATGAACTGCTTCATGCGCTGCCCCTCGTGAAGCACCTTGCGGGCAATGTTGGTCACGGCCAGCACGTCAGGATCAGCGAAATTGCGCTCAATGCCCGGCGCCCCCTCCGGCTGCCGGAACACTTTGCAAATATATTGAAACAGCGGATTATGAAGTTCTGGAAGCTCGGACAACCAACTAACCACAAACATATTGACGACGTTTTTCGGAAGTCTCTTCTCCAACCCCATCCATACGCGCCCCGCCTTTTCCTCATCGGTGGGCACTTGGTATAATCGCTCACAAAACAACGGCACAGGGTCACCCTCCGCCAACAACATCTCCGGCCGTTCGTGTAAAGCGAAGGCCTCGAAGACGGCGGTGAGAAGGCCGTCGAGGGTGTTGTCGAAGGAGTAGGTGGTCATTTTTTGGTTTAAGGTTTAAGGTTTAGGGTTTAGAGGTTAAGGGTGGGGCGTTGTAGGGACGTCATATTATGGCGTCCCGGGGTTGGGCGGTGTTTCCGGGGCGGCATCAAAATCCAATGACAATTGCGCTTCGGCGGCGGCGAGTTTTTGTTCCGTTTTGGAGATGAGTAGCGGTCGGAGGCGTTCGGGGCTCAGTTCGTTGATGCCAAGGATGGATTGGCCGAACATGGAGGAGAGTTCGTGGCAGGTGATGAAGTATTTCGCTTTCTTCATCACCACGCCCATCTTCTTGAGGTCGTAGGAGGTAAGACGGTTGAAGCGGCGGGAGTTCACGATGAGCCACGCCGACTTAGCGCCGAGTCCTGGAACGCGGAGCAGCATTTCGTAATCCGCCGTGTTGATATCGACTGGGAAGGCTTCGGGGTGGCGCAGCGCCCATGCCAGCTTCGGGTCGATTTCCAAATCGAGGTTGGGATGGGTGTCATCCACAATCTCCTCCACCTTGAAGTGATAGAATCGCAACAGCCAGTCGGCTTGGTAGAGACGGTTCTCGCGGACAAGCGGAGGCTGCTTGAGCACGGGCAATCGCGAATCGTAGGTGTTAACGCTCACATAGCCAGAGTAATAGACGCGCCGCATGGAGGGCTGGCGGTAGAGCATCGACGACATGGAGAGGATGTCGCGGTCGCTGTCTTGGGTCGCCCCTACAATCATCTGGGTGGATTGTCCGGCGGGCACAAACCTTGGCGCGTGGCGCATCCTTTGTCGGTCCTCCTTGTTCTCAAGCACCCCCTGCTGGATGAGCTGCATCGGCTGGAATACGCTTCGGTGGTCCTTTTCGGGCGCTAACAACTTCAGCGACTCTTCTTTGGGAATTTCGATGTTCACGCTCATACGGTCGGCGTAGCGTCCGGCCTCGTTGAGCAACTCCTGCGAAGCACCTGGGATGGCTTTCAGGTGGATATAGCCGTTGAAGCGGTGTACTAACCGCAGGTCGCGCACAATGGCGGTGAGCCGTTCCATCGTGTAGTCGGGATTGCGCACCACTCCGCTTGACAGGAAGAGTCCCTCGATGTAGTTCCGACGGTAGAATTCCATCGTGATCGTCTCGATTTCCGATACGGAGAGCGTGGCCCGCTTCACATCGTTGGAGCGGCGGTTGACACAGTAGGCGCAGTCGAACATGCAGTGGTTGGTCAGCATGATTTTCAGCAGGGAGATGCAACGCCCGTCGTCGGCGAAGGAGTGGCAGATGCCCACGCCGCCCACGGTGTTGCCCACCATGCCCTTCTTGCCACTGCGCACGGTGCCCGACGATGAGCACGACACATCGTATTTCGCCGCCTCCGTTAGGATGCGCAATTTCTCCAAAGTCCTCTCCGTCAACATACGCTGGATGGGATTCTATATTTTCCTGTTTGTCAATAATTTGGCTATTGGCCGTTAGCTATTGGCTGCTGGCTTAAAACATTGGCAAATGTAAACAAAATACGAATAGAAGCCCTTCTGAACATATTGGAAATTTGTGTATCTTTGCAAATTTCTGAAAATAGCGATATTAGATATGCAAGAATCTAAGTTACAGTCAATTGAACAGGCCATTGAAGATCTAAAGGCCGGAAAATTCGTCATTCTAGTGGATGACGAGGAACGCGAAAACGAGGGCGATTTCATTATCGCCGCCCAACATATTGACGCCGACAAGGTGAATTTCATGCTTTCCCGCGGTCGTGGGGTGCTCTGCGTGCCCATGACCTCTGAACGCTGCCGTGAACTCGACCTCGAGATGCAGGTTTCCAACAATACCTCCATTCACGAAACTCCTTTCACCGTTACCGTTGACCTTTTGGGACACGGCTGCACCACGGGCGTTTCCATGCACGATCGCGCAGCATCCATCAATGCGCTGGCTGACAAGTCAATGAAGGCTACCGATTTCGGTCGCCCGGGACATGTGAACCCGTTGCGCGCACGTGATGGTGGTGTGCTGGTTCGCGCCGGTCACACCGAAGGCACTGTCGATCTGCTGAAGCTGGCAGGTTTAGAGCCGGTGGGTGCTCTCATCGAAATCATCAATCCCGACGGCACAATGGCACGTCTGCCCGAACTGCTGCAAGTGGCTGAACAATACGGCATTACCATCACCAGTATCGAGAAACTGATTGCCTATCGTTTGGAGAAGGAGTGCCTCATCCGCAGAGAACAGGAGGTGAACCTTCCCACGCAATGGGGTGATTTCAAGCTCATTGCCTACACGCAGCTCAACAACGGTGCCACCCACCTCGCACTCAAGAAGGGCGAGTGGGAGAAGGACGAACCCGTGATGGTGCGCGTGCACTCCTCTTGCGCCACCGGCGACATCTTCGGTTCCTGCAAATGCGACTGCGGCGAGCAGCTGCATCGTGCCATGGAGATGGTCGATAAGGAGGGCAAAGGTTTGGTGCTCTATATGAGTCAGGAAGGCCGTGGCATCGGTCTCATCAACAAGCTGAGAGCCTACCACTTACAGGAACTGGGCCGTGACACTGTGGAGGCCAACCTCGAACTCGGTTTCAAGGCTGACGAGCGCGACTACGGCGTGGGTGCGCAGATTCTCCGCGATCTCAACGCTACCAACGTCCGCCTCATTACCAACAATCCAGCCAAACGTGTCGGACTCTCCGCCCACGGCATTACCATTTCCGAAACCCTGCCGATTATCATCAAACCGAATAAGATTAACGAAAAATATCTCAAGACCAAACAGGCGAAAATGGGACATACGCTGGGGCTTTAGTAGAGACGCGATTAATCGCGTCTCTACATGATCCTAACCTTCTAACCTTTTAACCCTCTAACCCTCAAGAATGAAGAACATCCGAAATTTCTGCATCATCGCACATATCGACCACGGTAAGAGCACGTTAGCCGACCGTTTGTTGCAATATACAAAGACTGTCAGCGACCGCGACTTTCAAAACCAAGTACTCGACGACATGG
>Ga0265298_10011424_pt1 | contig 10402 bp, 11 predicted proteins | sample AusTroGonzalo_MG_3_FD_193486 | JGI IMG/M metagenome (GOLD analysis project Ga0265298, IMG submission 193486) | Bovine rumen microbial communities from tropical cattle in Woodstock, Queensland, Australia - Gonzalo_01 | ecosystem: Host-associated > Mammals > Digestive system > Stomach > Rumen ... | reverse complement strand
AGGTATTATTGGGAATTGCATGGGCAAACAGTACCAATGCCTGAGAATTGGAATAGCCAAGTTCTCTGTCCTTGCATATCTTCGTCCCATACCGATAGCAAAATTCCCTCACCTGCTTCATTTTTAGATAACCTCCAAATGGCGACTTATTCTTGCTAAAAGCATGTATGCGTTCCTCTCCATATAGTTTTACGAATGGGAAAGCAGCTTCTATACGAGCCTTCCCTTTATCCATCACAATACAACTCAACAAAACTATCTTGTAAGGCGTATCAGCCTTTACAATACCGCCTATCGTCCACTCATTAGGTAGCTCCACTTTTTCACCAGACTTGTTGGTCTTAGCGATTACATGACTTACATCACTAATAAAGGTATCCCCTGAACCAATGATATCATCCAGAAAAACTACCACATCTTCATCTGTTAGTGTCTGAGCATCTAATTCTTTAGGATGATTGTAAAATGACACCTTCTTTGTATGTATTGGTCTCTTAGACTTTAGAAGGTTCTTTACCAAGTACTGTATCACATGTCCGCTTTTACCGGGTCGTCCAAGTGGCATAAATATCAAATTAACTGCCTTCTTGTTCTCTTTCCAACAATCACTGATAATGCGATATAGTCCTTTGCTTAAAATACCCAGTAAATCTTCCTCACGGTAATATTCCAACTTCTCAAACACAGAAACTGCCAGTTCTTGCTCGCTATCTTGAAAGTTATCGAGCCATCGGTACACATCATACAGATCCAGCCTATCATAAAACCGATATCTAATGGTATCCACTATACGTTTCTGTAGTTCTTCAGATGGAATTCTCATTTATAATCCTCCTTTATCTTCCTCATCACATCACTCTTGAACTTCGACATCGGCCTCTTCAGGTAATTCTCTTCTTCTACCTCCATACCAAACAGTATCCTGTAGGCATCTGCCTCGTTCACGCCCAGCTTTGCCATCACGTCGTTCACCAGCGTCGTGATGTAATCCGGATGATTCTCCGCAGCCAAATCCAATAGTTCTTTTAGTTCCAGTCCAGAATGTGCACCGTATATCTGTGGCAGCTTAAACAGTCCCAGCGTATTCTCCACCTTCCTGTAATAGGCATCGTCCACACCCTTCTCCCGCTCTATGTCCACGGCATATCCATCCGAGGTTGGCACATACGAGAATCGAAAACCCGTCCTTCTGTCAATATACGGATGAACATAATGCTCCAAATCCATCTCCTGTCTGTTCTTCAGGTTCGAGTTGCAGGTATGACACGCAGGTATCAGGTTGTAATACGACAACGCCAGGTCTGGATAGTCCACCTGCGAAAACCAGTGGTCAAACTCTGGTCGTATCAAATGCTCCACAACCATCCCGTTCGCATCAACGTCATCCACCGTCAGCGTATATTGACGGTTGCAGTAGGTGCAGGTATTCACATCCATCAGATGTGCCAGAGCATAACCAACCTCCTGATTTTGCTTGATATAGCTGTCATAGTTGAAAACATGCTCCACGAACTTCCTATTGGCTTCACTTAACACACCGTTAGCATCTCCCAGTGTCCGTATCATTTCTGCGTGCAATTCCAGAAGTCGCTCCGGTCTGGCAGTCATATACTCATCCACCTTTTCCTTAGTGAAATATCGGTGGGCAACACTATTGTTCATAGTCCTACTCACGTTCTTCTTCAGCTGCGTCCGCTCGTTAAAAGCCAGACCGGCATGCTGATATATTAACTGTTTGAAGGTCTCTGCCTTCTTGTCGTCAGCTTTCAGTATCCACATAGTCTTTCCTACTTTCCAGCACTTCTTTCAGTCGTCTTCTGATGATAGGTTCCTGTATCACGTCGGTCATCTTCCTGATAAACCGCCAGTCAATAAACTCATTCAAAAATCCTTTCTTCAGTTGTTTTTGATACGCCTTTGGCAGTGACCCGTATATCTGGTAGTTCTCTTCTATCATACGCTTCAAGTCGCCTTGATACCACTCCAGCCTCCCACTTAGATAGGCAGCGTTCACCAGATCAATCATCTTGACGATCGTCTCCTTGGCAAACTGTCCCATTGCACCACCTTTTAGGAAGAAGCTGTTCACCAGCATCGTGTGTATATTGGCACCAAACGATGCCACTTCGCTCTTGTCTGCCTTGTGACCACCCTTTTCTAAAAACAGGATGTTCTGCGTCGGGATGTCTGAAAGAACAAACGGCGAATGCGTCACTATCATAAAGTGTAGGCTCCTAATGCCCGTCAGTGGCAACTGTTGCAGTCCGTGCAGCAGCGTACTGATGAAGTTTCGCTGCATCTCAGGATGGAAATACAGCTCAATCTCATCAAATATTACGTTGATATGCTTATACACTATCTGCTCCCTCTCGTTCTCCGGTGTATGCCAGAAATCTTTTGCCGAATCCAGACATATCATATAGTAGAACAGCGAACAGAGTATATAGGTTATCTGCTTCTCGCCCGAGCTCAACGTGCTGAACTTTATCCTATGCCGTTTCTTAGTGTCATCAAGGTCATATAAATGGAAGTCTGCCTTGAATATTGGAGGCGGCAACATCTCGTTCGTATTCCTTGGAGGATAGTCCAGCATGATATCTGGCACATCATCAGGTATATGTTCGATGATGCCGTTTATCCTATCTGCCAACTGATACGTTTGGAATGAGGTATGCTTGTCTATGTGGTCGTACCGCAGATAGTTCAGCGTGCGCCAAAGTTTTGTGGTTATGTGGCTATGGTCTTGCCACAAGTTCTCCAAGTCCTTTGTTAATCCCTTTTTGTCTTCCTCCCTCAGCTTTATCATCTTGTTGGCAAGAAAAATCCTCGTACTCTCATACCGAGGATAGGTCATGAATATTTTGATGGTCTTTGCCACCAGATAGTTGACGGCAGCCTCCTTATGGAACCTATCAAACTGACTCAGATGAAAAACTCTTTCATACTCGTCTCTGATAAAATCCCTAACGTCTGCATAAAACTCCTCATTATACTCAGGCAGGTCTGGATGGCTGTCTGGAGCCTTTTTGTATTTGTAAATCAGCTCACGGTTCGCCTGTAGCGTAAACCCCTCTATTCGCAGTTTGTCGTTGATTTCGCTGAAGGGGAACCGTTTCCCTCTCTTTTTCTTCTCGCTCTTATTCTCCACAAAAAGCAGTGAAAGAAGCCGTTCTTCCGAAAGGTCGTTCTCGTTGTTGATGTCTATCATTCCGTAGTCTCTCTTGGGCGAGATGACTATCGGAGTCTGGAATCCGTCGTTCTTGTGGAACACGCCGCTCAACCATGAGTACCCTTCTGGAAAGTTCTTGTCAAGCAGTGCTTTAGTCAGTTTCCTCACCTTACCATCCCCATCAAACATATAGCGTGGTCTGTATAGTCCCTCCTTGAATCCCGTATTCCTTATGCTTATTTCCTTCGCTGCTGGGGTGTTCTCGTCGCTGTATGCCGTTGAATTATAACTGTGCACCGAATAGTTCAGTACGGTGTTATAGCACATACTAGCCAGCAACTCAATGTGTTTTGAGTGCGGCTTGCACGTCTCACCTTTCTTCAACACATCTGCAATCGTGTGAGGACTCTGCCGTTCATACCTCCGTGTGTTCTTGTTCAGACAGTACTCAGCCACTTCAATTCCCAAATCAAAGCACCGTACACAGTATATCGTCTCCTCTATCTCGATATACACCTCTGCAAACACGCCCGGTATGAAATGAAGATGTTCCGCTTTGGGAAACAGGAAATCCTCTCCAAAGACGTATGCCGCCATGTTGTTGATTACGCGAATGTACATATCCACCAGCGTACTCTTTCCCGCACCGTTCTCGCCCACGATGGCACAGATGTCCACATTGAAACCAGCGTCCGTCTTTCCTGCTGCATATCTCCTAGGATTGTAAAGATCGTCTGGCACGCTCCTCTCCGACTTCTGGATATAGTCATCCTTGATGTCATATCCATCGTAGAGATAGTAGAACTCCTCCTCCCTCAATCCCTTCAACACCGACCATTTACCAGTGTTGTTTGGGTCTCTCTTAAGTGGTCTTATACAAATTACACGCATCTCAGTCTTTTCCTTTCGCCCCTTGCTCAAAAATCTCATTCTCCGTCAACGGAGCATACGCTTTAACCCTCACTTCCAACAAAAACATCTTCTATTCCTGCATCTACATCGAATTTAGACGTACAGAATCTGTATACAGAATACTGTTCTTTAAGCCTTTTCGACACTTTATAATTCAGAATAAAACTCGACAGAAAATAATCCAAATCGCTATTAGCAACTACAATATCATGACTAGTAACGAAGTTATATAAATTTGAGATTTTTAGCAAATCAAATAGATTTCTGAACCTATTAATTTCCATTATCTCCTTCTCCTCTAAATCACCATTATGTAACAGAAGTAAATCTCCGACTTCTTTATCAACCAGATTAAGCATTGCTTTTACAGTACTTACCACGCCCTCATTTATGGCAATATGCGAATTATCTGTCTCCTTAAGAAATAACGACTGTTTTGCTACAGTCTCGCTGTCATTTACAAGATTTCCTTCATCATCTATTACTCCGAGAGCATTAGCAGCTAAATCATAATTAGCGTGAATGGAACTATACATAGATGCAAGCTGCTGTTTTGCTTTAAATATCTTATAAGACCTAGGGCGAAAATCTGAGAACAGGTAGAAAATCATACCAGCAATGTATCCATAGCTCACATTATCCAAAATCACTCGACATGGATGTAGGAATGGGACACCAATTCCTAACTTTGAAAAAGGTGCAACTGGAAATATAAGTGCAATCAATAGAAGAAACCATATAAACTTCTCTTCTTTGGCCATCTCCAGTCTAATCTGCCAAAGCATTTTCTTATTGAACGTTTTTCGTGCCTTAATTCGAGCTTTAAAAAAATCCATAGATTCCAAAGTCAAAAGTACTATAATTATCTCTGTATTACTTAAATACTACATTTGGCAAAAAGTTTCAGCCATCAACCCTCAGCCGTCATCCTTCTGTATCGAGTTTCTTACACCTAACCACTAGAATCTTCACCAATTCTTCACAGTCTGAATGAAGACTTGCATATTGCTTATCATCAAGATATTTGTTCCGATGCAAAAGTTCTATCCAATATAAGCTTTCTCTGGCCTCTTTGAGTGCGATATCGCTTTTGGCCCTAAAGTCCTGTCGGCTTACCGCATTTGTTGCTTCTGCGTTATTTGCGCCAATGCTAGTTCCGGCTCTGAGTAACTGATTACAGATATTCGCTACTGACAGGAGATACACTGGCACTGGCTTATCATACACTCGCTTACCATTAACAATTTTATAGGTCGGCTTCTTGTTAGCAGCCTCTTTAAGAAGATAGTCGTTCAACTTCACAATTCTATCGCCAAACGCTAAACACTTCTCATGTATCTTGTCACTTATCTCACTCATACTTCTTAACTAGATAATGGTCAGACCTCAGACCTCTTACTTCAGCCCTCTTCAGCCCTCTTCCCCTTCATCTCCCACAAGTACGTCACCCTCATGGGAAACCAAGTCTTGGGGTCACCACACATTCCTGTGTCGCGTCCAAGGGCTATTCCGTTTTCATTCGCCGTCATCATATCACTCTGGTTTTCAGTCGTTCTATGACATTAGCTACGGCCACTGCGATTCTCTGCTGACCGTCATTTTGAGGCCAAAGATAGTGAAAAAATTCGAAAGGCCATCGTTTGTATGCGTTTTTTAACAAAAATCATTATGCTTCCAATCAACTACAGGTAGTAATACCCATATATAACAATAGCAGCTACAATCATATTCGACTGTAGCTGCTATTGTATTCTATTTAAACTCACACAGATCTTAACCATCTAAACAGATATTTTTTATGTTGATGACTGTTTCATTTTATAGAAGTGTCTTGAAAACGAGTTTTCAGAAGCACTTCCATATAATGAAACCTCCATTCTCTTAGAATGAAGATGTCCTGTACAGACGTCATCAACATAAAATAAGATTCAACTTAAATCTGTGGAAAATAAATCTTTAAGATCTGTGAGATCTGTGTGACATTAAATCTCAAAATATTTGGAACTTTCAGTTAAAAACCGTATCTTTGCAGCAGACAAATATATCGAAGGTCAAACTGATCTTTATTATCTAAACGGATATTGTAAAATGACAGATAACGAATTGACATACCAGATAAGAGGTGCCGTATGGGATGTTTACAATGCTCTGGGGCCTGGCTTACTGGAATCGGTATATGAGGAGGCGTTATGCTTCGAATTGGAGCAAAGGGGCCTGAAGGTGGAACGTCAGAAGCTGATTCCTTTGAATTATAAAGGGAATGCGCTGAAGACAGACCTTAGGCTGGATATCATCGTGGAAGACCGTATAATCATAGAACTGAAGTCGGTTGAAGAAATCAAACCAGTGTTCTTTAAGCAGCTGAAGACGTATCTGAAACTGGTGGGGAAAGGTCTCGGGCTCTTGGTAAACTTCGGGGAGTACGATATGAAGGATGGCATCCACAGAGTGATATTATAGTCTCACACAGATCTTAACTATCTATACTGCAATTGAGTTATTTATGTCACACAGATCTTAACCATCTAAACAGATAATATTTTATGTTGATGACTGTTTCATTTTATTGAAGTGTCTTGAAAACGAGTTTTCAGAAGCACTTCCATATAATGAAACCTTCATTCTATAGAATGTAGTTGTCCTATTCAGGACGTCATCAACATAAAATTAAGATTCAGCTTAAATCTGTGGGAAATAAATCTTTAAGATCTGTGAGATCTGTGTAACATTAAATTATTTCATGAAGGCAAAGGCCAACTATCACTTCTTCAAAAAGAAAGAGTTCATTTCATCAACCGTCAGTGTGCCGCTGGCAATGATGCGATGCTGCACCTGCGAGAGGTCATACTCATTGAGTAGACCGCAGTATTTCATGTCGTCTACCATAAACGACTCCAGTTTAGCTTTGATTGGCTGTGCACAGTTGGCAAACGAGTCGTGCGAGAGGAACTCGTAATCGTCGCCCTTCAGGAGCACCTGACACGAAAGCATACGAGGACGCTTCCTGATATACGGGTTTATCTCCGAATTAATCATCACTGAGCAAACAAGGATGCGATCATCCGCAACACCAGCAATAACAAGAAATTTATCGTGGTCGATATCAGCCCAAGGACCAATGAAGACAGCTCCAGGAGCAATGGACATGTTGCGAAGTCTCGTAAGGGCCGATAACATATTAGCTTTGGCTTGCTCCTTTGCACCTCGGTCATTCAAGAATTCTTGATGGCAATCGGCTTGACTTTGGTTCTTGCTTGCCATGGCGTCTTAGTTTAGGGCGGCCTCCAACTTCGTAAACTCGTTTACACACTCCAGTTCTTCACCGTCTAGCCCTGCCTCGCGGGCAATGTTGTCCCAATTGATGGCAAAATCGCGTGCAGTACTACGCCAGGCCACATCATGCGACTTCTCCTTAATCTCGTCGTACGAAAGCGATGCATATTTCTCAATGGCATCAGAAAGCGCCTCCTGCTCGTTGGCCGAGAGTTTGTTGAGGTCGGCATCCACCAGAGGACGTACGTACATCCAGTTTTCCACCTGGAAGTATTTGTTTAGCCCCTCAGTGTCGGGGATGTAGGAGTCGCCACGAACAATCTTGAGTATGTCATACAGTCTCGACGGCACCGGGCCAGCATCCATAGCGATATAGGTATCGCCCGTGATAGGGCGTCCCCAGTCGGCAAGGTGCTGACGGTCGGCAAAGTAAATCACCTTGAAGATTTTGTGAAAATCCTTGCGCTGCACGCGGTTGGCCACGTATAGTAACGCATTCAGTGTCTTCGTTTTGTCAAATTGTACGTCCATACTTAAATTATATTATTTCGCCTGATTACGCTCTTGATTTCGCGGCAAAGATAAGAATAATTTTTCAATCCTCCATCAATCTTATTGCATTTTTTTCAGTTTGCATGTCAATTTCACAACCATTCCTATCGTTTCCAACCTCACTAGAACCAAAGTCTCACACAGATCTTGACCATCTAAACAGATATTTTTTTATGCTGATGACTGTTTTGTTTTATGGAAGCGCTTCTGAAAGCTCGCTTTCAAGACACTTCAATAGAATAAAACCTCCATTCTGTTTGAATGTAGTTGTCCTGTCAGGACGTTATCAACATAAAAAGGGATTCAGCTTAAATCTGTGGAAAGTAAATCTGTGGGATCCGTGAGATCTGTGTGACCTTAAAAACTATTTCATGAGTTCTTTCTTAAGTAGCACATAGACATAGCCAGAGCTTTGAGCATAAAGGCCTGAGGTCGGGCGCTGGAGGGCATTATAAATGTTGGATGTATACACAGCCTTAACTGCCTTGGACAGCGAGTAGTGCTCGCGATCCATCAACAGCTGAATCAGATCGGAGGTAATACCCTCCATCATGAACTTGAACTCCTGCTCATTTACATTCATACATCTGCAATTTCTTTATGGCCTGCGCTGTACAAAATGCATACTGGAAGGTAATACCCTTCATATACTTCAAACGGCGCAGAAACTCTTTCTTATCTATGTTACCCAAACGGTAGTTTCGTATCTGGAGTCCTACACGGTCATTGGCTATCGGGCCATATACTACATCAAACGAATGCTGATATGGTGGTACTTTGGACTCATCGCGATGTTGGAAGATGAAGTCTGCCCACCCCTCAGTGTATCCGTCGAATGACTTGAACGTCAGTGTACCATTGTTCAGTAGAGTTTCATCAAAACAAAAGACATTGACAACAGGCTTACCCCCGAAGATGTCGACACGAGCATTGGCAATGTCCATAGCTTGATTCTCCTCGGTTGTGAGATAGAATGCCTGACCAAAGTCCTTATAAGGATTGCACTGCGACAGGTCAATCTCGGAGATCTTGACATTGGAACCGTGATAGAGCTTAATCATAATGTTCCTCCCATCCTACGACAATAAGCAGACAGGTCTCGCACGTTGGAAGCAAATGACTGTGTATGCAGGTAGCCATACTGACGATCATATAGATCGAGTGCATTATACTGACTTAAGTATTCCACCGCCTGCACTGTCGTCAACCCGAAATGGGCTGCGAATTCATCAATGAGTGCCACTACATATTGTGCTTTGTCTGATGCCATATTCTTCAAAACTCTTATTTGTCTGCTGCAAAGATACGGCTTTTATCTCAAAGTTCCAAATTTTTGAGGTCTAAAGTCTTATGTCACACAGATCTTGACCATCTAAACAGATTTTTTTATGTTGATGACTGTTTCATTTTATTGAAGTGTCTTGAAAACGAGTTTTCAGAAGCACTTCCATATAATGAAACCTCCATTCTGTTAGAATGAAGATGTCCTGTCAGGACGTAATCAACATAAAAAGGGATTCAGCCTATATCTGTGGAAAGTAAATCTGTGAGATCCGTGAGATCTGTGTGACCTTTGACCTTAACCACTTATGACATCACAAAAGCGGCTCAATACAATAATTAATGTTTTGAGCCGCTTTACTATATTGTTTTCCACAAGTTTATTGATACAAAGATACAAAATCTATATGTACTCTTTTTTGAAAGGTCGGTTGGTACTGAGCTTTAATAAACCAATAAGCAACAAAGATTATATTTACTTTATATTTCTCTGCCATATCGGATGCAGTCATAAATACTCCTTCTCTCACATTTTCGAAAACTTCCTTGCGCAAATCGTCTCCCTTAAAAAGATAACTATTAGCAAATTTGTTCGCCTCTCTTTCTCGTTGGTCTTTCTTAGATTTAGGCTCATTCAATGCGCCTTCAAAAATGTCTTCATTCCTATGGTTTAAGACATGTCCAAACTCATGGAATAGAGTAAACCAACAGGTAGCCAAATCCTGATTCCTGTCAGAGATTTGTATTAAAGGATGTCCGTCTTTCCAGCGAACAGCACCATATACTGTATTATGTAAATACGGAACTAAGACTAAGGCAACCCCATACACCAATAACTTTTGGGGTAAGGCTTTAAAATAATCTTCATCATCAAGATGTGCTTCCCAATCTCTTCCATTAATCCACTCTGCAAATCTCGTCTCATCATACTCAGGTAAGTTAATTTTCTCATAATCCAACTCACCTCGTCTTAGCCATGCCTTGAGATTTACAGGATCAACTTTTACATTGTTCTGCTGTCTAAACAATGCTGCTACAGATTCAGCTTCTTCGAATATTTCTTCCTCAGAATTAACACCAAAGTAATCAATTATATCATCCAATCTATCAATTCCATCATTAAACTCGTTCCTCAACAAAGGAAGAACCATCTTTAATTTTGTAAAATTCTTCTTTGATTGAGTATATGATTCTTTAGCTTTCGACTTCTGAAGT
>Ga0265298_10011423_pt1 | contig 10402 bp, 10 predicted proteins | sample AusTroGonzalo_MG_3_FD_193486 | JGI IMG/M metagenome (GOLD analysis project Ga0265298, IMG submission 193486) | Bovine rumen microbial communities from tropical cattle in Woodstock, Queensland, Australia - Gonzalo_01 | ecosystem: Host-associated > Mammals > Digestive system > Stomach > Rumen ... | reverse complement strand
CGTGCGCACGCTGCGGAACCTGGACCGGATCTTCCACGAGAAGGGCATCGACGCCTGGTGCGACTTCTGGGGCTTTGACGTGTGTCACGACTGGCCCTGGTGGTTTAAACAGATGCGGTATTTCCTGCCGTTTATGATCAACGAGTAAAGGATCTGATTTTTCATGAATTTTGTGTTTGTTTCCCCGCATTTTCCCCATACGTACTGGCAGTTTTGCGACCGGCTGCGCCGGAACGGGATCAACGTGCTGGGTATCGGCGACGCGCCCTACGACGGCCTGGAGGCGCCGCTGAAGGCGGCCCTGACGGAATACTACCGGGTGGACAGCCTGGAGGACTACGACCAGGTGTACCGGGCGGTGGCCTTCTTTGCCTTCAAATACGGCAGGATCGACTGGGTTGAATCCATGAACGAATACTGGCTGGAGCAGGACGCCCGGCTGCGGACGGATTTCAACATCACCACCGGCATCCGGTCGGACCGGATCAGCTTCATCAAAGAAAAGCGCCTGATGAAGCAGCTGTACCTGGAGGCGGGGATCCCCACGGCGCGGCAGCACGTGGTCAGCACCCGGGAGGCGGGGAAAGCCTTTATCGCAGAGGTCGGCTATCCGGTGATCGTGAAGCCGGACGTGGGCGTCGGGGCGACGCACACCTGGAAGCTGGAAAACGACGGGGACCTGGAAGCATTCTACAACGATCTGCCCGCCGTGCCTTACGTGATGGAGGAGTTCATTCAGGGGGAAATCTGCTCCTACGACGCGATTCTGGATTCCCGGTGCGAACCGGTGTTTGAAAGCATGACGGTGTGGCCGCCGGTGATGGACATCGTGAACAAGGATCTGGACCTGATGTACTATACCTGTCCGGAGGTTCCGGAAAAGCTGCGGGAACTGGGCCGGAAGACGGTGAAGGCCTTCGGCGTGGACCGGCGGTTTGTGCACCTGGAGTTCTTCCGCCTGACGGAGGCGCGCAAAGGCCTCGGAGAAGTCGGGGATTTCGCGGCACTGGAGGTGAACATGCGGCCGGCCGGCGGCTATACGCCGGACATGATGGACTTTGCCCATTCCACGGACGTTTATCAGATCTATGCCGACATGGTCGCCTTTGACGCGCGGCGGGTGCCGGAAAGCGCGGAACATTTCTACTGCGTGTATGCCAGCCGGAAGGACGGACATACCTACGCCCGGACGCATGAGGACATCATGGCGGCATACGGCGGGTGCATGATGATGCAGGAGGAAATGCCGCCGATGAACTGGCCACAGATGGGGCGGTATATGTACACGGCGCGGCTGAAGACCTTTGAGGAAGCGCAGGCATTCATCCGCTTTGTGCAGGGAGCGGAATGACGACGGGAGCTGCATGATAACGGAAGGAGGAAGCACTATGACACTGATGGAGAGGACGCTGGGGAACATTCTGGAGGATCCGGCGATTGCCGAGATCGCGCCGGACGCGATCAGCAAATGGGATCTTTCAAAGGAAGAATTCTACGGATGGACGCTGCAGGAGATTGCGGACCGGATGGGCTGGGGGTGCCTGGAGCGGGGATTCAAACGGCTGTTCAAGGCGGCGGAGGGAGAATACTACTTCCGCCTGTATTCTGATGAAGAATACGCGGCGGCGCCGGAAAAGAAGGACAGGAACCTGGTGTGGTTTCCTTCGGACGATCCCGCGGCGGACGGCAGGCCCTTTATCCTGCTGGTCCCCGGCGGCGGGTTTGTCAACGTATGGAACCTGACGGAAGGCTGGCCCGTGGCGCAGCACTTCAACGCACGCGGATACCATGTGTTCATTCTGACGTATCAGGTGAAAACGGAAGCGGCGGCTGTGAAGGCCATGGGCGATATGGCCCGGGCGCTGGAGATCATTGAAGAGAATAAAGAAAAATTCCGGGTGGATCCCGGAAAGTACATTACCTGCGGCTTTTCCGCCGGCGGGTATCTTGTATGCCTGTGGAACACGGAAAAGGGATACAGCGCCTTCGGCCTGCCGAAACCCGCCGCCTGCTTCCCGGTGTATCCCGTGACATCCTACCGGCTGATGGACGCGGAGGAATGGGACGAAGGGGAGAACAAGGACGAAGCTGCCCGGGCGGGCGTCGGCTGCACGATGAAGGAAGCCTGCAACAGCTGCTTCGAAATCCCGCTGCATACAGAGGGCTTCCCGCCCGCCGCCATTTTCCTGGCGGCGGGGGATGATCTGGTGCCGCCGGAACACTCCAAGCTGCTGGCCGCGAGCCTGGAAAAGAACGGGATTCCATGCCGGCTGGAGATCGGGCCGACGGGAGGCCACGGCTTTGCCGACGGCACGGGGATGAGCATGGAAGGCTGGCCGGAGCGGGCCATCGACTGGTTTGAGAGCCTATCGGAAGGATGATTGAATACAGTATACGGTTGGCTTACTGCTCCGTTTCGCCTTCCAGGTCATAGAGATAATAGTATTCATCGTAGAAGCCGAGGCAGGCGTCCATGCCGGGGTTGGTTCCCAGCGCCTTGAGCAGCACCATTTCCCAGGAACCGTATTTTTCGAAGAGGGCATCCTGGGTCGGGCCGAATTCGTTTCCGTAGGTTTCCAGGTTCCGCTTTTTTACGGTTTCCAGGCCCTCCGGATCGTCCTTGTAGGCTTCGAAGCGCAATTCGTTCCGCCGCTGGCTGACGGCCCTCGCGATGGTTTCGATATCCTTGTCTTCCTTCGTCATGGACAGGATCATGTCGTAGAGCTCCTGGAGGCTTTCGTGGTAGGCGGCCCGCTGCTCCCGGGCCGAGGCTACCTGGGCCGGATCCGTCCAGTCAATAGCGTTCACATAATCCTTCAGGGTGGACTGTTCGTCACCGCTTGGGGAAAAACCGTATACCGCGTCCGGATTCACCACGATATCCCGCATGGCAGACGGGTTTTCCCGGGGATCATGCTCATAGGAAAAAGAGGCTTTTTCCGCGGGAGCCGCATCCTCCACAGGGGCTGCATCTTCCACAGGGGCTGCTTTTTCCGAGGGCACAGCGTTTTTCACGTTTTCGCGGATCACCGCCGGAGCGAAGATCAACAGGAAAGCCAACAGCAGGGCAAGAAATTTCGTCATGGATACCGCCGCCTTTTCATCGAATTCATCCTCCATACTACTCCTGCTGCCGGGAAAAAACAAGATTGCGTCAGAAATCCGGGGATCATTTCTTCTGCTCTTCGTTCGCTTTCCACGGCCAGCGCGTTACGCCGGCGGCGGAAATCTGCTCCATGTCCTCGAAGGACAGTTCGCGGGTCTGGTAGCGGGAATGAACAGAATTAATTACATTCTGAAGGGCGGTGTTGCCCTCGAATTTCTGATAATCAAAGAGTTCTTTCAGCTTACGTTCCATCGTGCCTGACTCCTTTCATCGTGGTTTCACATTTATATACGCAGCATCCGGCGGAGGTGGCAGCAGTTTTCCCAAAAGTTTTTTGGCGGTTTTTTGCGTTTTGCTCTTGCATCCCGCGAGGTTTTATGTATAATGTTCTTCGGTTTAATAATTCTTCTCTTTTTGTTTAGTGATTCTAAACGACGGAAAGGGGGTCGGCGCCTTGGATATCGGAAGGAGAATCCGCCAGCTGCGGGTTCGGAACGGACTGACCCAGGAAGAGCTGGCCAGCCGGTGCGAGCTGACAAAAGGATTTGTGAGCCAGCTTGAAAACAACCTGACGACCCCTTCGCTTCCGGCCCTGATGGATCTGGTGGAGGCCCTGGGGACGGACATGTCCTCCTTCTTTTCGGAGGAGCAGGAGCAGAAAGTCGTTTTCGGGGAAGAGGACTACTTTGAGGACGTTCGGGAGAACTGCAGGATCCTGTGGGTTGTGCCCAACGCCCAGAAGAACGCCATGGAGCCCATCCTGCTGACGATTCAGCCCCACTGCGCCAGCCGCAGCATGACGCCCCACGAGGGGGAGGAGTTCGGATACGTGCTGAACGGCAGCGTGATCCTGGACAACGGCGGAAGGCAGTACCCGGTGAAGAAGGGCGAAACCTTCTACATCCGCGGGGATCACGAGCACAGCCTGCTCAACGACACAGGGGAACCGGCCCAGGTGCTTTGGATCACCACGCCGCCGAGTTTCTGACGAGCAGCCGCATGAGGCCGCGGGCTGCAGACGAACGGGCTTTGGGAACGGCGACCGCGCTGCAGGTATTATAGATGAAGGAGAAATCGACCATGCGCAAACTGATTGAATTCCGGAACATCGTGAAAACCTTTGACGGCCAGGTGGTGCTCAAGGGCGTGAACCTGAATATCTATGAAAACGAATTCGTGACGCTGCTGGGGCCCAGCGGCTGCGGAAAGACCACGCTGCTGCGGATTTTGGGCGGGTTTCTGGAACAGGACGAGGGCACGGTGATCTTCGACGGCCAGTGCATCGACAAGGTGCCGCCCTACCGCCGGGAGATCAACACCGTTTTCCAGCGCTACGCGCTGTTTCCGCACCTGAATGTTTATGAAAACATCGCTTTCGGCCTGCGGATCAAGAAGACCGGCGAGGATATCATCCGCCAGAAGGTGAGCCGGATGCTGAGCCTGGTGAACCTGGAAGGATACGAGAAGCGCAAGGTGACGAAGCTGAGCGGCGGCCAGCAGCAGCGGGTGGCCATCGCGAGGGCGCTGGTGAACGAGCCGAACGTGCTGCTGCTGGACGAGCCCCTGGGGGCGTTGGACCTGAAGCTGCGCAAGGAGATGCAGCGGGAACTGAAGCGGATTCAGCAGGAAGTCGGCATCACCTTCATCTACGTGACCCACGACCAGGAAGAAGCCCTGACCATGAGCGACAAGATCGTGGTGATGAACGCCGGAGAAATCAAACAGATCGGCACGCCGCTGGAGATCTACAACGAGCCGGTGAACGCCTATGTGGCCCGGTTTATCGGCGAAAGCAACATTGTGGACGGCATCATGAAAGAGGACTACAAGGTCCGCTTTGACGACAAGAATTATGAATGCGTCGATTTCGGCTTCCGGCCCGACGAGCCCGTGGACGTGCTGATCCGGCCGGAGGACATCGCGATCGTGAGCCCCGGAAAGGGCGTGATGCGCGGGGAAGTCAAGAGCGCGATCTTCAAGGGCGTGCACTACGAACTGATGGTCGAAACCAAGACGGGCGTGACGAAGACCGTGGAGATGCACGTGGTGACGCAGCACGACAAGGAAAATCAGCAGGCCGGGGAAAAGATTTCCGCCAACGATTTCTTCGTCGACGCCGAGGACCTGACCGAGAAGGAAATGACGGACGCGGACTTTGTACGCATCGCCAACGCCCAGGCCTGGGACGCGGACAACCGGGACATCAGCCTGACGAAGGTGACGCACAACATCGAGAACAAGCCGGGCGTATACGAGATTACCTTCAGCACGGAGAAGGGCACGGCGGTGACCGTGAAAGTGAACGTGGTTTCCCCGGAATACGTGGAGGACGCGCGGCACAACATCGGCATCAGCGCGCTGGACTTCTTCATCACCGCGGAGGAAATTCAGGAATCCATGGCGATTTCCACGGACCTGAAGACCTGGGCCAGCGCCGAGGCCTGGAACCTGCAGGACGATACCTCCGTCGAGATTACGGACGTGAAGTTCGACTTTGACCCCGCCACCGTGACCGAGGGCACCTACAAGATCACCTTCGCGACGCAGGGCCGGGAATACAAGGTGGAGACCACGGCGTGCCACGAGGTTGGCGACCGGGTGGGCCTGAGCTTCGGTCCGGAGGATATCCATGTTATGCATAAGGAAGTGGCGGACGCATGAAATCATTTTTCCGGATGAGCTATCCCTACATCCTTTGGATCGGGTTCTTCATCGTGGCGCCGATGTTCATGATTTTGCTGTACGCGGTGACCAAGGGCGGCAACAACACCCTGACCTTCCACTTCACGCTGGAGAACTTCGGCCGGTTCTTTTCCGACCCGGACTTCATGCGCGTGCTTTGGACCAGCCTGCGGATCGCTTTCATCACCACGGTGGTTTGCATCCTGATCGGCTATCCCGCGGCGCTGTTCATCGCGAACCTTTCGGAACGGAAACAGACGATGATGATCCTGCTGATGACGCTGCCGATGTGGATCAACATGCTGCTGAAAACCTATGCATGGCGCGGCATCCTGATGAACTTTGACGATCTTTCAAGCGAGATCAAGGTGTTCATCGGCATGGTGTACGACTTCCTGCCGTACATGATCATTCAGATTCACACGGCCATCGCCAAGCTGGACAGGGAACTGCTGACGGCCTCCTATGACCTGGGGGCCAACAAATGGCAGAGCTTCCTGAAGGTGACGCTGCCGCTGAGCGTGCCGGGGATCATCTCCGGGGTGACGCTGGTGTTCCTGCCGGCGGTTTCCAGCTTCGTGATTCCGAAACTGCTGGGCGGCGGCAACTACGTGCTGATCGGCACCCTGATCGAGAACTACTTCCTGGTGGCGGGCGACTGGAACTTCGGCAGCGCGATCTCCCTGATTATGGCGCTGATCATCATTGCCGCCATGTATGTCACCCGGAAGATTGACCGGGGAGCGGAGGAGTGAGCCTATGAACGAGATGAAAGCAAAAACCCGCCGGGAACACCACTTCTTCCGCACCGGCTACCTGATTCTGGTGCTGCTGTTTATCTATCTCCCGATTGCCTACGTGATGCTCTTTTCCTTCAACGATTCGAAGAGCATGATCAACTTCAGCGGATTCTCCCTTCGCTGGTATGAAGAGATGATCAACAACCAGGACATGCTGGAGAGCCTGAAGTACACGGTGATCATCGCGGTGATCGCCACGGTGGTTTCGACGGTGATCGGCACGGTGGCGGCCATCGGCCTGAGCAAGGCCCGGAAGATCATCCGGACGGTGATTCTGGAGATCAACAACCTGCCGGTGCTGAACCCGGACATCGTGACGGCCATCGGGCTGATGCTGCTGTTTCTTTCGCTGAAGATCCGGCGCAGCATCGTGACCATGACGCTGGCGCACATCACCTTCTGCATCCCTTACGTGATCCTTTCGGTGCTGCCGAAGCTTCGGCAGCTGGACGACAACGTGGCGGAGGCCGCCATGGACCTGGGGGCCACGCCGGTGAAGGCGCTGACGAAGGTGATCATTCCCCAGATTTACCCGGCCATCTTCTCCGGCGCGCTGATCGCCTTCAGCATGTCGTTCGACGATTTCGTGATTTCCTATTTCACCGCGGGCATGGACGTTCAGAACATTTCCATGTTCGTGTATTCGATGAAGCGGTTCAACCCCGCTGTCAACGCATTGTCTGCCGTGATCGTAGTCGTGGTGACCGTGATACTGATTCTGGCCAACCTGATTCCGGTCCTCAGGGATAAGAAAATCAACAAGGAGGAAGTTTGAACATGAAAAAGACCCTTTCCGTACTGCTGGCGCTGGCGATGGTGCTGTGCGCGCTGCCCCTCTTCGCCTTCGGCGAGGACGCTGCCGAGGATTTCGGCGGCGTGACGCTGAACGTTTACAACTGGGGTGAGTATATCGACAAGGACGTGCTGCGGGATTTTGAAAAGAAATACAACTGCAAGGTGAACTACAAGACCTATGAATCCAACGAAGCGCTGTATACCAACATCATCGGCGGCGACGATCCCTGGGACATCCTGGTGCCCAGCGACTATATGATCGAGCGCCTGAAGAATGAAGACCGGCTGCAGCCGCTGGACAAGTCCATCGTCGACAACCTGGACAACCTGACGGACGCCGTGAAGAACCTGCCCTTCGACCCGGACAACACCTATTCCGTACCCTACCTGTGGCAGAGCGTCGGCATCGTTTACAACACGACGAAGATCGACGAGGCGACCATTGAGGACAAGGGCTGGGAAATCTTCCTGGACGAGGACCTGAAGGGCCACGTGTATATGTACGATTCCTCCAGGGACGCTTTCATGGTCGCCCTGAAGGCACTGGGATATTCGATGAATTCGTCCAACGAGGATGAAATTCAGCAGGCTTTTGACTGGCTGCTGCAGATGAACAGCGCGCTGAACCCCAACTATGTGACGGACGAGATGATCGACGGCATGGCGGAGGGCATGAAGTGGATGTCCCTGGGCTACAGCGGCGACATCGCCTATATCATCAACGAGAACGAGGACATGGCCTTCTGCGCGCCGAAGCAGGGGACCAACATCGCCGTGGACGCCATGGTGATTCCCGCCAAGGCCGGCAATCCGAGACTGGCCAACTACTTCATCCGCTTCATCACGGAGTATGACGCCAGCCTGGCGATTTCCACCGAAACGGGCTACACTTCTCCCAACGCGGAAGTGATCGCGGAACTGAGCGGCGCCGGCGGGGAATATGAAGGCAACAGCGCCTACATCCCGCGCGCGGGCTATGAAAAGGATGAAATGTATACGGACAATCCGAAACTGGCCGCGGAGCTTTCCGACAAATGGCTGAAAGTGATGTCCTCGAAGTAATATCTGGTTGCTTATGCAAAGCGCCGTCCCGGTTGGGACGGCGTTTTTGGCTGAGACTGTGATGCAGATGACTTCGCCTTGTGCAGACTGCTTTGAGGGTTGCGCGGAGCGCTTCGCTTTTCGCGGGTTGTTCGCCTTGCAGGGGAGGACGTTTGCTGTTCGGGCGGCTTCGGCATCAGGGCGTCTGGAATCGGCTCATAAACTTCCAGGCCTGTTCGCAGGTGTGCTCGCGGCATTCGTGACCCTGGTTATCGATGCCGGCGAAAACCGTGCGGCAGACGCCGTCGGTGCTGTCGTATTCATGGAGGGTGAGGGTGGCGCCGCGGGAAGGATCCAAAACCTTTTCAATCCGGTCGCCGGGCACGCCCCAGAACTTCTCCGGCCAGGACGCCCGGTCCTCAAAGGACAGATCATAAGGCTTGCGGACTTTATTCACCTCGAAGAGATACTTCATGCGCTCGAGGCACTTCACTTCCTGGCAGGGCATTTCCGGCAGGGGCGTCAGCTCGCCCGCGGCATAGAACACCGGCACGGGATGAGTTCGGTTGATTTCCGTTGGGGCAAGCTCGCCGTAGGCGTTCAGGCCCACGGGGAAGGTGGCGTCCATGGGCGCGAGGGCCGCGAAGGCTTCCGGGTATTCCTGATACAGATCCCAGGTTTTGCAGCCGCCCATGGAGAAGCCGGAGGCATAGATCCGCCGCGAATCGACGGGATATTTGGTTTTCAGCTGTTCGATGAGCTCCATGGTCTCCGTCGCGGTGGTGTTCAGGTGGTTTTCCACGCACACCAGGAGGAATTTATTCCGCATGGCCACCCGCCACCAGCCGGAAACCCAGGCGATATGGAAGGCGGAATCCCCGCCGCCGTGGAAAGCGAGGACCAGGGGCAGCGGGCCGTCCGTGTTTTTAGGGTAATAGGCCACATAACCCACCGAATGGCGGGCGGAGCCGGCGTAATCCCCGCGGTTTTCCGGGGAGGTCGTGACTTCGGTGATGCAGACTTCTTCCGCCATGCCCAGGGCGTCCGGGTCTTCCTCCCGCAGGAGAATGCCGCACCAGCGCTTCATGCGGCTCCAGAATTCGCGGTAATCCGCCCGGTAGTCCGCTTCGTCGCGGATCAGCAGGTGATCGCAGGCGGCGCGCAGGGCTTCATTCACCCCCTCGCTGTTTCCGACGGAGACCACGGGGATATCCGGACGCTCCGGACGGGGAATGACCGACAGGTTTTCCAGGGTGACCGCCATGGGCGTGTTTTCCCCGGGACCCCAGAGATATTCGCCCCGGAGGGTTTTCAGGCAGTTGCGGGCGATATAATCCGCGGAAGGGCCGACGCCGTAGAGCATGGTTCGGAAGAGGGAACCCCGGATGGAGACACCGGTGAATTCCTTCGTGCGGAATTTATAGTTGATGACATAGCCATCCTCATAGTACTGGCCAATTTTGCTTTCCGCGGCAATTTTCTGAAAAAGATCGTCCGGGGCGGCCTGCCAGCCGCCCGCGCAGCGGGGAACGACGAAGACCACACTTGAGGAGAAACCGCGGGCCAGATCCGCCAGGCCCCGGCGCTCGGCAAAGTCCACCGCGTCGCCGATGGAACGGTCCGGCTCGCCGAAAACCAGGAGATACGGGGCCCTGAAGCCGTAATTGATCACCTCGGCGGAAGGATCCCCCGCGGGGACGTAGACCATGGCGCTGAAATCCTCAAAGTCGTGGGTCCAGTATTTTCCGCCGTCCGGCAGGAGCGAGACAGTCGGCTTTTGCTGCATGCTCATGGATAAAACCTCCGGAATATGAAAATCAGTTCGAACAATGACTATCCATTATCATACCATCCGGAGCGCTTTTTTGCAAATCCGGGCGGTTTTGTCCGGTGAAAGGGTCGGGAGGAAAACGATCTGTACCGGGAGGGGCGAATGTGCTATACTGAAGACAGATGAACCGGGTAAAAACGGAAACGG
>Ga0265298_10011422_pt1 | contig 10403 bp, 7 predicted proteins | sample AusTroGonzalo_MG_3_FD_193486 | JGI IMG/M metagenome (GOLD analysis project Ga0265298, IMG submission 193486) | Bovine rumen microbial communities from tropical cattle in Woodstock, Queensland, Australia - Gonzalo_01 | ecosystem: Host-associated > Mammals > Digestive system > Stomach > Rumen ... | reverse complement strand
CGGTGACGCGGATGCCGTTCCAGATGGCGAAAGAGACCATCAGAAGCAGCATGATCGTCACCGCGAGGTACGAACGCGCCGGATAGTGCTTGACTTCCTTGCCCGCGACCGTCGCGATCTCGATGCCCGCTCCGCCGACCTTGTCCATCAGGAATCCCGCCGCCTGCCCCGCGAGGGACGACAGCAGATAGACGAAGCAGTTGCTCAAACTCAGCGAGGTGCCGATCTTCTGCGGATCGCTCACCTCCCTGAAGATGCTGGTCGTGAGCGGAGTGCTCCCCGCCGCCGCCGCCAGCATGAACAGCCCGGTCGACATCAGCACCTTCACCGTCGTCGCGCCGCAACTGCCGGCGACGGCCGCGCCCGCGCCGATCAGCGCCACGCCGATCCACGCGTTCGACATCTGGATCATCAGCAGTCCCTTGCGGCGGCGGTGCACCAGATCCTCGACCGCCCCCGGCACCAGCTGGAAGACCGCGCTCAGGATCACCATCACCGTGAAAACGATCCCGGCGGCGTGCGCGGAAAAGTGTCCGACGTCCTCGATCATCTTCTTGACGATCGTGTTCTGCAGCATGATGAACGACGCGTACATGAAGGGACTCGCCCCGAGCATCAGCCGCAGGTTGCGGTTGCGGAAAGCCTGCTTGTACGGTTCGAGCGAAAAGAGTTTCACGCTTTTGTTCACGGGCGGCTTCTCCTGCCGGATCGACAGCGCGACCAGCACCGCCGTCGCCGCCACGAGCGGCGCGTCGAAGCACGCCACCGCGATCCGCCAGTTGCCGAAGTATTTGAGCGCCCAGATCAGCGGCGGCCCCGCGAACGCCGTCCCGCAGTAGCCGACCAGCATGGTGATGCCGAGCACCTTGGTGAAACTGCCGGGGAAGAGCCGGTCGATCTCCTTGACGGAGCACAAATAGATCGTCCCCGCGCCGATGCCGGTCAGCACCCGCGCCAGATAGACCATCCACAGCCAGCGCGAGAGCGGGAACAGCACCGAGCCCGTCACCATCAGCAGACTGCCGAAGATCAGCACCCGGCCGCCGCCGTAGCGGTCGACCAGCAGTCCGGTGGCGATCTGCATCGCGGCGTAGACGAGGAAAAACGTGGTGGTGATGCCGGTCACGGCCCCGGCGGAAACGCCGAAGTCGCCCTGCATCTCGTTGAAGATCGGCACCAGCACCGCCTTCTGAAAGTTCACGAAGAAGTAGACCGATATGACCGACGCCATGAAAAGTATCGCGGCGGCGCGGGAATGTTTTGCGCTCATGCTCTCTGCACCAGCTCCTTGAATAGTTGCTTTAAGTCGCCCAGTTCGCCGACCGCGGCGGTGATGGGGACGATTCTGTATTTGCCGCCGAGTTCGGCTTCGAGGCGGCGGAGATTTTCCGCCGCTTCGGGGGCGTCCATCTTGTTCGCGGCGACGAGCGACGGGCGCTTCGTGAGCCCCGCCTGATAAAGTTCGAGCTCGTTCTGCAAATGGCGGAAGTCCTCGACCGGATCGCGCCCGTCGGTCCCCGCCATATCCAATACATAGATCAGCACCTTGGTCCGTTCGATGTGTTTCAAGAACGAGTGCCCCAGCCCGACGTTTTCATGCGCCCCGTCGATCAGCCCGGGGATGTCCGCCAGCGTGAGCTTGGTGTAGTCCGGGTAGTCGAACTCGATCACCCCGACCACCGGGTGCAAGGTCGTGAAGGGGTACGGCGCCACCTTGGGACGCGCCTGCGAGAGCGCGCCGAGCAGAGTCGATTTGCCCGCGTTGGGGTAGCCGACGAGTCCGCCGTCGGCGATGGTCTTGAGTTCGAGAAACAGCTCTTTTTCCTCGCCCTCGGTGCCCGGTTCGGCGTAGCGCGGCACGCGGTTGGTGCTGCTGGCGAAGCGCGCGTTGCCGCGCCCGCCGCGCCCGCCCTGCGCCACGAGGAGCTTCGCCCCCGGCGCGTCGAGGTCGCCGATGACCTCCTTGGTCGCGTTGTCGGTCACCACCGTGCCCACCGGGACCTTCACCACTATGTCGTCGGCGTTGCGTCCGTGCATCCCGGCGCCCTTGCCGCCGGGGCCGTTCTGCGCGCGGTATCTGGTCTGGTAGACGAGCGAGACGAGGCTCTGTTCGCCGGTCGAGGCTTCGAGCCAGACGCTGCCGCCGTCGCCGCCGTCGCCGCCGTCGGGACCGCCCTTCGGGATGAACTTCTCGCGGCGGAAGCTGCAGCAGCCGTTGCCGCCCTTGCCGGCGATGACTCGGATCGTGACCTTGTCGACAAACATCTGCCCTACCTCTTCATACGGAAAAAACTGTGCTCAAAATACCAAAAAACCCGGAAAAACGTGTTTTCCGGGTGTGGAGGCGAAACCGCCGCCGGCGCGCATCCGATCGCTTACTCGGCGAAGGGGACGATGCTGACCTTGCGCTGTTCCTTGCAGAACGAAACGGTGCCGTCGCAGAGCGCGAAGAGCGTGAAATCACGCCCCAGTCCGACGTTCACGCCCGGACGGAAACGGGTGCCGCGCTGACGCACGATGATCGTGCCGGCGCTGACTTCCTCGCCGCCGTAGGCCTTGATACCCAGAAACTTCGGTTTGCTGTCGCGGCCGTTGCGGCTGCTCGACTGTCCCTTTTTATGTGCCATGACACACCTTCTTTCTATACAAAATTCAGAGTTCCGTCAAATCGCAGACATCCAATATACCACGCGACCGCCGAAATGTCAAATCGTTTACGCCGAAATATCGGAAAATAAGCGGGCAGATCCCGGTTTTTTACCTGAAACACCAAATTTTGCAAAAAAAATCTACTAAAACAATAGAGAATCGTCTTGACAAGGGGGGTGCCCGATGCTATATTAGGTTCCGTAAGCGCAAGACAGCGCACTGTTTTTCCGCCTTCGGGACTATTCATTACTTTAATAGTAGCCTTTTGACGGAAGCAACCATGGGGGAAGAAAAGATGAACGACCAAACCGGCAGCGTGAGGTTCGCCGGTGCGGCGCCGGAACGGACGGTGTTCCGAATGCGATGTCGCCGCACACGGTGAAGTGTTTCGAAAGCCATTCAATTTATTTTATTAAGGAGTTTTCATGAAAAACGGAAAGACGAAAATCGCCGTCCTCGTACTGACGGCGGGAATATTGGGGGCGCCGCTCTCGCAGGCCGCGCCGCCCGATAAAGACAAAGACAACGTGCGGACGATCACCTTGCTTCAGGATGACGGGCAGGTCCGGATGGTCAGCAAGGTCTACGAACTCAAACACCTCAAGGCGACCGACATCCGCCCCTTCATCGAGGCGGCGGTCAAGCGCTACAGCAAAAACTCCACCGTCGAGCGGGTGAACTATCCGTACGGCAAGCGGCAGATGTTCATCGTCTCGACCGGCGAGAATTTCATGCCCTACGTCGACGAACTCATCGCCGGTCTGGACAAACCCGGCAAGCCGGGCGAATCCGGTTCGATCATCGCGGGCACCGGGATCACGCGCATCACCTACGTTCCCAACTACCGGGCGGCGGAGGATCTCGTGCGCCTCGCCAACGAAGGCACGATGGGCACCCCCGAGGGGCGGGCGTTCCTCGACAAGGACACCAACACCATCTACTGGAAGGACGACCGGGGCGGCGCGCTCAGTACGCTCGCATGGATCAAGTACCTCGACCGGCCGGTGCCGCAGGTCAACTTGCGGTTGAACTACTACGAAGTGCGCGAGAGCAAGCTCCGCGACCTCGGTCTGGACTACCTCGCGTGGAAGAACGGGCCGGGCATGGACATCTTTTCCACCGGGTTCAACGCCGGCAAGGTCTTCTCGAACGAGGCGATCTGGGAGCTCGTCGGCAACTCGTGGCAGCTCGCGGACATCGCCAAGAACTTTTCGACTTCGTGGGGCTACGGAGCGTTCTTCACGGCTCCGGCGTTCGATTTGAGCTTCGTGCGGGTGCTGCAGCAGTCCGGCAACGCGAAGCTCGCCGCGCACGCCGATCTGACCTTCGTCAACACGGCGGTCTACGACTTGCCGGAGCTCAACGCCCATCTGCCCAAGGTCTACACCGCCACGCTGACTCCGGGCTACGAGAACATCTCCAAGGACAAGGACGACCGGAGCCATATCAACGAGAGCGGCGACAGCACCCTGACCTTGACCGTCACCAACCCCGTGATCTGCTTCGGCGCGGACACGGCGGAGATCGACAAGTCGGGCCGGATCCCCGCGACCGTGGACTTCTACGACAAGGACCGCGGCGGCGTGGTCTTCGCCTACAAGCTCGATTCCAAGACCGTCACCGAGAAGAGCAACCGCGGCGACGAGCTCGGCAATTCGAGCACGATCTCGGGCGAGCTGACGCTCGGCTTCAAGACCGAAAAGCTGCTGGCGACCTATACCCGCGAGCAGGACGTCGAGCAGACGATAGGCATCCCGTTCCTGGTCAAGATACCGATCCTGAAATACCTCTTCGGCACGACCACGACGGTCAAGGAGCGCACCTACATCATCGTCACCGCCGAGGCGAATCTGGTGCATCCCGAAGGCGCGGCGCCCGCTCCGGTGAGCAAGGAAGTCGCCTCCGGCAAGTGATTTGAAAAAAGGAGCTCAACATAATGAACATCATAAAACAACTCTTTTTCACCGCCGCGGCGGCCTCCGCGCCGCTGTGGGCGGAAGAAGTGACGGTGACGCCGAAGCCGATCCCCGGCACGATCAAGGCGGATTCCAACGTCCCGAGCGCCGGATACGGCAGCAGCACGGTGCAGACTCAGCTGCGCGTCGACGTCAAGGAGTCGGACAAGGCGATCCGTTTCGTCCGCAGCAACACCGATCCCTACGTCGTCACCAAGCTCTACACCCTGAAGCACGCCGAGCCCTACGCCATGCGCGGGTATCTTTTGAGCGTGGTGCGGGGCACGCAGATCACGGGCAATCCGGTGACGGTCGACGCGATCAAGTTCAACGACGGGCGCGGCGTGCTGCTGGTCTCGGCCGAGGACTACCGCTTCGAGAACAAGGGCACGGGCGAGAGCATCGACGAGATCATCGCCAAGCTCGACCAGCCGAACATCGCGTTTTCGAGCGGGCGTCCGCAGTTCATCTACTTCCCCAAGGTCAACGCCGCCGCCACGCTCAAGACGATGGTCCGCAACGTCGGCGCGCTGGTCGGCGAGGACATCGAGTTCTCGGGCGGCCGGGACGTGCTGCTCGTCGACGGCGGACTCAACGCGCTCTTCGTCGCCGCGCCGCCGTGGAGCTGGGACATCATCAGAAAACAGCTCGAACAGTACGACCGCCCGATGCCCGAGATCCGGCTGACCTACCAGCTGATCGAGATCAGCACCGAGAACGACGACAAGCTCGGCGTGGACTTCCAGTCCTGGAAGAACAACGACGGCGTGGACTTCTTCTCGGTCGGCGGACGCTACCGCAACAACTGGGCGCGGACCTTCGCGGCGGGGATCGACGGTTCGCATTCGAGCCGCACCGACTTCTTCAATTTCAACCCCAAGTGGAACAGCAAGTACTTCGACTTCCTGACCAGCACCGGGCGGGCCAAGGTCGTGACGGAGGGCGTGGTCGTGGCCAAGAACCGCCGCCAGTCCAAGGTCTACGTCGGCACCGGGCTCTTCTACGAGGAAGAGACGCCGATACCGGATACGACCGTGAACGACAAGATCATCGCCGGGCGCGACAAGATCCCCGAGGCGGTCAATCCGCCGGTCAAGCACGGCAACGCCCAGAACACCAAGGCCGCCAACGGCTTCAAGTTCGAGCTCGAAGTCGAGCCGATCGTGACCGGCAAGGCGTCGATCCTGCCCGTCAAGGTCGCCGGCACGAGCCTGCTCGGCTGGAACGGCGACGGTTCGCCGCGCCTCAGCAAGTCGGAGTTTTCGACCGAGATCCAGGTCGGCTACACGGGCAAGGACTTCGTGATCGGCGGCATCAAGCGCACCAACGTGATCCGCAGCGTGGCGGGCGTGCCGTTCCTGAAGGATCTGCCGGTGCTCGGCTGGGTGTTCTCGACCGAAACGGAAACGACGCGCCACTCCGAGCTGGTGCTGATCGCCCGCGCGGAGATCTCCGGGCCCTTCGACGCCGCTCCCGAAGCGGTCAGAAAGGACCTCGGCGACGTGGTGGACAAGGTCGAAGCCGGACGGGAAAACCCGACTCGCAACCTCGGCTTCGAACAGCTGCTGCTCGACACCGACAAGATCGAATAAACAAGCAAGTGCCCACACACGCGCTCCGGTGAAGATCACTCGCCGGAGCGCATTTTTTTGAAAGATTAAAGAGGCAGACGCCCCTGCCGCGCGTCTGCCCGCACACGCTCATGGCGAGGCGGTCGCCGTGATTTGCGGCGTCGTCAATTGACGGCGGCGGCAGTTTCCGGATCCACTTCCAGGTCTTTCAGTATCTCCGGCAGTGTCATGGCCGGTCCGACACATTTCATCCGGCAGCGGATCTCGAAGCGCAGTGTTTCCCCGGCTTTTGCCGGGAATTTCACGATGACGGGCTCGCGATGCCACGCCGCACGCGGCTTATCGTCGCCGGCATCGGCGAGCATCTCCCGGCCGTTTATCTTGCAGGAGCTGTATTCGACCCAGTTGGGGACGAGTTCCTGCCGTTTGTTGTCGCTGAAAACGACCTTGCCGCCGAGCCGGACGACGAACACTCCGGATTCCCGGCATTTGAGAGTAAAGGAGAAGTTTTTGTAGTCGGGGACGACCTCCCCGCCGACGGACAGTCCTTCGCCTTTTTTGTTTTTCAGCCATTTCGGATACAGAAATTTGATGTCGTCTTCACCCGGGGATTCTATTTCCACGAGGTTCCGGCGTCCGCCCTGATGAGTTATATCCGCCCGGAATAGCGTCGCCTTTTTCAAGATCGCGCTGCGCCCGGTGTTCGTCAGAAATTTGAAATCGGGGTAATATTTCTGAATCAGTCTTCCAGTCGGCGCCCACAGCAGCCCCAACAGAGCGCAATCCGCATCCCGCATATTTTTGAACAGTTCATAGCAGGCGTGTTCGTAAGAATCGCTGCTTCTTCTGCCCTTCCCCTGATCCCTGCCCAGACGGGTGGAGCAGACCGTCGAGTTCCGGTAAAGTTCCTTATACTCCTTGAACATGCCGTATTCGAACGCATAGCGCCCGTCAGGAGTATAGGCGACGATCTTTTTGACCCCGGAGCGGAGGATCGGCGCCAACCTTTCATACCCGTATGCCAACTTGAAAGAATAATGCCACGCACATGAGGCGACGGCGACGGGCAGACAGATCAAAATGACGATCTCGGCGAGGTAATGAATATTCAGATTTTTCGATTCGCAGAATTCGGCGAGCATAAAATAGAGCACCGCCATCGCCATCAGGAAGAGGGTGTGATGCCCGATATTGTTCCGAAACAACGGATCCCACGTCGCCTTTTCGCATATGGACAATCCGATCGTGACGATATTCAGCAGCAGCAGAAACGCGATGAAGGTACCGTATTTCTTCAAAAAGCGGAAACGCGCCGCGTACGCGATATAGATCTGGAGCATCACGAATGTCGGCAGAAGGAAGAAAAACACCCGCTTGTTGGCGAGGATCTTGCCCATATTCGCTTCCGAGAAAAAATGATCCCGCAGATAATTCGGCACGCCGTCGCAGTTGCGGACGTAGTCGATCTGGATCTGATGACGGTACGAAAACCAATAGATGCATGCCGCCGCAAGCACCATCGGCAGCCCGAACAGGAGCACATTCATCAATGTCCGCGAGGAGAGGCGTTCACGGCAAAAATGCCCGTCGGGCAGAAAGAAACGCCAAAGCACGATCAGGACCCCGATCGCGACGGTAAAGCAGATCGAATACCGCGCGGTCATTCCGGCGGTCAGAAGCAGCCCGTAGAAGATCGCGTTTTTCCGGTTTTTCAAGGGTTCCGCAAATGCCGCCGTGTAGAGGACCAGCAGCGTAAACAGTATCTCCAGGGAATACGCCCGGAGCTCGAACGCGAAGAACGTAGTCAGCGGAGACAGCAGCAGCAATCCGCCGGAAAACCATGCCGCAACGGATCCCTGCCGCCATTTCGAGCAGATCAGCGAGAACATCCACACGGAAAGGCAGAAAAACAGGAAAGGAAGGAGCCGCATCCAAAGCATGGAGTCGGAGATCATCGTCCAGAAATGCAGCAATATGGTGAAGCCGCCGGGGTCGAGGTTGTAATGCGAGTTCTGTTCGAGGATCTTCAAGATGGAATTCGAGGGAGGCTCATATTTCGGAGAATAGTGGTTCTGCCCTTTCGCCATCCAGAACTGCCCCGACTCGTCGAGCCAGGTATTCGGGTTCGTCACGTTGTCGCACGCGAAAACGGCAAGGATGACCGCGAAGAAGATGAACACCGCCGACAACGCGATTTTGGGGTGGGCGTTTTTCCACGTCGTGAGTTTCCGGATCCCTTCGGTGATCGACGGGTAAAACACGAGTGTCCAAAGCGCAAGAAACGAAACCAGCAGAATTCCCGGAAGATTGGCGCGGCTGCATTGCTGTTGGGCGAAAGAAAATGTCGCCGGATAGTGCTTCTTGAGCCACGGATTCCGTTCGCCGGGATAATTGTCGAACATGCCTTTAGTGTTATAGGCGTATTTGACAAACGGGTCCTTGTAGACCAGAGAGATATAACCGACGTTGGCTTTACCGTATCCATCCAGCGCCAGCGTAATTTGCTCGCGCCCGTCGGGAGGAGGCAGCAACATGACATCTCGCGCGCTCAAATTGGTGAATTCGTCGGCGAAAACGATGAAGCTGATGGTCTGTTTTTTGTTTTTTACGGTGAACTTCCTGGTCCGGGTGATCACTCCGTTTCTGCCGTGCGGCACGCTGACGGTGATGCTGCCGGGATTCTGCGCGGAGAGCTTCACCGTGACGATCGCCATCCCGGAAAAGAGAAAGAATGCAAGCAGAAAAACCGTCAGGCAGAAGACGACAAGCGAAGCGCAAACGACGCACGGATGATGAAAGAACTTCCACTGCCACATGATTCAGCGTCACTTCCCGGAAAAGGCAAATGCGATCGTCTGCATAAAACTTTTCATCGCGGCCTTGAACAACTTCCACTTCTTGATCGAGACCTCTCCTGTCTGGCGGTCCGTCTGGGGAACGGGGATCTCCAAAAAGCGCAGGTGCTTCTTGACCGTCATTCCGGAGATGATCACATTCGGTGCGAACGTATCGTCCGGGATCGCCCGGTAAATGCCTTCAAAAGCCGCGCTGCGCATCAGCCGGTAGGGAGTGTTGACATCCCATATCGTCCTGCCGTAGAAGATCCTCACCGACAGTCGGGACATCGCGCTGATGATCTTGCGGGGCAGCGGCTGTTTGCGCCCGTCGCGGCGGCCGACCAGAAAATCGTATTTTTCCCGCTGTTCCCAAAGTCTGTCGAAACATTCCGGCCCCATTTCGTCGTCGGAATCGATCTGGAACAGCCACTCCGCCCGCGGCGCGTTTTCCCGATACCCTTGCAGAATGGTCGGTCCGTGCCCCGAATTCGGTTTGTTGTGAACGACGATCTGCGGATGTTTGGCCGCACATTGGGCAAGTATCTCCGCCGAACGGTCTTTCGAGCCGTCGTTGTAGGGGTGGATCTCATAGTCCGGCAACTTCATCGCATCGAGTTTGGCGATCCACTTCTCCAGCACGGTGCCGATCGCGCCCTCCTCGTTATATACGGGCATGATCACGACCAGTGATTTCATTTCCGACATTTTGCGTTTTCTTTTCTCTTGAACGTAATGCACTTATTCAGAACGAACTGTACAACGGTCACGATAAAGATCGTGACAGTCTTTGCCACCACCGGATAGACGCGGAGTTTTTCTATGAGAACGAAAAGGAGCAGCGCGGTCAGCGCGAGCCCCGCACACCCGACCGCGTAGAAGATCAGGAAACGCCGCAACAGGTAATCGCGCACCTTGAAATTCAGATAGGCGTTCAGGAAAAAGTTGTTGATGATACCCGCACTGGTGGAAAGAATATTGATATACTGATAGTGGATATTCGTACAACAGCACAGCAACGTATAGACACCGAGGTCGAGAAGGGCTCCCGAACAGCCGATGATGCAGTATTTTATCAGATGCTCGAAACGGAAATACAGCTGTCGAAGCGAAAATGACGTCGCCGGAACCGGATCTTCGGAAAAATGTGAAGGTCCTCCTCCCGGAGTCAGGCGGTCTTCACCCGAATCAAAGACTTGCCCATCGGTGTGTTTCATCAAAAACGCCCCACGTCTTTTTCAATCCATGCGACCTAATGTTTTAAATATAGTTCTCAAGCCGCCAAAAATCAAGAAAGATAGTGTGTCTCTTGTCAAGCGCCCTTCGGTGATTTTTCTGAAAAATTTTCATCAAAGGGCGTTTGATGCACCACCATCGCCCGAAGCATCAAGAGC
>Ga0265298_10011421_pt1 | contig 10403 bp, 5 predicted proteins | sample AusTroGonzalo_MG_3_FD_193486 | JGI IMG/M metagenome (GOLD analysis project Ga0265298, IMG submission 193486) | Bovine rumen microbial communities from tropical cattle in Woodstock, Queensland, Australia - Gonzalo_01 | ecosystem: Host-associated > Mammals > Digestive system > Stomach > Rumen ... | reverse complement strand
AAGAATGTTATCGTTAATGGTGTAGCTAACAATATTGTTCTTGTTGACTCTGCTGGCAATAATAACTTTAATTGTCCAGAAGAGTTCTTGGCTCGCCGTATAACTTATACTCATAATTATCAGCAGAAGACAAAGCAAGGTCAGACTCAAGGCTGGGAAACATTGGCATTGCCATTTACTGTAAGCAAGATAACTCATGAGACAAAGGGTGAAATTACTCCTTTCGCAATTGAGGGCGCTGAGCGTCCATTCTGGCTCTATGAGTTGGGTGGTAATGGTATGGAGAAGGCAACAGAGATTAGGGCTAATATTCCTTATCTGATTTGTATGCCTAACGATGATGCCTATGGCGACGATTACATGCTGGGTGGACGAGTAACATTCAGTGCTACTAATGTTACTATCACAACATCTGGTGGTACTACTGTCTCTCGCGGCGATCGCCAGTTCGTTCCTACATATCAGCGAGTGCCTTCTTCTTCAGATGTTTATGCGCTGAATGTAAATGAGGTTGTTGGTGACAATCCTGTTGGTTCAGTCTTTGTTCAGAGCTTACGCGAAGTTCGACCATTTGAGGCTTATTCGGTTCACAGCACTAACAGAGCCCGTATTATCTCTGTTTCAAGTCTTGGAGGTGGTGATGCTACCGGAATCAACGATTTGATGCAGAATAATGTAGGAGAGTCTGCTGATGGTGTGGTGAAGGTATATTCACTCTCAGGTGCTCTAATCAAGCAGGGCAAGCGTGAGGAAGTACTTCGCAGCCTGCCAAATGGACTGTATATTATTAACGGAAAGAAAATTATCAAATAAAAGGAGTTATGGATAAATTACGTTTTATACTTTTATTTGTAGTAGTGCTGCTGGCGGGTACCGCCGCAGCCTACGACTTCGAATCGGGAGGTTTATATTATAATATTCTCGATGCTGACGCCAAGACGGTTGAGTTGACTTGTCAGAATTATACAGATTGGGATACTCAATCGGACTATACAGGCGATATTGTTGTTCCTGCAGTAGTAACAAGTGGGGACGTTACATATAATGTAGTAAAGATAGGTCATCATGCGTTTAAAAAATCAGGGATTACTACATTGTCAATTTCTGAGGGCGTAGAGATTATAGATCAAGATATTTGTGAGGGTTGTTATCAATTGACAAACATCTCCCTGCCTTCCACATTGAAGAGTATAGGATATGCTGCTTTTTGGAATTGTTCTGGTCTTACGTCGTTGAACTTACCAGAAGGTCTAACAACATTAGAGAATGATGTGTTTCGCTATTGTAGAGGTGTTAAAACGCTTATTTTACCTTCTACACTGACTTCAATAGGTGAAAGGGCGTTCCTAAATATGAGTGGTCTTGTATCTGTAATCTCGAATATAACTGTTCCGTTTGCGATAAATGAGAATGTTTTTGCTATATCGGAATGGAACAGTGAGACTCAAACAGATATATATTATCCCTCCTCAGCAACACTTTATGTGCCGGTTGGAACAAAGGCTTTATACCAAGCTTCTGAAGGATGGACTATGTTAAGTGGAATTTATGAAGGTGAGCCGCAAGAGATTACTTTATCTGATGGATTGATTTATTCATATATCACAGGTGAGCATATAGCTAATGTAATAGGATGGGAAAAACTGGATTATGATAACTTGACAATTTTCTCAATAGTGGAGATAAATGGAGAGAATTATTCTGTAAAGAGTGTTGGCTCTAATGCATTTGCCAATTGTGGATCTATCCGTTCATTAACTATTGAGAATGGAGTTGAGACTATAGGCAATAGTGCGTTTAACTGGTGTTGGCAACTGGAATCGGCCAATTTTGCATCTACAATAACAAGTATTGGCAACAATAGTTTTAGTGGTTGCAAGCTGTCTTCTGTGATACTTCCAGAAGGTGTTCAACAAATAGGTAGTTATTCATTTTCAAATTGCAATGAGCTTAAAAGAGTGAGCCTTCCTTCTACAACTAAGAGTATTGGAGATGGGGCCTTTAGAGGGTTAGGTGCATTATATGCAGTGACATCTTACATACAGGAGCCTTTTGATATTAGCAAAAATGTCTTTGCTGCTGAGGAAAAGTGGAATGAGCAAGAACAAAAATACTATTATACACCATCATCAGCAACGTTATATGTTCCTGCAGGAACAAAGTCTAGTTATGAGGCACTTGACGGTTGGAATATGTTCTCAGGTATTGTTGAGGGTGAGTTGCATGAAGAAACAATTGATGGTGTAATTTACTCCTACAATAAGGCTGATCAGACAGCAATGGTTGTAGGTGGAAATTTTTCTGATTATCGTAAAGTTACTATTTTAGGTTCTATCCTTATTGATGGGGTTGATTATGCAGTGAAAACGATAGCTGCAGGTGCCTTCCGTAATAATTATTATATAGATTCGTTAATAATATCATCAGGAATAGAAACCATAGAAAAGGATGCATTCAATGATTGTTATAGAATGAGGTATTTAGAGTTGCCTTCTACATTAACAACTATTGGTGAGTATGCATTCAGTTATTGCGGCAATTTGCAGAACCTTATTTTGCCCTCTAGTCTGACAAGTATAGGTGATTTTGCTTTTTGTTATAATAATCTAACAATTGTTACATCTCGTATAAAGAGCCCATTTGAAATTAACCAGAGTGTTTTTTGCTCTAGTTATGATTCTTATTGGGACGAAACAGAGCAAAAATATATTAATACTTATACAAATCCTAGAGCAACTCTTTACGTACCAATAGGAACAAAATCTGCTTATGAGGCTATTGAAGGATGGAGTGTGTTCCCTGAGATTGTTGAAGGCGAGATTAAGCAGACAACTTATGATGGACTTAATTACCGATATGTTGAGGGTAAAGGTGAAGCTACAGTTATTGCTGGAGACTATTCTCAAATTACCAAACTTACAATCCCTGGTTCTATCGAGGTTGATGGCGTAAGCTATGTTGTTAAGGCTATTGATGATTATGTGTTTAGAAATTGTTATAGTATTGATACATTAATAATTGAGCCAGGAGTAGAATCTATCGGCAGAGAATCCTTTTATTGGGATTATAGTATTAAATCTATAAGTCTTCCTACTACATTGAGAACAATAAAAGAGTTGGCCTTCTATTATTGCTCGGCTATTAATAGCCTGGTAATTCCAGAGGGAGTGAAAACTATAGGGCAGTCTGCTTTCGGTAATAATTATAATTTGAGCCTATTGGAACTCCCATCTACTTTGGATAGCATTGGGGATTATGCATTCTGTAGGTTATCAAACTTGAGTAGAGTGGTATCTCGTATAAAGACTCCTTTCAAGATTAGTAAGAGCGTATTCTGTACTGAAGATTATTGGGAGAATAATGTCCAAGTCTTTAGAAACTCACCGGCAACTTTATATGTTCCAACAGGAACTAAGTCTGCTTATGAAGCATACGAAGGTTGGAACATGTTTGATGGTGGAATATACGAGGGTGACCCTAAGGAAGGTAAATCCGGTATATACAGCTATATTTATATGACTGACTCAAAAACTGCAACGATAGTTGGGGTTGATTATACTGATGAGAATACTCTTGAACTGCCTGCTACAGCTGTTATCGAGGGTGGTAGTTATAACGTAATAGGAATCGGAAATGATGTATTCCAGAATAAGTATATTAGATCAGTAATAATCCCTGATGGATATGAAACAATCGGAAAGAGAGCCTTCTATTATTGTAACAATCTGAGATCAGTAAAGTTGCCAAATTCAATTACTTCTATTGGTGATGATGCGTTCCAGTATTGTAGTGTGTTGGATACTATATCAATACCTTCTAAGATAAGAAGCATTGGATATAATGCGTTCTGGGGAACTAAGATTACAGAGGTTAAGATTCCTGCTACAACTACATATATTGGTCGTAATGCATTCGCATATTGCGAAGCTCTTAAATCTATTTCGGTAGATGCCAATAATAGTGCTTACGATTCGCGTAACAATTGTAATGCTTTAATTGATAAGGCTACTAATACTTTGATGAGAGGTTGTAGTAGTACGATTATTCCTAATACTGTGCAGATTATTGGTCAACATGCTTTCGCAAGTTGCCTTGGTCTGTCGGAAATATCTATTCCAAATAGTGTTACAACGATAGAGAATAATGCATTTAGTGACTGTCGCGCTCTCACATCTGTTGTAATCCCAAGTAGCGTTACCGAGATTATGGGACGGGTATTCTCTGGTTGCTATTCGTTAAAGTCTATCCGTGTTGATGAAAACAACCGTACGTATGATTCACGTAATAATTGTAATGCGATTATAGAAACAGCAACAAAGACCCTGATGTTAGGTTGTCAGAACACAATTATACCAAGGGGCGTTACTTCTATTGCTGCTGGATCTTTCACTAATTGTGAGAAACTGGATTCTGTAAAGATTCCATATGGTGTTACATATATAGGTGAATATGCATTCCAAAGTTGTAGTGATTTAGTATATGTAGAGATTCCGAATAGTGTTCAGACTATTAGATATGATGCATTCTCTGGTTGTTATAATATTCAGACTATAGTTTCTAAGATAAAAGATCCAGAAGGTATGTATAATATGGAGTGGGCATTCTCTAGTTCTTATGGCTCAGCAATACTATATGTCCCAAAGGGCACAAAACAGGCTTATCAGAACAAATATGGTTGGAATGATTTCTATTATATTGAGGAGATGGATGGTGATGCTCTTGCTGCGCCAACATTGGCGTATGATGGACGTGCTATCACAGCTACAGCTCCAGAGGCGGATGTTGATATGTATTACTCAACTGATGACTTCAATACTGTTAATTACTACGATGGCCCGATAACTGTTAGTGATCTGGGCATTGTTAAGGTGATTGCAGAAAAGACGTTCCGTTCTGATTCTGAGCCTGCTTCGTATGAGGTTAAGTATCTTTATGATGGTGATACTTTAAAGTTGGCTGAGGCAGGATTGATGGCTGAGGCTATTAAGTGGTGCGGTACTGACAGTGTTGTTAAGATGACGGTGGTTGGTCCAATTAGTACTGACGAGTTCTCTACTATCAGCACTCTGCCAAAACTTAAGTTCTTGAATCTTGCCGACGCTAAGGTTGATGGTGCTTCACTGCCTGACGGCGCATTCGCTAACTCACAGATAGTTTCGTTTGTATCTCCAAGCAGTCTGTCGAGTGTAGGTAGTGGTATCTTCAGAGATTGTCAGCATCTGGCAGCCGTTTGTTGGAAAGCATCAACACCATTGCCGGCAGATGCATTGAGTGGTGTTTCTAACCCGAACCTGTTGCTCTATGTTAGCGCTGAGGATCAGGCTCCAGAAGGAATCAATAACGTGGTGGTTGATGGTAAGGCAAAGTCTATTACCCTGACTGATGCTACAGGAAACAGCAACTTCTATGCTCCAGTTGCTTTCCAAGTAGATACCATAAAGTATACCCGCAATTTCCAGCAGAAGACGGAACCGGGCGTGAGCTGTGGTTGGGAGACTATCGTTCTGCCGTTCACTGTTAATAAAATAACGCACGAAGCGATGTCTAATGTAACTATAACTCCATTTGCAAATTATCGCGGATGGGAAGAACAGCGTCCATTCTGGTTGTACACTCTCGATAATAATGACATTAGACCTGCCTATGGTATTGAGGCAAACGTACCTTACTTGATCTGTATGCCTAATGCCGATGAGTATGGCGATCAGTACAATCTTGCTGGTAATGTTACATTTATGGCAACAAATGTTGACATTGCGGTTTCTAAGCCAATAGAGGAGACTCAGGGTGATATCACCTTCGTTCCTACTTATCAGAGTGTTCCTGTTTCGGCTGATGTATTTACTCTGAATGTTAATCAGGAGTACAAGGGATATCCTGCTGGTTCACTGTTCGTAAGCAACTTCCGTGATGTTCGTCCGTTCGAGGCTTACTCTATTCATCCTTCTGCAGTTGCTAAGAAGGTTAATGAGGCCCGTATGTATTCTGTAAGTAGTCTGATTGGCGGCGATCCTAATGCTACAGGTATCATTGACGTGATGCTGAAGAAGAACGACGGCACAAACAGCGATGCAGTGGTTAAGGTTTACTCTCTCTCAGGTGCTCTTATAAAGCAGGGCAAGGCTGAGGATGTTACAAATGGCCTGCCTAAGGGAGTTTATGTTGCCAATGGCAAGAAGTTTGTTGTGAAGTAAGCGTTTTTATTCCCAACGTGGGAACATTTTGTTCCCAACGTGGGAATGAATCGTTCCCAACGTGGGAATAAATGATATAGGGATTCCCCTACAATAATATGGGGGAATTCCTTTTCTTTTTTATCGGGAAAATGCTTATCTTTGCAGCGTGATTAATTATTAATTAGTTGTTGGTTATGAAGAAGTTGGTTGTTTTATCGCTTGGTGCAGTGCTGTTGTTTAGCAGCTGTGGTACATATGTCGAGACAGGTGCTACTACTGGTGGATGGTTCGGATCTATTATTGGTTCGGCTATCGGTGGTATAGCAGGAGGCCCTCGTGGCAGCGATGTGGGCACACTTATAGGTATGGCTGGTGGCGCCGTAGTTGGTGCTGCCATAGGGCAAGCTGCAGAAGAGGCTCAACAGAAGAAAATGGAAGAGTACCAGCAGCGTCGTATAGAGCGTGGGCAGGGTGATTATCAGCCCAGATACGGATATCCAGAGAATAGAGGCTACGAGACAAGGGAAAAAGAGGTGCTTGAGATTCGTCATCCGATGTTGGTAGATACAAGCCGTGACCAGATATTAAGTCGTGGCGAAGAGGCTAGGGTAGTGTTCGAGGTATTCAATACTTCTACAAAGCCAGTATATCGTATCACTCCCTCTGTGACCGAGATAACTGGTAATAAGCATATCGAGATTTCTGATAATGTAATGATTGAGAGTATTGAGCCAGGTAAGGGCATACGATATACGGCGCTTATAAGGGCCGACAATAGGTTAAAAGATGGTGAAGCGGTATTCCGCATAGGAGTTTTCCAAGGTAACAGAGAACAATCGTCCCAAGCAAGGGAATTCAGGATTCAAACAAGTAAGCGATAGGTTTCCCTATCGCTTCTTTTTTTCTTCATGTTGTTTCTTTTTCATTTGTTCTCTTAGCTCTACCCATATGGGTTTGGCGGCCGAACCGTCGTTGGTACTGATATCCAGCTCTGGCTTACTGAAGAACTCTGCTGGTTTATACGGAATAACAGATTCCTCGTATTTTTCAACTATCACAGGCGCTATGCCTTGAGCTATTATTCCTAACTCCTGCGCAGCCCTTACTGACAGGTCTATTACGCGTCCTCTAACGTATGGCCCACGATCTGTAACCTTTACAATAACCTGCTTCCCGTTGGCAGGATTAGTTACCTGTAACAATGTGCCAAAGGGGTAGGTGCGGTGGGCGCAGGTAAGGCTATCGTGATGAATTCGTTCTCCACTTGCGGTTTTACGTCCGCTGAAGCTTTTGGAATAAAATGAAGCCTTACCACTCTGGGGTTGAGCCAGAGCGGTAAAGCTTATCATTAATGTCAGTGTCGTTAAGACTATATTCTTTCTAAGAACCATCAAAAATAACGATGCTCACATCGTAAAGGACCTTGGCTATCGCCGAGCTCTACACAATGCCCTGCGCCAGCATGGCCTTGGCGACCTTCATGAAGCCGGCTACGTTGGCACCCTTAACATAGTTAATGTAGTTGCCTTCCTTACCGTACTTCACGCACTGCTCGTGGATACCATGCATAATCTGGTGCAGACGCTGGTCAACCTCTTCGGCTGTCCAAGCCATACGCATAGAGTTCTGGGTCATCTCCAGACCAGATGTTGCTACACCACCAGCGTTAACAGCCTTGCCAGGAGCAAACAGCTGACCTGCTGCGATGAACTTGTTAACAGCCTCGGCTGTACAGCCCATGTTAGAAACCTCAGCTACGCAGAGTGGCTTGTTCTCCAGAATCATGTCGGCGTCGTTGCCGTTAAGCTCGTTCTGGGTAGCACATGGCAGATAGATATCGGCCTTCTGCTCCCAAGGCTTCTTGCCTGCATAGAACTTCGAACCTTCGAACTCCTCCTCGTATGGCTGACATACGTCGTTGCCACTGGCGCGAAGCTCAAGCATGTAGTCGATCTTCTCTGCATCAAGACCTACAGGGTCGTAGATGTATCCGTCAGGACCTGAGATAGTGATTACCTTAGCACCCATCTCGGTAGCCTTCTTGGCAGCACCCCATGCTACGTTTCCGAAACCTGACAGAGCAACTGTCTTGCCCTTAATGTCGAGTCCGTGAGTCTCCAGCATGTGGTGAACAAAGTAGAGTGCACCATAACCTGTGGCCTCTGGACGCAGGATTGAGCCGCCCCATTCCATACCCTTACCAGTGAGGGTTGCACCATGGAACTGGCTGGTAAGCTTCTTGTAGTATCCGAACAGATAACCAATCTCACGGCCGCCTACACCGATATCACCAGCAGGAACGTCCATGTCAGGACCGATAACCTTGTAAAGCTCGCACATGAATGCCTGGCAGAAACGCATAATTTCAGCGTCGCTCTTACCGCGGGGAGCAAAGTCAGAACCTCCCTTACCGCCACCCATAGGCAGAGTGGTAAGTGCATTCTTGAATGTCTGCTCGAAACCGAGGAACTTCAGAATGCTAAGGTTTACTGATGGGTGGAAACGCAATCCGCCTTTGTATGGGCCGATAGCGCTGTTGAACTGAACGCGGTAGCCGATGTTCACCTGTACCTCGCCCTTGTCGTCAACCCAGGGCACACGGAATGTGGTGATACGCTCTGGTTCCACAATGCGCTCTATAATCTTGGCTTTCTCAAACTCAGGGTGCTGGTTGTATACATCCTTGATGCTGTCTAACACCTCTCTTACTGCCTGTAAGTACTCCATTTCGCCTGGATGCTTCTGCTCCAAGGCTTGCATAATTTTCTCAACTTCCATTTTCGTAAAATTGTTCTAAGTGTCAATTTGTTATTAATTGTACTGCAAAAGTAGGAAAATTATCGATAGCTTCCAAGAAAAATCCCGAAAATTTTTGCTCCAAAGTTACATTTTGTTAATTGTGCGCGTTCCCAGAAAATTATGGAAGGATTCTTGATAGCCATCTGGTACGTGAATAATCTCGTTACCGATGTAGATACAGTCGTTGCGGTCTACCTTTCTTATTTTGTCGACTGCAATAATATATGATCTATGCACGCGCAGAAATTTATCTGGCGGCAGCATTTCTTCTACGGCTTTCATAGTGAGGTGAGTAATCAGCGGTTTGGCTTCACCTTCCATATAGAACATCACATAGTCCTTCATTCCGTTCACGTAGATGATATCGCTAATGGTGATGTTACGCAACTCTCCATCCACACGAACAAAGAGGGCAGATGGGGCTTGGGGGATGGAGGATGGCTGAGGTTTGGGCGATTCGCTTTTAGCAAACCAATCCTTTGCTTTGTCTACAGCAGCTATAAACTTGTTGTAGCGGATGGGCTTGAGCAGAAAATCGAGGGCACTCACTTCATAGCTCTCAAAGGCATATTCCTTGAAGGCCGTTGTAAATATCACTCGTGTTTCTGAAGGAATCATGTGTGCCAACTCCATACCGTTCAGGTCGGGCATCTGTATATCGAGGAACAATAGATTAGGTTTTTGTTCCTTTACGGCATTTATTGCCTCTACCGAGTCGGTAAAACTGCCCAGCAGTTCAAGGTCTGGTGTCTTAGCCACAAATGATTCCATCAGCTTTACTGCCAGTGGTTCATCGTCTACTATGATACAGGTTAATGGCATATTAATGTTCAATTATCAGTGTTCAATCTTCAATGTTATTCTCACGTGATAGATGTCATCTTCAAGCGACTGGTCCCATGTATATCTTCCTGCGTACATCAAGTCGAGTCGACGACGGGTGTTCTCCAACCCGATACCCGATCCGCTGCGGTCGGCATCGTCTTTGGGGAAGTTTGTATTGTCGCAATTGAAAATGAGCTCATTTTCGTTCTGCAGCAGTCTAATGTCTATTTTTGATGGACGACTGCTGCTCACACCGTGCTTAAATGCATTTTCTACCAGCGAGATAAACAGCAGAGGGGCAATCTCCATGCTCTGTTTCACATCGAATGATGTTGTTACCTCTGTCTTTTCGTTGCATCGCAGTTTCATAAGCGATATGTAGTTGCGCATAAACTCCACCTCACCTTCAATTGGCACCATCTTTTTATTAGTCTCGTACATGGCGTAGCGCAGAAGGTCACTTAGCTGGGCTATTGCGTCCTGAGCCGAATCGGCATCAATCTGGCAGAGACTCGATATGTTGTTAAGCGTGTTGAACAGAAAGTGTGGGTTTATCTGATTTTTCAGCCATGCAAGCTCGGCTTCGGTATTCTTGGCTTTCTC
>Ga0265298_10011419_pt1 | contig 10403 bp, 10 predicted proteins | sample AusTroGonzalo_MG_3_FD_193486 | JGI IMG/M metagenome (GOLD analysis project Ga0265298, IMG submission 193486) | Bovine rumen microbial communities from tropical cattle in Woodstock, Queensland, Australia - Gonzalo_01 | ecosystem: Host-associated > Mammals > Digestive system > Stomach > Rumen ... | reverse complement strand
ACACAACCTACCAAAGTCTTGACGCGACCCTTGATCCGGCCGGGAGCCGCGCGGATAGTTCTCTTACCACAAACTATCGAACAGGACCACTTCGGCAGGTCACTCTCCGTGGTGATAGGTTTTTTTAACAAGATACCTACCAAACTTGTATAACGAAAACGCTGAGATTGTTGACGTTTTGTCACGACATTCGAAGTTGTTGGCAACTTCTATCACACACTCGATTAGAGTGTAGCCGCGATGGACAATAGTTTTGAGAAAACTATCAAACACTTACCGACATCTCATAGATTTCCTTTGGACACATTCTTCCTTGCGAGATACACAGATTGCGGTCTGTTAGAGTTGCATCTACTTGTACTTTCTCTTACATCGCCTTGCGAGCTTTGTAAGCCACCATATTACAGATGGATAAGTCCATTTTCAGATGTTCGGTGAGCAGCACTTTTGCTTTAGCATGTAACCAAAAGCAGGACTTGAACCTGCGACACTATCGTTAAAATCAATATGCTCTACCCATTGAGCTATTCTGGTGAACCTTCTATGAATTACGAGGCTGCTCCTTGGACACCCATACCTTTTGAGTACAGTCCATCCATCGCAACTCTGCTCGTCTTGTTATCGACTTACCCTTCTATGACCGACCTATCTTTCGATTTAAGACCTTTCATAGTCGTTAATTTAGCACTTACGCTTACGGCGCTCGCACCAAAGAACTATCAATCATCATCCGTTTCCAGAAGTACGCAACATATCGCAATATTGCCCCGATACCATAGCTTTCACCAGTTGGCCTGAGCCGTAGGAGTTCATATTATTATCAGGTAGATTGTATAGGTTTTCCGATGAACACCAATATTGATGTCGCAATAGGTAGAAGACTTCTACTGCTTTATCCTTGTTACCAAGTTTATCTAACGACCCGAAACCAGCCGTATTAAATTTTCAAGATTCGATTGGACATAAGTCCTGGTAATAAGTTGTTAAGTACAGCCTATTAAAACTTTTTATATATAAACTGAGGTGGAGTATCTAGAATTTAGTTTCCTCGTTTAAGTTCGATAAACCCACAGCGCGAGTGCCTATAAGGCCTATAGCATATGTAAAAGACGAACCCCTCAGGTTATAAACTCTTTCTTAACTTTTCATATATATATTATACACGAAATTTCAAAACTTTTCAAATTTTATACGACTTCAAATCTTCCTAATAAAATTTTGAAAAGTGTAAATAACCCAAGACCTTGCCAGTAATTGATTGGACTTAACCCAGAAATAACTACAACAGCAACATAATTCCAAAGAGCGGTTACAATAAGCGCATAGAATAAGTACTGAAGTACAATAGCTAAAAGATCGGTTAGTGCTTCTTTAAGAGTTATTTTTTTCATAGTCGCTCCTTTACTGCGCGAGACCTTATTGTTTATTTGGTTGAGGTATCGGGATTTGAACCCAAACTAGATGTGTCAAAGACATCTGTGCTTACCGTTACACAATACCTCAATATTAAATCTCTCGGCAAAGATTCGAACTTTGCATGAACCTCTTTGATACTTAGTATCGAGCAGGGAATGTGAGCGTTCTTACTCTTAGCGTCTACCCTTTCCGCCACGAGAGATATTGGTACTGGGTTGTTTTGCGGCACAGCCCAGCAAAGCCTTCTCGTCGAAATAAAGTCTCTTCGAACTACCCATCGCGTTTTAGTTTTATAGTAAGGAGATATTACGCTATTTGTTAAAACTCCTTCCGAGGCACAACCCTCGGACGCAGAGTACATCTCTGGAGTTTCCCGACTTAAAGTACCAGGTGGTGGACCTCTTCTCGGTATTATCGTCGGTGACCTACGCCTTCGGGCGGGCTGTTAAGAAGCAATCAAATGCCCCGAATATTTGGTTAGGAACCGAGTCCGGTCACTTTCTCTTATTAAGAGCAGAAGAGGATAGTACATGCACTGCTCTGTCGTTTCTATCCCCATAAGAGTTAATGCGTTGTGGTTGTCATCCCACTACTTCTCTATGTGCCGCATACTACACACGCACCTTCTTTTTCGATTAAAAAGTGTAAAACGTCCCCGGTATCGTCTGAGAACACGACCTACTTTTCGACGGAGGGCAAGGTACTCCCCTATGGCGCGAAGGGTGAGATTCGAACTCACGGGACCCGTTAAGGTTCGGAAATTTAGCAAACTTCTGCACTCGGCCAACTATGCGACCTTCGCATATACTAAACTGACTTCATCTGTGCTAGTCCAAGTTTAGGAGTCATGACTCTCCCTCACTAACAGAGTACTGCTTACCGCTTTGTATCTCCTTCTCCACAAAATCTCCAAGTTTCCCGGCCTTGTACACGGCATTGGTTGAGCACTTGTCAGTTAGTAACTTATTAGTGATCCCACTCGGGGAATCTACGACTCCAAACTACTTTTCCATTTGAACAAAACTCATAGAGCATACCGGGCTGCCAACCAACATACTCATATTCAATTCCATTTACATAAATAGCTTTAACTACATCATCACTACAATCGTCAAAACAAATAGCCTTTGCGGCAGCATAAAGAACTTCATCTCTAACTATTTCAGAAGTTCTATCTTCTGTTACGCCTTCAAAACACTTAACATAAGTGCCATCAGGTGAATCAATAAGTATAAAATTCTCACAAAAACTCATAACTTTTATTCCTTTCTTTCTTTTTTCTATATATATTATATACGAAATTTGAAAAAAAGTCAAAAATTATTGGGACCAGAGGCACGAGTCGAACGCGTTACCACGAGATTTGGAGTCACGCCCAGGTCCTTCCTGGATTAAGGTTCCTCTGATATATATAAATGGCACTCGCACAAGGTTTCGAACCTCGAACTCCTGAGTCAGAGTCAGGCGTATTGCCATTATACTATACGAGTGTATTGGCGCGCAGTGTAGGATTCGAACCCACAGGCCCTCGCGGACACATTTGATTTCAAGTCAACGCCGGTATAACCATTTCGGTAACTGCGCGTATTGGCTCTCGGAGTGGGACTTGAACCCACAACCCACCGGTTAACAGCCGGTTGCGCCACCTATTGCGCCACCCGAGAATATATGGTACCCGTAAAAGGATTCAAACCTTTAATCTCGCAGTTCCGTAGACTGGTATTTTGTTCAGTTAAACTATACGGGCATTTATATTTTTCCCCATTCTTCATCAGAATAGTTTTTAATATCTTCTTTTTTTCGTGGTAAATTATAACTATCACACCACTTTCTAACCGCATTATCAGAAACATTAAATTGTTTTCCAATACTTAAAAAGGATGTTGTACGAATTAGTTGCTTTAACTGCTCCCTGTTTGGACGTTTGGCAACTCTATTATTTAAAGCGTTACATTTACCACATCTCAAAGACTCTTTTGTTATAGGCGCTCCACAGTCTATACAAAAATTCTCTATATTCTTTTTATATAAATGAGATAATTCATACTGGTTTACTATTTTTCTCGCGCGGGCATAATTTTTCCCAGCAGTAGACAAACCAACTGTTATTAAAGCACGATGAATTGAATCTGCTTTTTGTAAAGCCTCTAATAATTCTTCGTCTGAGACAGAATGATTAAATACATTCTTTGAGTGATTTTCAGTATAAGAATGACAATTTGGACATAATACTTGTAAATTATTTAAATCATCATTAAGCCTATTACCATCTAAATGATGTACTTCTAGTTTGATTGGCTGTCCCATCCATTCAGTTAAACCACAGTTTTCACATCTACATCCTCTTTGTCTTATAAGTTTTTGTCTTTCTTCTGTCTTTAACATATAAATTCCTCCTTATTTTGTTTCTATAAATAAGTAGCAATTTATACTTATAAATACACAAATTTGAACTCAAAACTCGAACTTCGAACTTTATTACAAGAGTATATATTTTGCCTTTCGCAACAACTCCGCAGAGTTTTGTCTTTCATCGACAGGGCGCACCCTTCGAAGGGCGTTGGAGCATCCGATAGGACTCGAACCTACATAATACGATTTTGCAGACCGCACGCCGAACCGATCGACAACAGATGCATAATTGGGAGGAAAGAAGAGAATCGAACTCATGCTTGCGGGGCCACAGACCGCCGTGCATACCAATACACTACTAACCTCATGTAAAGTGGAGCAAGTAGAGGGAATTGAACCCTCATCTCAACTTCGGCAAAGTTGTGTTTTACCATTAAACTATACTTGCATTATGATAGAAGAATAAAGACTTGAACTCGTATATCTACCTTGCCTTACAATGCTTATAGCGTATTTAAAACCTCCTGCGCTTTATAATCTTCTAAATAAGACCAATTATTTCTTATTACTTTTTTATCCAAATGTAAAGTTTTTGTGCTAGAGCACTCATTTACTGGAATTAAATATAATTCATTTTCCCAAAAAGTAGCAAAATAATCAATGTCTTCTGAAGTATAACCCTTTTGTTTTACATGGTTTTGAGTGGTTGTTATTGAGCGACATTTTATTTCAATGGAGTTTTGAGTACTTGGATGCTTATGGGCAGTTTTTGTTTGAATTTTATATAACTTACCATTAGCATCTAAAATACAATCATATTTACTATCAGCATTTAATGGTTGGGAAACATCATATCCCATTTCTACGAGTCTTAACATAACTCGCATTTCTGTAATAAGTCCTTTTTGATTAGTTGTGTAATTCATATTAACTTATACACTATAAGTTTGTTAAGGCAAGGTCGCATAATTACCTTTATACCATACCTGCATAAAAATGGTTGGAACTTCGGGACTTGAACCCGAGACCTGAGCTTTATAAGAACCCTGCTCTCACCTTCTGAGCTAAGTTCCAGTAAATTGGTACACCACTGTAGAGTCGAACTACATGTATACGGTTATCAGCCGCACTCCCAAAACCGTCGAGAACATGGTGTATATAAAAAGTGGTGCCGGTCGAGGGTATCGAACCCACTCGAACTAAATAGTAACGATTTTACAGACCGTCCCGCCTCCTTAACGGATTACACCGGCATATAAGCGCTCGGACTCATGTACTTATCATACACTTAGACGTTAATCGAGTTACCGAGCTATACAGCAGTTTATAGTCCTCTGTAAGACTTCTGGTACCTGTACAAGGGTTCGGACCTTGGACCTTCTGTTTGTAGGACAGACGCTCGTCCCAGCTGAGCTATACAGGCATATCCGACCAAGGCAGAGTGACGACCCTCCTAAGTCCAACTGCGTCTCCTCTTTCGAGTAATTGGATTACCTTGGTCTTTTGGTCGGAATGGAAGGAGTTGAACCTTCACCTCATGCTCCCAGGGCACGAACGCTTCCGCTACGCTACATCCCGATAAAACTTAGGATGACGGACGTCCTCTGAATTCATCCCTAACGGTAAAGTTGGTACCGGTACTATTTAGGCGTAACTTCCTGTCGAATCTTTTAAGGCCTGCGTCGCTCGACTAACGCTGGTGGAAAAAATAATTTAATTATTTTCAGCAAACTTCCATATATAACCATATGCAGTTTTGCGTTTTCCCTTACAAACATCAGATATATGACTTGTAGCACCATTACTTGTAGAAGTAATTTTTCCAATTCCCTTAGCGGCTTCAAAGGTGGAACCATAAGTCATTATATATTCTCCATTTAAAGAATACTGATTAACTGGTTTATTACCATGATTCCAATGATAGTATTCTCCAAGATTATATTTCTTTACAACTTCGCGAACTGAATCCGTAGAACATCCAATCAATGATGCTGTTTTCGAAGCATTGCCAACATTTTTGAATATTTCCACAATCAATTCATAATCAAGATAGCGTTTTCCATCTCCACCTAAGGTAGCATTATAACCGTATTTAAAAGATTGATAATATTCTATCCAATAAGTTTCTCTTTCTTCTGGAAAGTCAGTTTCTTCTATAATCTCAATCACGAAAGCTTTTTTACCATACTTCCGAATTGCACTATATAAAGGCCTTTTTTCAAAAGTTCTTCTACTGCTATCTTTTAGATGTTCGGAAAATCTTTCTTCAACAGTTCTTTCTGTTTTTCCTATATAGATTTTTCCATTTATAGTATTTGTAATTTTATAAATGTATGCCATAACTAAATAGCTCCTATTTATTTTCTACTATTGGCATTACCCATCAATCACCGCGTGGAGGTTGTAGAATCGATTGACTGGAAGATATGGGCATCGAACCCATCTGCTATTCTGCTTGCAAGGCAGACGACCACTCCAAGCAGTCCCATCCCCCATATATAGTTGGCGGCGGCCCCTTAACTGCCCGCGCTTTAATCTACGCCACAATCGCTTAGAGCTTAGCGGAACCAACTTCCTCAACTTTTTCTATATATATTATATAGAAAATTTCTTAAAAAGTCAAAATTTTTGGTGCCCAACCTGGGACTCGAACCCAGAACCTACTGATTTTGAATCAGCCGCCTCTGCCTATTGGACTAGTCGGGCATGGCACCCCAACAGCGGCTCGAACGCTGAACCCACACTTTAGAAGAGTGTTGCACTTCCTGTTGTGCTACTGGGGCTTATTCCTCTTCCTGAGGTCCGAAGAGACCAAGACGGAAGAGCATTGTTTCGTCTTCTTCATCGGGGCAATAAACCTTAGCGTTTACGAACTTGCCGCCCTGAATGAGATTAAAGATACCGGCTAACTGGCTAAGTTTACTCTTAAGGTTAAACCTATCGCCTTCGTCTGTAAATAAGATAACTGGTCCTTTACAGTTGTCGATAGCCTTGAGAAAAGCCTCGAGATCGACATCACCGATTGTAAAGTGTTTCGGATTTCCATTTGAATTTTCCATTTTATTACCTCGAAATTTTAGTTATAGTGGAGCTTCCGAAGAGATTCGAACTCTTGACCCATACATTACTAGTGTATTGCTCTGCCAACTGAGCTACAGAAGCATTTGGTGTCCGGAATTGGATTCGAACCAATGACACAAGGATTTTCAGTCCAATGCTCTGCCGACTGAGCTATCCAGACATATAAAAGATATAAGTAACCTATCGTACAATTTAGGTTATATTATGTCCTTCAGGGTTCTCAATGAACTAAGCAATCCCCTCATCTCCATAATAGTTTGTTCATTTTTCAATCTCTCATGTCCTTTACAAACTTATATCTATTGGTGTGAGCAAACGGACACTACCCCGCTCTTGTCATCAAGGACACATGTGCACTTAATCCCTTTCAGACTTCCGGCTTATAATCGGAACGCGTGTGATTCTTGCATATACTCGACTGGTACCCATGGTGGGAGTTGAACCCACAAAAGACCTGCGTCCTTAGCGCAGCGCATATGCCAATTCTGCTACACGGGTATATAAGTTGGTACCACCGACCAGATTCGAACTGGTACTTGACAGATTTTAAGTCTGGTGCCTGCTGCCGATTGGGCTACGGTGGTGTAATTGGTGAAGGTAAAGGGAGTCGAACCCTTGTCCGGAACGGTTCACTTCGGTTTTAACGCCCCGTCGATACCAATCTACCCCCATATGGATGAGGGCCACTTCCTCCCTCTGGGACCAGTCCGCGGGTCCGTAGTTGGTGGCTTAGCGGAGGCTCGAACTCCGAATCTTCTGCTTGAGAGGCAGATGTGTTATGCCAGTTCCACTACTAAGTCATTTGGTCACGCGTACGGGGATCGAACCCGTAATCTGTACCTTGAAGGGGTACCGTGTTACACCAATTCCACTAACGCGCGATATTTGCAAGTTCTTTTATCTTCTACTTGCCAAAAGAAGGGCTTATTTACAAGAACCACTCGCCCACTATCGTAGCTGGTCACGTTTTTGGCGACCCCGACGAGGTTCGAACTCGCTATCTCCTGCGTGACAGGCAGGCGGATTCACCAGATTTCCCACGGAGCCATTTTGAAAATCTTGATTGTAGAACTTTTCGGTTCAAGACTTAAAACCTCACCTACGGCGTTCGTCGCCCACGAGACCCACGTCCGCAGGATGGTAAGGACGAACCTTTGCCAAACTGTGACCATGGCGCGCGGCTTCATCCGCGCCCGTCATATCCTGTCATTTCAGGCTTTATGTAGGTTGAATGGAGCTTTCCATGGGACTTGAACCCACAACCCTCTCATTACAGGTGAGATGCACTACCATTGTGCTAAGAAAGCGTTTATAGGACGTTTACCCCGATGCACCGTTTAACTCTCACGAACTATTTCTCCAGTCGGATTACTCCTGTATCGCTAATGAGTAGGCAACTGTCCTATTGGTGATAAGTTTTTGAAGAGAACCTAACAAACTCTTGGTGCGGAGTGTCTTTATAGCCATCAACACGCGTGTAACAATTTTACCAACCATTCGTTTTATGCATCATTCGAGATAGTCAGATAGGCTACTCCGCTGGTAAGATGATTCAAGCGTCAGGGCGCGAACCCTCCGGTACTCTCATTTAAGTTAGTACGAACCTGAACGAACTAACTCATCTTTGGTGGTAGGGACGGGAATCGAACCCGCGTAACCAAGGGTATGAGCCTTGTTTGGAAACCAACATCCTCCCTGCTATATCATCTCTCTCTCACTTTTTCTATATATATTATACCCAAAATTTTTGGAAAAATCAAATTTCAAAAAGTTCCCAGGCTTTGATTGCGGCCGCCTTCATAAATTGAAAGTATCTTTAAGTAGTAGGTCTGATAGGAACTTTATAAAATTGAAGAATTTTATCTAAAACAATTTTTCCCGTCAGTCTTTCTATTATACCTATGCTCGCCAAGTATATTAGGTTTATAAGGTTTATAATATAAATCTACATCATAAACATAGTGTAACCAATAAAGAAATAATTTAATTACTTTCATTGTTTTCCCTTTCTATTAAGAATTCTATTATACCATACTCTTCTAACGTTTCCAATTCTTCTTCTGTTACTGTAATTGTTTCTTCAACCCAAGTAACTTCATATACTTCATAATATCCTGTAGGGAAACTACATACATCACTATATTCTTCATAGAATAAATCTAAGTGTCTTCCTTTTACCGCGCTACCCGTATCTTCTGCTACAAAGGTTCTATCAAATTCCGGTATATAAAAAGTATCACCAAAGGAATGGATTGAACGTGATATAGCACAAGTAGTTGGTTCTGAAAGTCTATAATTATAACTTGCTCTATGACAAATTGTATCACTTGCCGTCATCCAACCAATAGGATAATTATATCCATTATATCCACATTCAGAAGGGCAATAAGAAGTTATGTAATAAGTTCCTAAACTTGTAAGTTCCATTCTCTCGTAGGTAATTGAGAATGTTTCTTTCTTCTCCAATGGTCTTACATCTATAATAGTTGGAAAGGGGGTCGGCGCAGTCGATGCCTCAGTCTGCCATTCAATTTCAGGGAAATCTTTGTGTTCAATTTCTATAGGGTAATTAATTTTGCCTATTAGCGTAAACAATGTGGCTAATAGGCATAACGAAAAACACATTATAGATAAGGTAGTGATATTATGCTTCATCTTTTTCCCTATCCATTTTCGCGCCACAGTTTTTACAGTTGGGGATGAATCCGTTTTCATCTGTAACATACCTCGTTCCGCAATAATTGCAAATATATTTATCACGAGGCTTTATATAATCCCGCATGGAATCGTAAACTATTGTGTCTATGGGTTTGTAAACAATATTATTTCTTGGTGAGGCGGTAGTAGTAGAAGTATAAATCCATTCTACACTTGTCTGTGTATCAGTCGTTGTGTATACCATAGGTTTTATATAAATCCTCCTTCAATTCTGAAACGGCTTTATCAATGAAGTATTTAGTGCGCTCGTCATCATTGGTAAACCATTTATTTTTGAATTGAGTTATTACTTCTAAGTAGCTTGAATGGCTCCAATCTCCACAAAGTTCGCTATCTCTTGCATACATTATTGCAAAAACGTCATGAATTAACTCAGAAATTTCTTTATCCTTAAAGGCATTAAAAATTTTATCTTCTGCGCCGAGGATTTTTTCCCTTGAGATGTCGCTATACCCAAAAATTTCATCTCTTAAACTTTCATCTTTGTAATCCCAATGACCTCTACTCATTCTTCCTTACCTCTCATAATTCCTCTAATATGAGTACAAATGCAATCCGTACAATCAGTACTATTAGGTCCGCCTGTAATAGGACAAAATTTGCAGTATCTATCGCATAAATCTGTTAGCGGTTGTATTAGATTATCCTGCGGTCTCTCAAAATCCTTTTTACCTTGCTTATACCCCTCAAGAAAAAGATTATAGTCTTCTCCCGTCATATAAATCTCACCAGTTTCGATAGCATCTATAGCAAAGTCAAAAGCTTCTTTATCTGCGTCTAACTGATTAGAACAAGATGTATCTAATCGTTGCTTATATCCTTTTAATATTTCAATG
>Ga0265298_10011417_pt1 | contig 10404 bp, 9 predicted proteins | sample AusTroGonzalo_MG_3_FD_193486 | JGI IMG/M metagenome (GOLD analysis project Ga0265298, IMG submission 193486) | Bovine rumen microbial communities from tropical cattle in Woodstock, Queensland, Australia - Gonzalo_01 | ecosystem: Host-associated > Mammals > Digestive system > Stomach > Rumen ... | reverse complement strand
CATGCCGAAGCCCAGCAGCGAGATAGGCTCGCCCGAGCCGTGCTGCACGCGGTAGGTCATTGCGTTCTGTGCCGTTCCTGCCTTCTTGTTGTTCTGTGCCCATGCCGTCAGAGGCTCCATAGCCATCAGGGCCATAGCCGAACCTGTGCCGATGCCGAGTCGTTTCAGAAACTTGCGACGGCTCATGTCAAGTCTGTTGCATTCTTTCATACGTTTTTGTCGTTATTGGTTCCTTCTGGGGACAAAGGTAGTGCAAATCGAGCGAAATACCAAAGGAAAACCATGAAAAAAGCCATATAAGAAATGAATCCTCCGATTTTATCAGGTCTGCAAGCCTTGCAGAGTGTATAATTGATAGGCCGTTTTGTGTACCTTTGCATCATAAACATAATAAGGTATATGGAAAAGGTTGAAGTAATAGGAAGGACGGTAGTGAAGATGTGGACTACCGAGATAGACGACTTTGCACGTGAACAGATAGAGAATCTTGCCTCACTGCCTTTCGTTCATCATCATATAGCCCTTATGCCTGACTGTCATGGCGGTAAGGGAATGCCTATAGGAGGGGTTCTGCCTACGAAGGATGTAGTTATCCCTAACGCTGTTGGCGTTGACATCGGTTGCGGCATGTGTGCAGTGAAAACTAACATTCGCGCCCACAGACTTACGGAGAAGATTCTGCGTAAGGTTATCATGAAAGGCATCCGTGAACGTATTCCTCTGGGAATGGTTCATCACGAGGAGATGCAGGATGAGAAGTATCTGCCTACAGACTTTGACTTGGATAAACTAGAGGTGGTGAAGAACAACTACAAGTCCATCCATCATCAGGTGGGAACGCTGGGTGGTGGCAACCACTTCATTGAGTTACAACGTGATGAGGAGGGCTGGCTCTGGATTATGATTCACTCTGGATCTCGCAACCTTGGCAAGCAGGTGGGTGATTTCTATAATAAGAGGGCCAAGTGGTTTAATGAACTATATTATAGTAAAGTAGAATCTGGCCTCTTGTTACCCTTCCTGCCTCTGAAGACGCCTGAGTTTAATAGCTATTGGCGAGAGATGAACTACTGTATCGCTTTTGCCAAGTGCAATCGTCAGCTGATGATGGAGCGTATCAAAGAGGTGATTGTAGATGCTTTGCCTCTGGCAGGATTTGAGCCGACTATCGATATTGCCCATAATTATGCGGCTTGGGAAAATCACTTTGGGAAGAACTGTATTGTTCATCGCAAGGGTGCAGTTCGTGCAAGGCTTGGTGAGATTGGCATTATCCCTGGCTCTCAGGGAACTAGTTCCTACATAGTAGAAGGTCTTGGTAATCCTGACAGCTTTATGAGTTCTTCTCATGGTGCTGGCCGTCTGATGAGCCGCACTCAGGCCATCAAGAAACTTAGCCTTGAAGACGAAATCAAGAAGATGGATGCTAAGGGGATTGTTCATGGCATGCGTAATCAGATCGACCTCGATGAGGCTGCCAGTGCATATAAGGACATCGATCAGGTGATTGCCCTTGAATCCGATTTGGTAAAAGTAAAGACAAAGCTGGAGCCGATAGCAGTGATTAAAGGACAGTAGCAATATGTTGAAAAGTGAAAAAGAAAATGGAGAACAAACACTAGAGGGTATAACTCTGAGCAACGGCCAGACAGCACAGGACTACGTGAACAGTCTGCCGGAGAAACACAGAGAAGTAGCGACGGAGTCGATATTAGAGTGCTTACGTCTGGGATACCCGTTGAACAATCTGGAGATTACGAGAATAGGCCGCGCCATCAATAGGAAGCGTTTGGGAATCAAGTAATCGAGAACGTCAAGAAGAGTGGTGTATATACCTTACAGAGGAATTAGAGTATATACTATTGGTAATTTGTGCTCACAAGGGAGTGTTACCCTCAGCCTGCAGTTGAGGGTCCTACGAGAGGAAGGCTCTATTTATCGCCTTGTAGATACCGTTTTGAAACCTTCTCGTCCGTGAGGCTTTTCGAGAGCTGCGGTTTGAAGCGATTAGGTTTCGGCCCTTGGATGGTTGGATATTCGCAGAAATCGTGTCTGCGCAGAAGTGCCTTCTGTTCAGGGGCTTTATAGAAAACAACAATGTAAGATAGAAAATATGGATAAGGAAAGTTTACCAGAGTCTATTGTTATGGGACCAGACACTACTTATTCTCCATTGTTCTGGGATGAAGAAGGTGTCGCTATTGGTGATTATGATTTACTCTATATTGGGGATGAAGAGTATTCGACATCATCAATCGTAGGTCTAAAGGAGTGGTTCATGCAAGCCGACAAATATGACCCATATACTGACATTGCAGAATTTACAACTGAAGGACAGGAAGAGTGGATTAACCAAGGATATGAGTTTGCCAAACAATTGCGTACCATTATTTCCAAAGATATTCTGTTGTATTATGGCTATTGGCATCAATTTGGAGATGGACAATGGAGATGGTGTAAGGCCTATATAGCACAAAAATAACATCATCAGGAGTAGGAAGGCTGCTACCGGGTACTGACCTTGCATGTTATTGCATATCGTCACTATGGCTGATGAGGGATATTCCGCCCCTCGATGGCGTTTTGAAACCTTCTCGTCTGTGAGGCTTTTCAAGAGCAACGGTTTAGCGATTTGGTTTCGGCCCCTGGATGGTTGGATATAATCGTGGATTGTTATCGATTGAATATTCCTTCTGTTCTGGGGTTTAAATATAAGTGGCACTTGAAGCCGTCTCCATTCCCATATATTAATTGAGAATATCATCAAACCGTCGCCCCAAGTGCCATATGAATTTACATGCCAACTTGTTGAGATACTATATACTCAAGGAAACACATGTAAAATTCGATATCACATAAATCTCCTTTGCTTTTTGCAATCATAGCTGGTGGGCTATAATTAGGCTTCATATCGAAGTCTGCCATTTTGTAAATGCCATTATATTGAGTGAAGAAACCTTCCAAATAATCATCTATCGGTGGTCTTAAATCAATACGGAATTCCACAAATTCTCTTCTATATATTCTCTGATAAGAGAATTCAACACCATTCAGAATAATAGTATGAAAGCCATATTCGCCAGCATAGTCATGAAGGCCTTCGCTCCATGAGCCAGCGAAAATACTATTGTTCCATAAAGGGTCACCTATTAATTTGTTTTTGAATCTTCCATTATCGTTATTCTGATAAAATATTCTATGGTCTTCATGAAATTGTAATTCTGAAGCCTCTCTTTGCTTGGCTCTAATATTATTTTCATTAATCCATCTTGGATCATTTATGATTTTATCATTAATCTTATCTGGCAAGAAGAATTCATAATAGGCTCCATTCTCTACCTTCATTTTATCCCCCCATTTGGGCACACAATAGGCTTCTGCCAATCCTATACCCTTTTTATATGCTTCGGGGGCGAAACATTCGATATATTGCCAAGAATAAGCAGGGTTTCTTTCCCAATATAGATTCAAATCACCTTTTATGATAGCTTCAACCTCATCATCGCTGATAGGTAGTTTTATCTCAAAAACATCATTAATATCATCAATAGGTGGGTAATCTATACCAACTTTTACTTTGTATTCCTTTATTTTCCCTTTGCTCATGTTATAGAATTTATTTGCAAATGTACAATAATTATCATTGTTCTCCAAATTAATCTGGACTGCAAGGCTTGCAGAAGGGAAATATTTGGATGATTAAATAAGATCCAGTATTTTTGCAATAAAAATGAATAACATACTATGCATATGGATGAAGAATACATAAAAGAGTATTTTGTTGAAGTAAGCAGACTAACAGCTGTTTGTCGCAATAATACTTCATGGGCTAGTGATGAGTATTCTGATATAGAGATTGGGAAAACATATCATGTTTCTCATATCGGTGTACTTAGATCATCAACTAACATCATGCTCAGTGAAATGGGGATGAAGGTGTATAACTCGACATGTTTTGATTTATATGAGGATGGCGTTCCTTTAGAAAATAGATATTCCCAAGATCCAAGATTCTGGGCTCCACATCTTCACAAGCTATATGGGAGTTGCCGTCCTGGTTTTGTGGAAGATTCTATAGTAAAGAATTCGATACCCAACATTCTGAGGGAGATAGAGGAAAAATATGATGTCAGAATCTTGTTTGCAGCAGAATCTGGTAGCAGAGCATGGGGATTTGCTTCGAAGGACAGTGATTGGGATGTGCGCTTTATCTATGTTCACAAGCCTGAATGGTATTTCAGCATTGACGAGGAGAGAGACGTAATAGAGGCTTTACTCGACAATGATATTGATGCTGTTGGCTGGGATCTTAAGAAAGCATTAATGCTGCTTAAAAGAAGTAACCCATCATTAATGGAATGGATTAATTCCCCCTTAGTATATCGTGCAGAAAAGCACTTTCTAAATGAGTTAAAACCATTGGCTCAAGACTGCTTTAATCCTACCAAAACAATGTACCACTATCAGCGAATATACATGAAACACGACGAACGATATTTGCAGAAACAAGGATATCCGATGAAGCGATTCTTGTATTATTTGCGTGGTATCTTGGCTTGCCAATGGATAGAGAAATACAAGACCTTGCCGCCAGTTTCTTTCAAAGAATTATATGAAGATACAGTCGAAGATGAAAGAATAAAAGATGGCATCAGGGAATTGATCTTGTTGAAATCTACAGGTAAGGAGAAGGATATGAGCGAAGTACCGAAATACCTTGTGGATTATTCTCTTCCAATAGCAGACCATTATTCCGACATAGTAGGCAAGTTCCGTCCAGAAGTGGATAATTCTGGTATCTCGGAACGTTTGAACCGATTCCTCTATGAAATGGTAACAAAAGGTACCGGCATCTGAGATGCCACTTGGCGGTAATAAATCGTTTCTGTTCAAATCAAATCTCCTTGCAAGCCTTGCAGAGGCAAAATATTTGGAAGTTTTCGTTTTATGTTGTACCTTTGCATACAGGAAACGTTGGACGTAGTTCCGTTAGAGAATAAGTCGTTATCGGCATTAGGCTTAGACTGCAAAACGTTGTCGACGGTTGCCGAACCGCCATTCTGCACTTCGGAGGCAGACCAAATGTTTTCCTTCTTTTCATTTATTAATATATAGGTCCTATATCTACCCAAGACAATGGCCTTCTGCTCCCTGGGGTATTCCAAGCACTAATGCATACCTCTTTGTCTTTTTCATACTCCTCTTGCGAATACCCTCCCATATCGTGGGCATACGAAGCCTTAGTTCCAGAATAATCATTCAGAAATTGTTCAAACGATGTATATTCTTTCCTTAAATCATTGAATTTAGCATCCTGTGTGTCATCTTCATCGTTATAGAACCTATGCAATCCGTTGATGAAATATATAAGTCCTTCGTTAAAGAAGATAGTGCGCAAAGCCATAAACAACTGTACTTCATCTCTTCCTGAAATCGTGATTTGGGTATCGCCGTTACAACTATATGAACAGTTACTTATTTTTATTGATAGAAAATCATTTTCAATGTAGCCTTTTACACTGGAAATTGTTCCACAATCATCTTCCTCAATCTTAAATTCAGAGCTAGTGACGATGGTATTTTGCTTAAGATATTTTATTATAGGCCATAGTCCTTCCGATTCGGTTGGGAGGGTTAGAATTATTTCTATGATTCTGTCCTGTTCATCAGTACTGTATTCGTAAAAAATATCGTAATCCTCTACCATCGGATTTCCGGAGAATGCGTCATCTGTCATATCTGATAGTCGCCCATGACTAGTGCCAAATAAAAGAACATCGCTCAGGAAACAACCCATGAATGAAGGCAGCCCATATCTGATTGGCATTACTTCTTCAATCTTCTCACGGCTTGTTGCATCTTTATCACATAATAGGGTAGACTGGTTGATATAATCCCATATTTCATCGTTTTCTACTATTAGATTAATACTCTGATATACTTCATAATCTGAACTTCCTGCTATTAGACTGATTGACATCACGCCATTGTCCTTTGAACATATGGTGAAATGATAATAGTCATTAAAAATATCTATCAAATAAGATAGGATTTCTCCATCTGAATCCTTCTGAAGAAATTCATCTACTCTTTCGTTATAGTATTTTTCCTTAATATACTTGGTTATAAAATTGACATCACGTGTAGATCCTTTTCCAGAAAAAGCTATGCTAATAGTCCTAACCGTTTCAGAGTAAGAGAAATACTCACATGCAAAATCGATTTGCATTTGAAAAATCAAGTCTGCAGGATATTCATAAGAGTGATTTGATTTGTATTCTTTTAATTCTTCTAGTTTCTCTTCTGCTTCATACCCTTCCATTCCGATGTATAAGCCTGCAATAATCGGAATACCATTCTTCACTTGAAAAATGTCATCTAACCTATTTGCTTTCATATTCTCACCTACAATAATCGTTGTTTGATGCAAAAATAATAAATATTTAGGATTTGTCTTACCCTGAAAAACGTTGAATCAAAAACAGCGTTTACAGATGGAGAAAAACGATGATTCAGATTTGTTAGAGTTGCAAGAACTTGCACTGAAACACAAAAGCGTCCAGAAACACAAGTCTTTGGATGAGAAACGGATGATTGTGAAGGCTCATTTATTAAATAATGTTCCAATTTCACAATTGAGTAGAGATTTTAGTGTTGACAAGGTGACTATTTGGAGATGGATTCGTACCTTTGCAGACGGAAAGGAGCCTGGTATGAAAAACCGGGTCACTCCAGATGTCAAGCCAAATCCGTCTAGTATGTCTAAGAAGATTCAGAAACCATTGGAGAGCGAGGCCGATGAACTGGCCCGCCTCAGGGAAGAGAACAGGCGCCTGGCGGAAGCGTTGAAGATGGCCGAGTGGATGAATCACGCCAAGGACGTGATGATCGACGAGGCCGAAAAGATGTTCAACATTCCAATCAGAAAAAAAGCTGGCGCCAAACAGTAACAAAGCTTGCCGCAGAGAAGGTCAAGGGGCAGACCATGGGCCTTCTCTGCCGGCTGTTTGGCAAGAGCTGGCAGGCATACTATCAGTACAGGGACACGTTAAGCAAACAACGGCTAAAAGAGGAGATGGTAATCCAGTTCGTCAAGGATGTACGCCGATTAGACCCAGGTATTGGCGGAGAGAAGCTACACATCATGTATCGCGAGCGCTTTGGTGCTGACTATGAGTATATGGTGGGACGTGACAAGATGGAGGCCATCATAGCCCATAACGGCTTGAACGTGAGGCTCCCAAAGCGTCGCCCCCGTACGACGGACTCCACCCACGGACTCCCCACGTATCCGAATCTGGTAAAGGACATCATACCGGTACGCAAGAACCAGGTCTGGGTGACGGACATCACCTATATCCCTGTCTGGAACCCTGACGGCAGCTACGGCTTCTGCTACCTCTCGATGATTACGGACTGCTATACCAAGGAGATCATCAGCTGGTACGTGGGCGAGACGATGGAAGCCTGGTGCAGCGTGGAGTGCCTCATGAAAGCCCTGGACACGCTTGACCCGGAGGCGCCCGTCAACCTCATCCACCACTCCGACAGAGGCGTGCAGTACGTCAGCGCCGCATACACATCGCTGCTCGTCGAGGCCGGTGTCAGGATCAGTATGACGGAAAGCGGCGACCCCAAGGACAATGCCGTGGCCGAGCGCCAGAACAGCACCGTCAAGAACGAGCTGCTCAAGGACATCAAATTCCACTCCACGGGAGAGCTCAGAAGGGCGTTGGGCAAAGCGATAGCCTTCTACAACAACGAGCGTCCGCACATGTCGCTGAACAACATGACGCCACGCCAGGCGGCCTCCTGCAGGGGTAAAATACAGAAGAAATGGATCAGTTACAGAGAAAAGTACCTTGAAAATTTGGAGATTCAAGAAGGAGCATGTACCTTTGCACCGCAAACCCTGAATATGATTGAACGGCTTTCCGCGGAGCCCGTTCAACAGAAACAAGGGTTAAGAGAGAATGATTCAACTTCTGCCAGGGTTAAGGATTAAGGTACCTAACAGGCATTCAACCTATGGCAGGGTTAAGTTAAAAACCATTCAACTTTTTCTAGGGTAGTACAAACAGCAAAAAAGATAACATCTTAACACTGTTATCTGTTATTTTTCTGCCTTTAACAATCTTTTCAGACGATTATTTGTCTGAATCGCAAAGAATACTTACCTTTGAAGCCGATTAAGTACAAACTAGAAACCATAAACAACAATGATTACGGGGTTCCTCCGATTACTCAATTGTAATAAAATGAATTATGATGACAGGGAATCACAGAGGTACTGTTCCGTGTAAGCGACGATTTGCTATGAAGAAAAATATTTTTACTGCAATGCTCGTCTTGATGAGTCTGACGGGTTGGGCACAAAAAACGGTTGTATGGGAAAATCCATCGGCCTTTATGGGAAAAAGTAATGCTGAGTTTAAAATCACCAAGGTGGAAATGAAGCAGACGGAGACGCTACTGCATATCCGTGCAGTCTTCACGCCTAACAATTGGATCCGCTTTGCCAAAGAGTCGTTCTTGCGTACTCCTGACGGTAAGGAGTATGCCATCACTGGTGGCCAAGGAACTACAGAAAAGGAGTTTGATCTGCAACCCGATTCGCTTTTCTGGATGCCTGCCAGTGGAATGGCTGACTTGGCACTTCACTTCCGACCTGTGCCACTCGACACGAAAGAGATGGATTTTTTGGAGGGTTATGGTGAAGGGGCTTTCCAATTTTGGAACATCTGCGATGCAAAGACCAAGAAGGAAGAGGAAATCCCTGCCGACTGGAAGAACGTGACATACGCTAAAGACGAGATGTTGCCAGTCGCTAAAATCAACAAAAACATGGCAACCCTCAAGGTGAAACTGTTGGGATACAAGCCCGACATGAAACTGACGCTCTGGGTGTATGGCTTCATACCGTTGGGATCGACTGGAGCCTATGAAAAGGGATTCACATTTGCTGATGACGGCACTCTCACGGCTGAGATTCCCTTGCGCTTGGCTCGTGAGGTGAAAATTGGCATCAACGGGTTGGCTCAACGCTCCATCCTTATCGCTCCAGGACAGGAGACTTCCATTCTGATGAAACTCACCAATGACCAGCATCCTTTCCTGGCCTTCAAGGGATTCTTCACCAAAACCAATATGGATTGGGTGACGGAGCAGGAGAAGCAACAGGACGCAGATATGGACAACCTGATGTATGATGCACTTAGTAAGTGTACTACCTCTGACGAGCGTCTGGCTTGGCTGACGGATTTCTTCAAGAAGCGTGTGGCAGATATTAAATCATCAAAATATACCACAGCAGCCAAAGACCTGCTTTGCATGGAGGCTGAAGGAAACTTTATCAGTTGGACACGCAATTTTGGAACCAAATACACGATGTTGCAGACGAGGGCGGGTGGCGTTAAAATAGGCAGCAATGAAGAATATGCAAGAATCTCTCGGGAGAACAAGAATTTGCTGGTTTTGCCAGAATCCGACGATTACACCTATCAGTATCTGAATGAGTCTGGTTCCCCATGCAGCGAGATGTTCTGGAATCGTTCCCTTTCCGAACTCGACAAGACAGCCGAGGCAAAAAATCCTTACAACAGTGATTTGCAGAAGTTGTTCTTCGGGTATGTATTTCACAAGAGTGGAAGTGAGATTTTGAGTACCATTGCCAATGGGGATTGCAAGACTGTGGCCCTCGAGTTCCAGGCCGAACAGGACCGTCTTGCTCAGGAGTTAGCCAATCAGGGGAACATTTACTATCAGAAACATGATGACGTTGCACCTGAGAACATTCTTTCCACCATCCTCAACAAGTATCAGGGCAAAACCGTCCTTATCGATGTGTGGGCAACCTGGTGTGGTCCCTGTCGTGCTGGTCATCAGGCAATGGCACCTTGGAAAAAGGAACTGAAGGGCAAGAACATCCAGTTCGTCTATATCACCTCGTCCTCCTCGCCTCTGAACACTTGGCAGGAGATGATCAAGGACATCGATGGTGACCACTACTACCTGACGAATGAACAATATGATTACCTTCTCAAGCATTACGAATCGCAAGGCATCCCCACCTATGCCGTCTACGACTCATCAGGCAATCAGACATACAAAGAAATTGGCTTCCCGGGTCTCGACCCCATCAAGGAAGCGGTAGAGCAAACGCTAAAATAGGATGTAATTATGAAGACGTTTCGTTTTATTGTTATTCTTGCACTATGCAATTTATCTGCCTTTGCCCAAAGTTGGGTAGATGATTTTGATTTCAATTGCCCCAAGAATGCATGTTATATAAATGATGTTTTCGTGAAAGATTTGATTGGTTTTGACATGGGGAAAAATAGTGGTATTAACTATCTCTCAAAGAAAACATTGGAAAAACCGATTACAATTAACGGAATAAATCGG
>Ga0265298_10011416_pt1 | contig 10405 bp, 7 predicted proteins | sample AusTroGonzalo_MG_3_FD_193486 | JGI IMG/M metagenome (GOLD analysis project Ga0265298, IMG submission 193486) | Bovine rumen microbial communities from tropical cattle in Woodstock, Queensland, Australia - Gonzalo_01 | ecosystem: Host-associated > Mammals > Digestive system > Stomach > Rumen ... | reverse complement strand
GCCCTTGTTGCCGGCCTTGGTCCCGCTGCGTTCGATGGCCTGATCGAGGTTGTCCGCGGTGATCATGCCGTAGGTCACGGGAGTTCCCGACTCCAGCCCCAGCTGGGCCAGACATTTAGAGACTTCGCTGTTGATGTATCCCGCGTGGGGCGTCGCTCCCTGAATGACGACGCCCAGCGCCAGGACCGCATCGAATTTGCCCGTCGCCAGCATTTTTTTGACGGCGAAGGGAATCTCGTAGGAACCCGGCACGTAGGCGACCGTTATATCGGAGGCGTCACCCCCGTGGCGCACGATGGCGTCCACGGCGCCCGAGAGCAGACGGCTCACGAAGAAATCGTTGAACCGGGCACAGACGATACCGAATTTCAGACCTTTCGCTTCGAGCATACCTTCGTAGACACAGCCGACGTTTTTATCGATCATGATACCTTACCTCCCTGTTTTTTAACGCAATTCGATTTTAAGTTCAGCGGCGAGGGCGCAGCGCAGCCTTTCGACGGCAGCGTTGACCTCGTCGTCCTTGAGCGTTCTTGTGCTGTTGCGGAACGTGAGCGTGAACGCCAGACTCTTCTGACGTCCGGCCCGGAGCGCGTCATCTTCGAAGATGTCGAAAAGCCTGACCGATTCGAGATCCGGCAGCTTCTTGCGGCGGATGAACTCGATGATCTCCCCGCAGCTCAGCCCGGATGAGGCGACGAACGCGATGTCCCGCGACGTGGCGGGATACTGGGCCGCCGGCTTGTATTTTGCCGCGGCGCGGCGAGACGCCGCAAGCAGGGCCTCGACTTCGATCTGAGAAGCGAACACGGGATAAACGGTCCGCCACGAGGAGGTGAGAGAACCGTTCAGTTCTCCGAACGCCCCGGCGGATCTGCCTTCGATCACGATCGAACAGGCGTGTCCTGCGCGGAAACGGCCGTCCTCAGTCAGTGCCTCGAAACGGTAATTGGAAATGTTGAGCAGTTCGAACAGCGCCTCGAGGGCCCCTTTGAGGTCGTAGAAATCGAAGTTCTCCTTGAGTTCTCCGGAGAAACGCTCCGGGTGACGCAGTCCCGTGAGGATGAACGCAAGTTCGTTGCGTTCCTCGGGGAACTTGCTCCCGTCGGCGCAGAAGACCCGGTCAAGTTCGAACAGCGCCAGCGTCTTATTGCCGCGGGCGATATTGCGTTCCACCGCGCCGAGAAGTCCGCCAAGCAGACTGGGACGCATGACCGCCATCTCGGGACTCAGCGGATTGTCGAGTTTGACCAGATCGCTTTCGACGAACCGGGTATCGGCAAGAAAGGCTTCCGCACTGCCGATGCTGTAATGCACGCACTCATAGAAGCCCAGTCCGGCGACCGCGGCCCGGAGCTTCTGCAGGGACATCCAGGCATCCTCGGACTGCGGGTGACAGCACTTGCCGCGGACAGCGATCTCGGGAATGTTGTCCAGCCCGTCGATGCGGGCGACCTCCTCGACCAGATCGGCCTCGCGCGAAAGATCGCGGCGAAACAGCGGCGCGGTGACCGTGCATCCGGTAGAAGTGACGCCGTCCACTCCAAGATGCAGAGTTCTGAATATCTCAACGATCCGCGCGTCACTCACCTGCGAACCGATGAGTTTCCGGATGTTGTCGAACCGGCACGGGATCACCGCTTCCTGCGGCCGTCCCGTATTCACGTCCAGCGCCCTGCCCTCGAGGCGGCCGCCGGCAACGGCAAGGATCAGCTGGGCGGCGCGGACCGAAGCGGTTTCGGTCATATCGTAATCCACACCGCGTTCGAAACGGTAACTGGAATCGCTGCTGATCCCCAGCCGGCGGCTCGTCGCGCGGATGTTGGAGGGCAGAAACACGGCGCTTTCGAGCAGAACGGAGGTTGTCGTTTCGCTGACTCCGGAGTATTCCCCGCCCATGACGCCGGCCAGAGCCATGGGTTTGCGGGCATCGGCGATCACGAGACAGTTTTCATCCAGCTTGAGATTTTTTCCGTCGAGGGTAGTGATGCTCTCGCCCGGCACGGCACGGCGGGCGACGACGCGCTGTCCTTCGAGCCTGTCGAGATCGAAGGCGTGCAGCGGCTGCCCCAGTTCCATGAGAACGAAATTGGTCACATCGACGATGTTGTTGATGGAGCGCAGGCCGACGCTCTCCAGACGTTCCACCAGCCACGCGGGCGACGGTCCGACTTTGACGCCGCGGATCACCCGCCCGATATACCGATGACAGAGATCGGGCGCTTCGACGGTCACGAGGTCGGAGCGCGGTTCTTCGGAACTCTCCTGAACGCTGATTTCGGGGAGTTTCGCCTCGGTGCCAAGCAGGCACGAAACATCGCGGGCGATGCCCCAGACCGAAAGCCAGTCCGGGCGGTTGGGCGTGACCTCGAGTTCCATGCGGGTGTCGCCGGGGAAAAGTTTTTCGAAAGACGTTCCCGGAGCGACGCTCTCGTCGAGGATCATCAGTCCGGAGTTGTCGTCAGAGATCCCCAGCTCCTGAGCACTGCACATCATGCCGCAGGATTCGACGCCGCGCAGTTTGGACTTCTTTATCTTGAACTCCCCTTCGGGCGTCGAAAAAACCGTTCCGATGGGAGCCAATGGCACGATCCTGCCCGCGTCGCAGTTGGGAGCGCCGCAGACGATCTGCAGTTCCTCCCTGCCGTCGAAGACCCGGCAGACCGAAAGGTGGTCCGAATTGGGGTGAGCTTCTCTCGACAGGATCTTCGCGGCGACGATTCCGGCGGGAACGACGGATACAGTCTCGACCTTCTCGACTTCGATTCCGGCCATGGTGAGCTTGTGACACAGGGTCGCATCATCGCAGTTGAGTTCGACGTAATCAGAAAGCCATTTTCTGGAAATATTCATTTTGCTTCACTCTCCTCCCGAAAAATTAAAACTGCCTGAGGAAGCGGACATCGTTTTCATAGAGCAGCCGCAAGTCGGGGATACGGTGCCGAAGCATGGCCAGGCGTTCGATCCCCAGCCCGAAGGCGAAACCCGACCAGACCTGCGGATCGTATCCCACGGCCTTGAACACGGCGGGATCGACCATACCCGCGCCGGCGATCTCGATCCAGCCGGAGTTCTTGCACACATTGCACCCCTTGCCGCCGCAGACGACGCAACTGAAGTCGTATTCCACGCTCGGCTCGGTGAAGGGGAAGAAATGCGGACGCAGCCGAATGCGGACATCGGGGCCGAACATCTCATGGGCAAAGCGCTGCAGAACGCTCTTCAGGTCGGCCATGGAAACGTCTCTGTCGACATACAGCCCTTCGATCTGGTGAAAATTCATGCCGTGAGTGGCATCGGGCGTGTCGCGGCGGAAAACCCGCCCGGGCGCGACGATGCGCACCGGCGGCGTGTGGCTCTCCATCACCCGGATCTGGACGGGAGAGGTCTGCGACCGCAGGATCCTGCCGTCGGGAAAATAAAAGGTGTCCTGCGGGTCCCGCGAAGGATGATCCATCGGCGTATTGAGGGCATCGAAATTGTGGTAGATATCCTCGATCTCAGGTCCGTCGACGGCGGTGAACCCCATCCGGCGGAAGATCTCGGCGCACTCCTCGGCCGTACGGCTGATGGGGTGAATGCGTCCCGCGGCCCTGCGGCGGCCCGGCAGGGTGAGATCGATGGCGTCCTTTTCATCTCCGCCTGAAGACAGCCGTTTCCGGGCACTTTCAAGCGCCTCCTGTATCCGGTTTCTTCCCGTGTTGAACGCTCCGCCCGCGGCCTTGCGCTGATCAGGAGGGATCTCCCCCATCCGGCGGGAAAGAGCCGGAAACAACCCGTTCCGACTGAGATAATCGATCCGCACAGCCTCGACTTCGGCTTCTGTCGCCGCAGCCGCGGCCCGGGCCTCGGCATCGGATACAGCCTTGTTTATTTCTGCGATGAAATCACTCATGTCAAACACCCCGTATTGAAAAACCGTTCCCATTTGAACCCGATCTCAAAAGTGACGACCGGCCGACCGGCCGGCACTTCTGAGATCGTCTCCGCGACGGCATCTTTCTCCGTAAAAAACGCGACAGCTTGAAACCGGTCAAAAAAAGTCAACCCGTTTCAAGCTGTTCACACGATCCCCTGCCCTCCCGAGGGAGCGCCGCAGGCCTGCCGCGCTTGCGCACGGACGCGGCGTCCCGGGGAAGAAGGGAGGAAGCCTCAAGCCTTGGTGACTTTTTCCACCAGAGCCTTGAACGCGTCAGGCTCGCGGACGGCCAGATCGGCAAGAACCTTGCGGTTCAGCACGATGTTGGCTTTTTTGAGACCATCCATAAAGCGGCTGTAATTCACGTCAAGCGCACGGCAGGCGGCATTGATACGCACGATCCAGAGAGCGCGGTACTGCTGTTTTTTCTGCTTGCGGCCCACATAGGCGTTGCGCTGGGCGCGTTCGACGGCATCGTAGGCGTTGCGGAGATTGCGGCTGCTGTTGCCGTAGAAACCCTTGGCCTGTTCGAGCAGACGTTTGCGGCGCTTGCGGGAGGGAACAGCGTAAGTGACTCTTGCCATTTTCTATTCCTTTCCCATTAAAGCCCGTAGGGCAGCGCGGCCTTGATGCGGCTGTTCTCGGCGGGAGAGACGGCGGCATCCTGACGCAGACGGCGACGGCGCTTCGAATCTTTCGAGGATTTCAGGTGACGTGCTCCCGCCTTGTGGTGGCGGAACTTGCCGGTTCCGGTCTCTTTGAGACGCTTCGCCGCGCACTTTCTCGTTTTCAACTTCGGCATTGTTAGAACCCTTTCATCTTTGAGATGATTTTTATTATGACCGAGCCGGTCAATGCTGCACCGGCTGCGGTCAGGCACCGAAACTATTTCGGTGCGAACGTAACGGATATATTGCGTCCGAGAAGACTCGGCGCGCCGTCGGCATCCGCGTAAGGCGCCAGTTCCGCCATCACCTTTTTGATCAGCTCGAAAGCCATATCCTGATGGGCCATCTCGCGTCCGCGGAGGGCCAGCGTGATCTTCAACCGGAACTTCTTTTCCAGAAAATCGAGGGCCTTCTTTATCTTGGTCTGATAATCATGGTCGTCGATATTGATGTGAAACTTCACCTCTTTGATCTTCTGAGCCGCCGTATTCCGGCGCTGCGCCTTCAGATTCTTTTTCTGCTCGTAACGCAGTTTCCCGAAATTCATGATCCGCACGACAGGCGGAACCGAACGGTCAGAGACCATGACAAGATCAAGTTTCGCCTCCGAAGCAAGAGTCTGAGCCTGAGAATAGGGAACAACTCCCAGCTGTTCACCTTCGGCTCCGATCAGACGCACTTCGGTGAGCGTCACGGTCCGGTCATTGGCTTTCAAAAGCTTAGCGATAACGGCACCCTCCCTTCAACAACTCCAATTTGCGCCCGCCGCCGCTCCGGAAAACAGGCGCTGTTCCATCCGCCTTCCCCGAAACACCGCGTCCCGGAGAGTCGGACAGTCTATAAGATATCACAGAAGTCCCTTATTGTCAACCTCAGTTTGCATTTTTTCGCAAAGTTCTTCCAATTTCATGGCTCCGAGTTCACCGTCGCGCCGGGTCCTGACGGACACGGTGTTCTCTGCCGCCTCCTTCTCTCCGAGCACGAGAAGATAGGGCACGCGCTCCTGCCGCGCGGCGCGGATCTTGGCGCCCAGACTGGCGGCCTGAGCATCGACATTCACGCGGAAACCTTTGCCGCGCAGAACGCTCTGCACCCTCTTCGCCGCGTCGATGAACGCGTCCGAAACGGGAAGCACCCGCGCCTGCTCCGGCGCCAGCCACAGGGGGAACGCTCCGGCGTAGTGCTCGACGAGGATCCCGAAGAAACGCTCCAGACTGCCCAGCAGCGCCCGGTGGACCATGTAAGGCCGGTGCTTTTTGCCGTCCTCGCCGATGTAGGTCATGTCGAAACGCTCCGGAAGATTGAAATCGAACTGGATCGTGGTCGTCTGCCACTCGCGGCCGATGGCGTCCCGCAGTTTCAGGTCGATCTTGGGACCGTAGAACGCGCCGCCGCCCTCGTCCACGTCGCAGGCAAGTCCGCACTTTTCGACGGCCTTGCGCAAAGAGGCGATGGCCTTTTCCCAGCGCTCCGGCTCGCCCACCGCCTTGGCCGGACGGGTGGAGAGATAGGCTTTGATGTCCTTGAAACCGAACGCCCGGTTGATGTGAAGACTGAACCGCAGAACTTCCGCGATCTCATCCTCGATGGACTCCGGCGTGCAGATGATGTGCGAGTCGTCCTGGGTGAAGCCGCGGACGCGCATCAGGCCGTGCAGCGAACCGGACTTCTCGTAACGGTAGACCGTACCCAGTTCTGCCCAGCGCAGCGGCAGTTCGCGGTAACTGCGCAGACGCGACTGGTAGATCTCGATGTGGAACGGGCAGTTCATGGGCTTGACGTAGTAATCCTTCTCGTCGATCTGCATGGGGGAGTACATGCCGTCGCGGTAGAAGTTCAGGTGTCCGCTGGTCTCCCACAGGTTGCTCTGACCGATGTGCGGCGTGTAGAGAAGCTCGTAGCCGTTCTTGTAATGCTCTTCCTTCCAATAGGTCTCCATGAGGTGGCGGATCAGCGCGCCTTTGGGATGCCACAGCACCAGTCCGGGACCGACGGCGTCGGAGAAGCCGAAAAGATCCAGCTCGGTGCCGAGTTTGCGGTGGTCGCGCTTGGCGGCCTCTTCCTGCAAAGTGATGTAGGCCTTGAGTTCCTCCTCGGTGGCGAAGGCGGTGCCGTAGATGCGCTGCAGCATCGGATTCTTTTCATCGCCGCGGAAATAGCTTCCGGCGACGCTGAGCAGTTTCACCGCGCCGATGCACCCGGTGTTTTCCACATGGGGTCCGCGGCAGAGATCGAAATAATCGCCGTGCTTGTAAAAAGTGATGGTCTCGCCTTCGGGAATGTCGGCCAGCCGTTCGAGCTTGTAGGTCTGCCCCTCGAGCATTTTCTCCGCCTCTTCACGGGAGGTCTCGATCCTCTCGAAGGGGAGCTTGCGGCCGATGATCTTTTTCATGACCTTCTCGATCTGCTTGAGGTCCTCGGTGACGAGACGGTGCTCCATGTCGAAGTCATAGTAGAACCCGTTTTCCGTCGCCGGACCGATATCGAACTTCGCATCCGGATAAAGCTGCTTCACCGCCGAAGCCATGACGTGCGCGGCGCTGTGCCGCAAAGTTTCGAGACTGCAATCTGCCATTTTTGTCGTTTTCCTGCTGTGTATATTTTGATTAAAAAAACGTCCGGAGAGGGAAAATATCCGTCAAAAAAGCCGCACGGCGGTGCCACCCGCGTCGGTGACGCGGGGTGGACCTCCTGAAATCGGGACTTGTGATACATTCTGCCGCATGAGCGCAAAAAATCCTTTCATCCTGATAATATACACCCTCTCCGCGCATTAAGCAAGTAACCGCGGGCCGGCTTCCCCGCTCTTTCCCGCAAAAAAACGTTTTTTTTCGAATCCGGGCTTGAAAGCGCCGGAACAAAAGAGTATATTAGGTGGAATGACGCAAGTCGGGGTGTGGCTCAGTCTGGCTAGAGCGCTGCGTTCGGGACGCAGAGGCCGGAGGTTCAAATCCTCTCACCCCGACCATTTTTTTGCTCGCAAAAAAATGGTCAATGAAGCCTGTCAAGGCTTCGCTTCATGGCACAACGTGCCGCTTCATGCGGCGCCAGCCGCGCTTCATACGCCGTCAGGCGTGCTTCATCTCGCCTTGACAGATGAAGCATTGCTCCACTGACGTTCCGCAATATGAAGCAACTTGGCTTCGCTCGTTATGAAGCACTCGGCAACTGCCTCTATGATGAGAGAAAAGAGAAAATGAGAGTCCGGGCTTGCAATTTCACAGCGGCAATGATAAATTACCAGTCAAAAGGGGGTTCACCAGTGGAAAAACGCACCAACAAACTTGTCGATATCTCCGTCGCTTTCGCCGTTGAGATCCTGAATTTGGTCAAAAAACTCAAAGATCAGCGCGAGACGGTCATCTGCAATCAAATCGGCAGAGCCGGAACCAGTATCGGCGCGAATATCCACGAAGCGCAATATGCCCACGGCAAGGCGGATTTCGTATCCAAACTTCAGATCGCCCTGAAAGAAGCCAACGAAACCAGTTATTGGCTTTTGCTGCTGGCAAAAACCGACACCATCACAACGGCGGAATACGACCGACTGGAAAGCCTCTGTCGGGAAATCCGGATCACTTTGATCGCCTCGATCAACACCACCAAGGGGAATTTGAAGTAACCGGCAACAGTAATCCTCCGTTCCGCACCGTTTCTGGATCATTTGCCTTTACGCATCAACAAAGTGAGAGGCGTGCCGAAAAAAACGATCGGGTGCGGCGCATATTCGGCGCGGACCCTGCGAAATCGCCCGAAACGGCACTCCAAACCTCAAACCGCCGTAAGTCCTCGCACTGATTGGCAGACAACGCCCTCCTCAAACGGATTCAAGCAAGGGCTTTTACTTTCAATGTTACAAGATAAAAAAATTTGATTTTCACTTGAAATCTACCATGTCGTGAGATAAATTATGACGGATTATTTTATAAAAAGCACGCGGATAGTGACTCGAAAAGATCAAAGAGATAATGGGATATGTTTTAGGATATAGATCATGATAGCTGAAAACAATCTTGATACGCTTCTAAACGCCTTGCAATTTCAGAAGGATATGATTGGTGATAAATGGAGCAGAACTTTCCCAGACGGTACTAATCTTGAAGTAGATACAGCGATCAAAAAATTTCTTTACGAAGAGGCAGGAATAACCGTTACTGGGGCAACAACAGCCAACTTCTCCCAAAATGAAAACTTCGTCGTGTTCGAGTGCGTTTGCCGCCTGCTGGAGAAGGGGTACAAGCCGAAGGACATTGAACTGGAGCCCTCTTGGAAACTCGGTCACACCGCCAAATCCGGTCGCGCGGACATCTGGATCCGTACCAAAGATAAGCGAGGAAAGGTCGATTCCCTGCTCATCATCGAATGCAAGACAGCGGGAAAAGAGTTCGACGGAGCATGGCAAGATACTTTGAAAGACGGAGCCCAGCTATTCAGCTATTTTCAACAAGAGGGATCCACCAAATTTCTTTGTCTCTACACATCCGATTTGGTAGACGGCAAAATCACGTGCGAATACCATTTGATCAATGTCCAAGACAATGCCGATTATTTGACAACGCTTGAGAAACCTAAAATCTTTTCTGCCGCCAGTACAGTAAAAGAGCGTTTCGCTGCATGGCACGACACTTACAAATGCGAATACGCAAAGCGCGGTCTGCTTGAAGGAGAAATTGCGCCATACAACCCCGGCAAGAACAAGTATTCCACAGATGATTTGCGAGAGATAGATCATACCTCGATGCAGAAAAAGTACCACGAATTTGCCACAATTCTACGAAAACATAATGTCAGCGGGCACGAAAACGCTTTTGACAAACTCGTAAATCTTTTCCTTGCCAAGGTCGTCGATGAAAAGCGCAACCCCACCGACCTCAAATTCTACTGGAAAGGGATTGCATACGATGACGCTTATTCCCTTCAAGACCGCCTTCAATATCTTTACATGGTCGGAATGCGTGAGTTTCTCGGAGAGACAGTAACCTACATTGACGAGGCGGCTGTCAAAAAAGCGTTTGGGCGCTTTGAGAAAGACCCGGATGCAACAAAAGATGCCATTCTTCGCTATTTCCGGCAATTGAAATTCTTTTCCAACAATGATTTTTCATTTATCGACGTCCACAATGAACGCCTCTTCAACGAGAATGCAACTATTTTGCTCAAGATTGTGCAGATGCTCGAAGATGTCAAACTGAAAACCGATGAACCCAATCAGTTTCTCGGAGACCTGTTTGAGGGCTTTCTCGACCACGGCGTGAAGCAGAGCGAAGGGCAGTTCTTTACGCCCCTGCCCATTGTGCGCTTCATTATTTCATCGTTGCCGCTTCAGGCACTGTTGCACGAAAAGGAAGACCCTCCTCGCGTCATCGACTACGCATGTGGCGCCGGACATTTCCTAAACGAATACGCCCAGCAGGTCAAGCGCATTACCCGCGATATGTATGGCGCCGACGCCGCCGAAGAGCGGGCGCACTACTCTGCCATAACTGGCATCGAGAAAGAATACCGCCTCTCAAAAGTCGCGAAAGTCGCTGCCTTCATGTATGGGGAGGATGACATTCAAATCGTATACGCCGACGCATTGGCGAGTAACCCCAAGGCGCCCGAAGGGGCGTTTGACATCCTTGTCGCTAATCCTCCCTATTCCGTAAAGGGCTTTCTTGAAACCCTGCCAGAGAAAGAGCGGGAGCGCTATGAACTGACGGGCGCTGTTTCCGATCTTGCGAAGCAGAATTCCATTGAGACATTTTTCGTCGAAAGAGCCGTCCAACTTCTCAAGCCTACTGGCATTGCGGCGATTATCCTGCCTTCGAGCATACTC
>Ga0265298_10011414_pt1 | contig 10405 bp, 10 predicted proteins | sample AusTroGonzalo_MG_3_FD_193486 | JGI IMG/M metagenome (GOLD analysis project Ga0265298, IMG submission 193486) | Bovine rumen microbial communities from tropical cattle in Woodstock, Queensland, Australia - Gonzalo_01 | ecosystem: Host-associated > Mammals > Digestive system > Stomach > Rumen ... | reverse complement strand
CACCTGCATCGAAGAGGAAAGCCAACGAGTCCATTTTGGCTAAAGTAGCGGGATTGCCTGTATTAATGAGGCCAGGACCGCTGATGGCATTGCTCACGCCGCCCATGCCTTTCAGCCTGACGTTCATCGCCTTACTGCTGAGCTGCCCTACGCCAAAGAGCGAATAGGGCGAGTCGATGTCGGCTTGGGCGAAAACGCCTGTTGCAACGAAGGTGAAAAGCACCGCCAGCAATATGTTTTTCAAAGCTGTTGTCTTCATAAATTCCATTTGAGCCTGCAAATATCCGATTTTTTAACTCGTTGAGCAAATTTTTATTGCATTGGTGCTTGTATTGATTTCATAATCAACTGATTTTCAACAAGAAATAATTTCAAAAATAAAAAAATCGCATTTTTTTGCAGATTTTTTCTTGCCGATACGGAAAAATGTCGTATTTTTGCGCCCTGAAAACGGAGGTACCGTAGCTCAGTTGGTAGAGCAGAGGACTGAAAATCCTCGTGTCACTGGTTCGATTCCCGTCGGTACCACCACAAAAGGGACGCAAGATGTTGCGTCTCTTTTTTTGTGCGGTTTGCCCCACAAACAGACAACAAAAAAAGCGCCTCCCGATGGGAAGCGCTTCTTTTTGAATATTAACCTTAAATTACATATAAGAGGCTAAATCAAAAGCTGTAGCATTCACAATCGTGTTAGGACGAATCGTATTGGAAATGCTGCTATGAATTTGAGCTTCCTGCCATTCACCTTCTGCACCAATTTTGTAGGTGACCGTGATATCGCAACCATCTCTAAGAGCCAAAGGACGGAGGACAACGAGGAAACGGGAAGCATTAGACTGGTTTTTGCCCAATTTGACACCGTCTGCACCACAATTCAAAGTAACAGTTCTTCCTGCATTCGTGACCATGTAGCCAATCTCATCTTTATACTGATTCAACCATGCCACATACGACGGATTGGTATAGTCGTAGTTTTGAAGAAGTGAGGTCAATTCATCGGGATCTATTGCATTAATCTTCAGATAGACATCACCCACGAGATTGAAGGCTCTATCACGGATAGCGATGCTCTTAACATACACTTCACCACTGCCATGGTACATCTTCATACTTAAGATACCGCAGATGTTTCTGAATCCGAATTGGACATCATTAAGAGAACCACTAGCGGGCACTTCTTTGGCAGCCATATACAAAGCACGCTTGGGAACAAGAATTTTGCCGCTCACATTACGGTACTCTTGAGTTGCGTCCAGTCTGAACGTAGAGAAGTTATCATCCATGTAACTAGTAGAAGAATGTCTATTAAAAGTGACATTCTGACCTGGATAGAAAGCATAGAATGCATCTTTCATATCTTTGTTCATCGTATTCTCATAACCACCAGGTGCTACTTTTAACCTACCAAACGAAACACTATTTCCCGAACTCTTGGCTCTATAGAAGGCTGCCTGTGAACGAAGATTCTCAGGAGAGGTATTTTGGTCGATATTGTACACTAATATTGTATCTTTCTCTTCGAAGTAGATCATATTATTTTCATCGAGATACACTTTCTCTAAACCTTCATCAACAGACATGAATTGCTCGGTATAGCCCATACAGGATTGAGCTTGGTCTTCGTCATTATTCTTCTTGCATGAGGTGAAAGCCAAGGCCACCACCGCTATCATGCAGATACATTTTACGATTTTATTCATTATTTTTCCTTTTTTAATTGAGTTTTCTTTTTATTAATTAATTGATTTTTACCGTTCCTTATGGAACCAGATTACCGCTGTCTTGACTTGCGGCAGAATCGCCAGGAGCAGCGCCTACCGACGAACTAGCAAGAGAACCCTGCATGAATGGCTTGTACACGCTAAGCTCAATCATTTCAGCCTTAGGGGCTTCGTAAATTTTGTTCATTTTTTTCATTTTGATACTTGTTTAATTGTTTGACTTTAATTTAATTATTACTTGATTTTGATCTTTTTTTATCTCGTTAGAGGCTGCAAAAATACATAATTAATTCATACCACGGATTAATATTTCACTTTTTTTTGAAAAATTTTTCTCACACCTTGCTCCATGGCGGAACGCATTTCGTGGAAAGCCATGCCAGGAAACACCTTGGCCGTATGGAATCCATCGATGAAAATACATGTGAATGTATGCAGTTTTTGCCCCAACTTGCGTTTAGGTCGTTTCGATTTGAAACTACGCTTGCGCTTGAAGTTGCCCTCCTCCATGATGACACGTCGGAGCCTATGCGCCCTGCGGTAGCAACGGGCATCGTAGAAAGGCATTTCTTTTTCGGGCAAGCCCAAATCGTTCACCCACAGGTAGCCAAAGGTCTGCCAAGGTTTCATCAAGTGCATATCGGTGAGCCAACGGCACAGCTTGTCCCTATCGAGTTGTCCATGGTAGGCATGTAGCGCTATGGTTACATCAGACAGTTGCCGCCAGCCTACACCAGAGGTTATAAAATGGTGCCAAGCATGGAAGAAGGTGTAGAATACTGCGAACTCTTTGGAAGGAATGGAAATCTCGACACCCTCAAAATCAACCCTTTGGCGATGGGTCTCCAAGCCATCGCGTTCCATGGCCGCATATAAGGTCGCTTCTTTTTCATCTTCAACTTCGGCACTAACACGGTGCACTTCCATAGGCAACGAGCCGAACTCTATGTTGTAGTGATGGCCTATATCGGTAGCTTCGCCCCAATTGTAGCCACCGGGCAAGGTGCGCAGCAAGTCGCAAGCCTCGTGGAACTTGTCCAAACCAATGTAAATATCAAGGTCGCCGAACTGCCTGAGGTTGGGGTAGGGATACAACATGGCCAATCCAAAGCCCTTAAGCAAAACTGGTTCGATACCATTTTGGCGCAACAGGCGTATGGCGGGAACGAGAATTTGCTTTAGCTGTAGTTGCCTGATGAGGTTGCCTCGTATGCTGGCCTGCATTTGGGCAAGCATCTCGGGCGAGGGCTTGTTGCTGCCTGTCATGTGTATGGCTGCGCTACCGACCAACACGTTGGTGGATTGGTGGTATGCCAGTTGCATGACGACGGGCCAGTCAACAGGCTCGTCGATGGACGCGGGCTGGTTCCAAATGGCCGCTCGTAGCAAGGCAAAATATTGGTTTTCGGCGTTGGACATTACACCTTATTAATTAATATTCAATCACATTGGCGTCTTTCCAGGTTTGAAGTAAAGCAGCCACATCGCGGACGGCTACGTCACGGGCAATGCCATATTCTTCAACGAGGAGATCTGCCAAAGTGTCGGCATCAAAGTCCTTGTTTTCCACTTCCTGCCACAAGAAAGCAGCGGAAGCGTTCATAGAAATCATTCTAGTGAAATCGACTGCTTCAACACCTTCGGCAACCAAAACGTGTTCCGTGCCCAAGTCGCGCAGGACATAACCTTTTCTTGTCTTCATATCTATTTGATTTTATAATGTTTTCATGATTTTGTTCCATTTCCGATAGATTTTCAGCAAGTATTTCCTGACGGGGAGCAATTTGCGCCAGAGCCAGCCCCGAGTGGGTTTGCGGTGTCGTCCTTCCAGTGTGATGATATCCACAACTACCCCCACAACCTTATCTCTCGTCGTTTGTTCCTTGCCTTGCAGGTTGCCGTCGCCCATCAAAGTAACCTGTTGCCCCTCAATAGCAATGACGCGATGCATAACATAACGATCGTCAACCCTTGCAAGCGCAATATCACCGACTTCCAACCCATCAGGTTTGCGCAACAGCACCTTGTCGACCTCACCTCGGATGAATGGCAACATACTTCGTCCCTTGGGAACCATCAACACCTCACGGCCTTCGGTCAGCATCTTTTCAACCGCTCCCAGCAGCACTTCGTTTGGTAATAGACGCTTCGCCGCAGGGGTCATGTACGCCCCGTCCTCTATGCTCATTGCTGCGATACCGTTTTGTAGCACAAGAAGGCTGCATCAGGGTTAGGTAAGCAATCCAACTCGTAGAAAGGCACGGTGGTGACCAACTTGAGATTGGTGGCATGGTATGCATCCCCCAATTCCTTGATGAATTTCAAGCCTGTAAACGAAGAATATATCTCAGCGTACGCCTTGGCGACTGGCAGCCTTCTGATAGCATTTTCCTTGGCCTGATGTAGAATCACGAGTGCGCCAATAGGAACATTTAGGTTGCGGTAACAAGGCGTTTTTCCACTCCAAGGCGTGCCATACACACGTGCCACACCATCCTCACCAATACGAATTACAGGATTGTCGTCATTCAACAGCGAACATCCCTCTATATTGTTAATCCACAATTGACTATGTGTACTTTTTCCCGTTCCGCTTGGGCCTAAAAAGAGGTATCCCTTGTCATCCTTCATCGTCACAGAAGCATGGATTTGGATGGTCCATTTTGAAGCCGTCGCAAGTGCAAACATCATTTCCACTACCCTATTGAATGAAAACCGCCAATACTCCTCAATCTGGAACTGAACTTTTGAGAAACCCTTATCCATTATCATGCGGTAACAGATGGGGGCTGTAAATGTAGGAGCTCCTTCCAAAAGCAAAAGCCCGTTCCAATCATATATTTCATAACGAGGGTATTCCGGTCCATTGGAACATCTCGTTATCTTCTTTTTTTCCGAGAGGTCGGGCAATGTTTCTATCTGTTCGACCACAAAGTCACAATCCTCGGAATTTTGCGTCAGAAATGGCTCGTAGTTACCCATCTCATTCCAAAATTCATTGTCATCGGGCATGACGATTGCAAATGAATGACCCGCTACATTGTATGTTTTTCTCATAGAGGAAATTTTTTGCAAAGATAGACTAAAAAAACGTACCTTTGCGAGATTTTTTGAAAAATTGGTATGAATAAAAATAGAAAAGAACACAAAACTCGAGAAGGCAGAGGCCGAAGAATACTTTGGGCATTAATCAGTGGTGGTTTGCTCACGGCGGCGTGGCCCACTTGGGGCGTGGCGGCTTTGGTTTTCATTGGTTTTGTACCGCTACTGTTGTTGGAAGACCGCATTGCGCAAGGCGAAAAGGGACGGCTGTTTTGGCTGTCATTTTTGGCTTTCTTCGTCTGGAACACGGCCACGACATGGTGGGTGTGGAACGCCACTCCTGCTGCAACTTTGGCTTGGATACTCAACGCGCTCTTCATGGCCATTGTGTTCCAAGTGTTTCACCTCACGAAAAAGAAAGTGTGCAACAAGCCTTGGGGCAATTTCTTCCTTATCCCCTACTGGATGGCTTTCGAACTGCTCACCTACCATTGGTCCATCAAATGGCCCTGGCTCAATTTGGGTGGGGTGTTTTCTTCCAATGTCAGCTGGGTGCAGTGGTATGAATTTACGGGCGTGGCTGGCGGAACACTTTGGGTGCTATTTGTCAACATATTGATAACCAATATTATCCTTTCGGCGAAGGAGAAGAATGCAAAACACACCTTTATTAATATAGGCACCGCCGCGGCAGTCCTTTTCCTACCCATCCTCATCAGCAAGAACGTCTACGAGCATTACGAAGACCAAGGCAAGGACGCGGAAGTCATTGTGGTGCAACAGAATTGCGACCCTTGGAACGAACAATTCGACAGCCAGTTCTACGACCAAGTCATTCAGAACAACATGGCCTTGTCGTTGCCATTGGTCACAGAGAAAACCCGATTTGTGGTCAGCAGCGAGTCGGCCATACAGGAAGGCATTTGGCTGCACGAGACCGACAAGGCGCGAGCCTTGAAGACCCTGCATGAATACATCCAGAAGCATCCGCAAATGGCTTTCGTCATCGGCGGCACCACCTACGAATGGGTGCCCAAAGGCATGGAAAACGACTTCCCTGCTCGACAAATCGGCGACAGCGACAGATACTATTATTGCCACAACTCTGCCCTGCTCATCGACACTGTCAACATGCAGCACCGCAACAAGTCGCAGCTCACGCCAGCGGTGGAGGCCATCCCTGAATGGATGGGGTTCTTGCGCAACTACAGCCTCACCATGGGCATTGCGCGCGGCACCTTGAAAGGCGACCCCGAAGCGAAAGTGATGACCTTCGGAGACCATAAGATAGGCGTGGCCATCTGCTATGAGAGCGCTTTTGGCGAGTATGTCAGCAGTTTCTGCAAGAAAGGCGCCGACCTCATCTTCGTCATCACCAACGATGGCTGGTGGGGACACACGCCTGGCTATCGCCAACACTTTGAGTTCTCCAAGTTAAGAGCCATCGAGAATCGCCGTTGCATCGCCCGTTCGGCTAACACGGGGCGCTCGGGCTTCATCAACCAACGCGGCGATGTGCTGCAACGCACCCATTACTGGGAGCCCGACGCCATCCGCGAGACCTTGAAAGCCAACACCAAGGTGACTTTCTACGCCAAGCACGGCGACTATTTGAGTCGCATCGCGGTCTACCTGACCTTCGTGCTACTCATCACATGGATTGCCATGAGCATCGTGCGTTGGAACCAAGCTGGCGAAAAACCCACTAAGAAAACCAGCAAGCGCAAGAAGAAATGAGTGATATACGACTTTCGTTAGGTCCGTTCCAAGGCATCACTGATGCACCCTTTCGCAATGTTTTCAAGCGGCATTTCGGTGGCATTGACAAGTTCTACACGCCTTTTTTCACGGGCATACACAAAGAAGAACACGCCAAGAACCTTCAAGGCGAGGAAATCGACCCACGCTGCAACGATGTGGAGACTTTGACACCCCAAATCTTGAGTACCGATACGGAGGAAATTAAGCGCTTTGCCAAACAGTGCAAGGAGTTGGGGTATAAAGAGATTAATCTCAACATGGGCTGCCCGTTCCCGAGGGTAGCCAACAAGAAACGTGGCTGCGGCCTCCTGCCCTACCCTGACATGGTGGAGGCGATGCTTGAAAAGGTTTTCGAGCACATCGACAACATGAAATTCAGCGTGAAATGCCGATTGGGGTATTTCAGCCCCGATGAAATTGAGGCTATCATACCGATTTTCAACAGGTTCCCATTGAGCGAACTGATTGTTCACCCGCGCATTGGGAAACAACTATACAAGGGTGAGGCTGATGTGGAACGATTCAAAGCATTGATACCGTACATTAATGCGCCGCTGGTGTATAATGGGGATATTTTTTCGGTGAACGATTTCGGACGTATTCGTGATGCGGTGCAACCTGTAAACCAGTTTATGTTGGGACGTGGCATTTTGGCGAATCCGTTTTTGGCGGAGGACATCTGTAGGGACGCATCGAATGCGTCCGAAAAAACCGAACGCCTGCACGCCTACATCCTTGACCTATACGAGGATAGACTGCGCCATGCTGGTGGCAGCCCAAAGGTGTTAGGTCGAATGAAGGAATTGTGGTCGTATTTGATGTACAGCTTTGAGGAACCGCAGGTGGTTTGGCGAAAAATCAAAAAGATTAATGCGCTGAAGGACTACGAGGAGGCGGTTGAGGAAATTTTCAGAAATCAAGGCCTATCTTCCTGAGTTTTTTCTTGACCCGACGTAGCTGCACCTCTCGTTTGGTAGGTTCACGTTTGCGAAGCTCAAGTTTCTGCGAAGTTTGGAAAACGGTTCCATCGGAAACAAGGGAATCTGTACCTGGATAGAACATTTCATATATAGAAGTGTTATTGTATAGCACCTCTAATTGTGGAGCTTGAATAGCTTCTCCAAGCGGATAATAGAACTTGCGCGTTCTTTCGTTTGCCGACTCATAATAGACAATCACTTGTTCATCCTCGTTTGTTGAGTAATACCAATCAAAAAACGCAATTCTTTTGCGTAAAAAGTCCGTCGCCCTTGAAGCGCCAGTCGCATATTTCCCGCTATGACGAGTCCCATAAACCATATTATCTTGATCCGCTTCATGCGAAAGCAAAGCAACAAGACTATCGAATGGACTTCTCTCAAGATAATCATGACAAATAGGGCTTAATTCATTCAAATAAATGTTTCTGACCGCTTGTTGAAAATCCAAATGTTGGCACAAATGATAGAGTAGTCCTCCCGAAAAGGCTATACCAGTTACTCCCTTTTTCCTCTTAACAACGAACTCATTCGCAAACGCAATTGAATTTTTCAGAAACCGAGGGTTATTCAGTATTCTGTCATAGTCCCAAGCTGGACCTGCATAGAATTTTGGGTCTATAGAGTCAGTTTCTTTATACATCATAAAACTTGCCCAACCGCCATCTGCATTTTCTAACAATTCATTGAGCAGATAATAGCGGGCAAAGGATTCCACATCAAGGTATTCAGAATAATGCTGGCCTGTTACAGGGTGGTTGCCGTCGGGGGCATGGACGGCTGCCTCCATGTCATTGTAGCGTTTAGAAATATAATCTAACTCTTGGGGTGATGCGTATTTTGGTGACAGTACCCGAACATTATCCTCAGCTTCCGAGACAAAACCGCTCAAAGTTTTACTGTATTGACCAGGAGGGCCAACATTGTCAAGCAAATAACCACCTGTAATGTCGTCTGGATTGTTGTCGAGCAAAACACCTTTGCGTTGTATCACCTGTTTCTTTCTTCCATGTCCATACCATTCGTATGTTTCAAGCGGGTTGGGATTGGCCCATTCGTTCAGTTTATCCAAATCAGTGATGTCAAGCGCATTCTTGCCAACATCCACTTTGTTGGTCATCTGATACAATCCTTTGTATGATCCGTTGATATAAAGAGTCAAATAAGTATAATTCGAAGCCGGAAGTCCAAACGCGCGAGCCATATCCAATCCAATGGCATTACGGATGTGACTCTCATCGCAAGCATTAGCCAACAAAACAAAAGTTTTGTTTCTATTAAGTTTAAACAGCTTTTGCTTTTTCGGAAACTTAATTGTAAACGGTTTCTTCCGCTCCTTAAAGGAGTCGTTTCCTCTTGTCTTGAAATATGATTCCCCCCGAAATAACGTATCTCCCTGAGCATCGAGAAGCAAAGCAAATACTGATACTTTATTCTCTTGGTCATTCAGTATGGAGTCATATTGTAAGGAGGTCATGGTGATTTGCAACGATGGTAATACAGGATAGACCTCTTGTTGCTTTGCTTTTCGGTGGCAACCTGAGCAAGCAAAAGAAAGAATGGTCAGGACAAAGATGAGTACGCGTTTCGACATAGCGGTCAAATAAGCCCGCCAGGTTGCTGACGGGCTATTCTTTCATCACAATTTGTATTACTCAAACGAAGCAATCGCTTTCTTAATGATTTCGATAGCTTCGCGGAGTTCGGCCTCGGTGATGACCAAGGGCGGAGCGAAACGGATAATGTGTTGATGGGTGGGCTTGGCCAACAGACCGAGGTCGCGCATCTTGAGGCACACGTCCCAAGCTTCCTTACCGTCTTTAGGTTTGATAATAACGGCGTTGAGTAAGCCCTTACCACGGACTTTCTCAATCATCGGGCTCTTGATCTTGCTGATTTCCTCGCGGAAAATCTTACCGAGACGCTCGGCATTCTCCATCAGATGCTCTTCCTTGATAACCTCAAGGGCGGCGATGCTTACGCGGGCAGCAATCGGGTTGCCACCGAAGGTGGAGCCGTGCTCACCAGGCTTGATGTTCAGCATGATGTCGTCGTCGGCCAAGACGCAGCTCACCGGCACCACACCGCCACCGAGGGCCTTGCCCAGAATGAGGATGTCGGGGCGCACGCCTTCGTGGTCGCAGGCCAGCATCTTACCCGTACGGGCGATACCGCACTGCACCTCGTCGGCCATGAACAGCACGTTGTACTTCTTGCAGATGTCGTAGCACTTCTTCAGGTAGCCATCATCCGGCACGTAGACACCAGCTTCGCCTTGGATGGGCTCCAGCAAGAAACCGGCAATCTCCTTGCCTTCCTTGGCCAGCACTTGTTCTAATGCGTCGGGGTCGTTGTAAGGAATACGGATGAAACCAGGAGTCATAGGGCCGTAGTTGGCGTACGACTCGGGGTCGTTACTCATCGTGATGATGGTGATGGTGCGGCCGTGAAAGTTGCCTTCGCAGCACACGATCTTCACCTTGTCGTTCGGGATACCCTTCTTGACGACGCCCCAACGGCGAGCGAGCTTCAGGCCCGTCTCATCGGCTTCAGCGCCTGAGTTCATGGGCAGCACCTTGTCGTAGCCGAAGTATTCGGTCACATATTTCTCCCACACGCCGAGTGCGTCGTTATAGAAGGCGCGGCTGCTGAGGGTGAGGCGCTCGGCCTGGTCGGTCATGGCCTTGATGATTTTCGGGTGGCAGTGGCCTTGGTTGACAGCAGAATATGCCGACAGGAAGTCGAAATACTCTTTGCCTTCGACGTCCCACACCTTGGCGCCCTTACCTTTGGCGAGGACGACCGGCAGCGGGTGATAGTTATGGGCACCGTACTTGGCTTCCAGGTCCATAGCTTGTTGCGATGATGTGATTTTTTCGATCATGATTCGTTATTTAAGGATTT
>Ga0265298_10011413_pt1 | contig 10405 bp, 8 predicted proteins | sample AusTroGonzalo_MG_3_FD_193486 | JGI IMG/M metagenome (GOLD analysis project Ga0265298, IMG submission 193486) | Bovine rumen microbial communities from tropical cattle in Woodstock, Queensland, Australia - Gonzalo_01 | ecosystem: Host-associated > Mammals > Digestive system > Stomach > Rumen ... | reverse complement strand
TTTAATGCTTATTCCATCGACATGCTGCCACAAGTTACCCCATAGGTTTTCTATACCTCTATATACAACAGTATGTCTTTGGTCATTAGCCAAACAACCACTCTTGTTGCCAAACGAATCAAGTGTACCACTGAACTCTGGTGAAGCCCATATTTTGCTTGAAGTTGTTGTATTAACTGCATCTCCATCAAATACAATCTCTTTTCCAGTAACTCCACCACTACTATAATCGTTTATCGCAGTAATTTTTCTACTTCTTGCTATCGAATAATTGCCTCTATCCGTTCCAATAGAAATAGTTTTACCAACATAAAAGCCAGTAGGTAATGTACCTGACACTACAATTCTGTTGACACTGGTTTCTTCAAGTGCAGAAGTAGACATATCTCCATAGATATATCCTTTTCCTACTGTATTATCCACATTGTAATCTGCATATTCGACTAAATATAAGTAGCACAAATCCCAATAGTGCCAGTCTAACAATCCCCACTTACTACCTTTAGCTTTAGCTTTAGTCCTAAATGTGGCTCTAGTTGTGCTATTCAATGGTTCTAAACCAGTCTTTGATACGTGTGTTTCCACACCGTTGATTGTTTGTTTAGACGTATGATACTTTCCAACCATATACGGAGCAATTTCAATACTTCCAGGAGCATTATAATCATATATTGTTATTTTTTCATACTTATTTGTAGAGTTATCTTCTTGAATATTGTACTGCTCCCTTATAATCCAATGTTTAGGAATATATACATAAACTTCTTCATTTCTTGTAAATCCTTCATCGCCCCAAAAATAAGTAGGGTTTCCTTCGCTATCTACGTTGCAATCTCTAATATCACACCAAGGATAAATGTTATCGAAGTCGTTTCTTACTGGTGCTAAAGAGCCTATATTTGCATTAGCAATTAAATTTACAGCATTATCTGCACGTGTCCAAGCCGAAGAACTATTATCTGTTATTTTGCGTACTATAGAATATGCTTTCTTTTCTTTTTGCTCAAGGATATTTAATCTTTGTGCTAATTCTGTAGTCAAACTATCAACATAATTTTTGTTTGTAAGCTCTTTACCAGTAATTACATTTTCTAATGTACCTTTTCCTATAAAATACGTATTAATTGCATTTAAATAATTAGCATAACTAGTATTTGCTGGGGAAGCAAAACCCTCATTACTTATACTTAACCCATTTGCACTTTGTGCTTTTATAACTCCACCCGTACTACTACTTGCATAATCAGTATTCTTTACATATCCACTATCATTAGTTAATTCACTCATTTTAGTTGGAATAGCTAAAGATAAATCTTCAACATATTCTACTTCTATATCTGTTGTACCTATATTTGTATCTATCCATATATGATTTATACCTTTTAATGTAGTAGGAAGTACAGATAGTTTAGGTAGAGGTATTATTTGAGGAATTGCTAGAGGATAATAAAAATACGTGCCTAGATGTACTAAATAATTCAAATAATGAGTTACATAATTGTTTACATTTAATGTTTCGCCACAGAAAGTTTCTATCTCATTTACTGGAGCGGAAATCGCAACTTTACTATCATTTAAAAACGTTTGAATGCCTATTTTAGTTGCATTCCATAAAGAAAGACCTTCAGCAAGAAAACAATTAGAAATTATATTATCTCTAACTGGCATTTTCATTAAATCACTAATTCCGAATGCCCTAACAATGTATCCATTATTATACATAGTGCTAAAACCAGTTCCACCTATTTCAGTTGTTTCGTTACCAGTAATAGTGTATTTATTAACATTCTTTTTTATAGCACAATTCCCATATCTATCTACCAACAGTTTATCTTTTATTGTATTTGAAACTGCACATACTTCATTACCATCTAGGTCTATTGGTATTGTCTGACCTTGATATGGTTCGTATGGGGTTGCAGATGAGCCTAGTTCAAATTGTAAAACATCTAATACTGATATAGCACTACATAATCTAACAAATTCTGTTGTGCTTGTTGTAGTAATAGAATAAGCATTATTAGCTGTATCAATATTTCTTTTTATAAAGTTTTTATTAGCATCATATTCACATATTACTAAACGTGTAGGATTAGATGTTGAATTAAAATTATATGCTGTGTTTTTTTCGGCAGGTATATAATATTCTTGCACAAAAAAATCGGTTGTATATGCGTTACTTATTATCGTACCATCTGCGTCAAAACTACCACCCTGTAGTATATTTTTTGTTTTATCAAATAATTGTTTCCCAGTTCTATTCCAAGTAGCAGATGTTACTTGTGTTATAGGTTGTGGATTATCAGGAGAAGGGTTATCCCCTTGTTGATATTTCCCATCTGCAACTATATCTAACACTTTATAAGGTTGTGCATTGTCTATATCAACATTTTCTCCACTATCTCTATCTGTTGGTAATAACTTTTCTACTTCATAGACTGCATTGCTGTCTATTACGTTGTTACTACCTTGCATTGGAGTAGTATCAGGATTTATTTGCATTATTTTACTTGATACTTGCTGTGTTACATTACCTATCTTTAATCCTTCTACTATGTTTACTTCTGCACCAGCTTCAATACCTTGTAATTTAGTTACCAAGTCATCTGTTATACCACTCTGTATTGCTTCCCATTGTGCTTGAGTAAATGAAGAATTGTTTAACGCATACTCGAACGTCCATGTACCACTAGCATATTTATAGCGATTGTAAACAGTATTTCCTGCACTATCTGTACTTACAACAAAGCCATAGTCGTTTTCGTCTGCACTAACTTGCTCTAGTTCTGCCAAGCTATCATACGTTCCTCTAAAAGTAGCAGTAGCAGTCCCAACAGTAGAATTAACGAAGTTTTTATCTGCTAATTGATTAGAAGAACTTGCTTGTGTTGGTATTAAGTCATCATGTGTATCAATGACTACAGTTCCAGTATTACCATTTACTGAAGTTACAGGATATGGTGGTGGATTATTTACTGAATATTGACGTACGTTGTCAACATTTCCCAAACCTACGTCAGACTTATTATAAGTTTGTTTTATACCTAAATCAGATAAACTTTTGTTGCCACTTAATGTAATATTGTTTATCTTAGGTCTGCCACTTAAATCATCGTAAGCATAATCAACCCACTCAGTATCAAAATCATCATTAGATTTTTTCTTTAATACTTGACCTGTTGTGCCACCCTCTACTATACCTTCACCATCTTGTCCATTTATTCCATCTGTAACTGTAAAATCAAAATAAGTCCCATCTGTAAAGTGCATTCTATAAGTTTTAATAATTCCTGAAGAACTGTGTAATTCTACATAATCAACACCGTTACCATCAACACCAGGATCCCCATCTTGACCTGGAGCTCCTGTATAACCTCTTGGACCTATTGCACCAGTTTCACCTTTTTCTCCAGTATCTCCTTTAGGTCCTTGCATACCTAATAAAGAAGTAGAATAAACCCACTCCTCTGTACCTTTAACTCTTACTTTAAGTCTTGTACCTTCCCAAGCAAATTCAAGACTAGATCCATCTTTACCATCTCTGCCTGCTGGTCCTTCCCAGATTCTATCCATAGGGAACACTTCAACAACTTCTGGGAAACAAGTACAACATTTATAACTATTAACTCCAGGCTCATTATGCTGACCTATAGGTCTATAACATGCTGGAGAACAATGCCCTGGATATCTATTACAATTAAATTTTTCAACACAATCTTCGTACAATTAAAACACCTCCTTATAAAAGTGTCTTCATCTCAACATCGAGAGATTCTGAATTAATTTTTGTATAACCATCGCACCTACCTTTAAAACGTGGAGGTACCATTTCCATCATATCCCTAGTCATATAAAACAAGTTCATTTGATATTCTTGACGAAAGAGGGGAGCTGTATTGTTCCCCTCTTCATCAACTTTATAGAAATTATATGCTGCCCCAGGAACAACAACACTTCTGATGTATTTGTCTGGGAAAACATTATAGTTAGGATAATCAGGAAAAAACTCTTCAGTATATTCACTAAAGGTAGGATAGTTAGCATTAAGTTGATTATTAATATCATCTATAACTTTATCCATATATAACATTAATTCATCAGCTTTAAGCATTTCTCCTGCTAAAGATTGATTTATAAGATCACAAATCTTAGCTATTTCCATCTTTATCACCTCTATTATAATTTACGCATCTTGCCATACTGCTGTAATAGTAGTATCTGCTGTAATTTCTATAGCAACACCTACTGCTTTTTCAGTTCCACCAACACTCCAAGCTTTAAACTCTTTAGTAGCTGGAGCTGTAAACGTACAAGCAGGTAACTCATAACTACCTAATACACCAGTAACATCAGCCATAGTTCCTGTACCACCATTTGCATCAAAAGATACAGTATAAGTTGTTAGTGTCCATTGAGCATAAAGTGTAGCAGCTTCGTTAGCACTATATGTGCCACCAGCAGCATAACTTGTTCCACTACCATTAGCAGCAGTGTTCCATCCTGTAAAGGTATAACCTGCTCTTGTTGGTACTGTAGCACTTAATGTTAAATCTGTACCATAAGTTTTTGTTTGGTTTGCTGGTGCCCCAGTTCCTTCATTTGCATTATAAGTTATAGTATAAGTGTTTATTGTCCACTGTGCATATAATGTTGCATTACCATCTATAGCATATGTTGCACCTGGAGCATACGACGTTCCACTCCCATTTGCTCTAGTGTTCCAACTATTAAACGTATATCCTGTTCTTGTAGGTGTTGTGCTGCTTAATGTTAAAGTAGTACCTTCAACTTTAGTTTGAGCTGAAGGAGCTCCTGTACCATCGTTAGCATATATGTTATTGTGTAAACTTTTTCTGATGGTGTTAATTCTGCTTCATCAGCAGCAATACGAACATCTAAAGCTGTAATACGTTCTGGTTTTCCTACTAAAGTTGGAAGTGGAGTAGGAATATAGTTTTTAACTAAATCTTTATTTGCTCTCATAATACCTTGAGAATCCATATACATATTCGTTCTTTTGCATTGATTTATCGGACAACTTTTATCGCTCATTATAATCACTCCTTATAAAATTTTAGGGGATAACTGTACCGTAGTATAATTATCCCCTTTTGTATTTATCTTAGAAAAGTTGAGTATCACCTGGAGTAGCTGTATCCATATTTACTGGAATATCTGCCATTTTAGCTTGTTTAGTTATTATTTCATCAATCTTTAAGCGTCTTGCAGTTATCTCATCAGCAAATGTTTTTGGAACAGAGTGCGTACTGCCATTTACAGGGAAATAAATACTTACGCCATTTATAGTTACACGCATAACTTTACCAAAATACGGTTGGTATGTTGGCGAGAGATACATATCTACTTTTTCTTCATTTCTGTAATATTTGGCTAACTCACGTCTTTTGTTTGTTGCTGATAGCATTTCTCTAGTTGCAGCTCTTTCAACTGCATCAGATGTTCTTGCCATTTAAATCATCCTTCCTATAGTAAGTTTACTTGTGTTGGTACACAAACATAATCTACTACAGCTTCTAATCTTGTTGATCCAAAACCAACTGAATTGATCTTGAAACCAATAGATTGTCTTTGATCGATTGGATCCAAAACTCCGGCAGAACCTTTTTGTTTAACATACATCTTAGCTTGTCCTTCACCAGTTAAACCAGTTCTTGTTAAAGCGTCTTTACCAACGATAAGAACGTGTTGTACTTTGAATTCTTCATAAGCTGTTCCTTGAGCTGTGTTATAAGCTGCAATATCCCAAACTTTTTGATTAGGAATATAAGATGCATCTTCACCAGTTCTTAGGTCTTTTACATAACCACTAACAGTCTTTAATACTTTTTCAGCTGCATTAGTACCAGCACCACCGATTACAGTATCTTCGTCAATAGTTAAGTAATCATAACCTGTACCACCATCATTAACTTTATATAATCTTAAAGATTGTTTGTTATTCTTTACAAACTTACCATCTGTAGGAACTAATAAAGTCTCATAGAATTCCATAGAGAACATAGCTGGTAAACAAGCTGTAGCAGTCTCATACATTCCTTTTGTTGAGTTTTCAATAGTCATGTACTTTTCTACTACTGGATCAGAAATCATATCATAGTAAAACTCTGGAGAAGCTATTACATGGTATCTTCCATTTGCTCTAGGTTTAACTAAAGCTTTCTTTAGAGCTAAAACTATTAATCTTAAATCTGTCATTGTTGGTTTAGATTCAACTGTTAATCCTTCAAAATTAGCAGCACTTCCTGCAAACTCTTTTTGAGCTATTGAGAATAAAGTCTCTCTAGCAAGTAAATCAAGAGTTTCCATAGCTACTAAAGAATACTCTTTAGTATAATGTGCAACTACTGGATCAACAACTGCGAAATCTACTTTATCAGTAAATTCCATGTATCTACCATATTGGTTAGCTGCAATCTCATACTTTTCTACAGAACCTTTATCTGATTTAGGTGGTACACCTTCCTCTAGAGGTACTGTGTGTCCTTGTAATGGAGACCATCTTCTAACCATAAGTTTGTCAGCTTTCTCCTGAATAGGAGTTTCATCAGCCAATCTGAAATATACATATTGATCTGCATCATATCTAATTGTATCTAATAACTGTTTTGAATAGAAAACCTCAGGGTTTATAACCCCAGGACCGGCATTAGTAGCCATTTCAACATAGGTATTTATATCTGCTGTAGCATTTAATTGCATAAGTTCCACTCTCCTTTAAAAGTTATTTTTGTTGTGTGTTTAACCAATTATCTAACTCTTTAACGGAGTTTATTTTACCTGTTTCCCCTTTTGTTTGCCCTTGAGTATTTCCAGGTTGAGTACTTTGAGTACTTGCTTTAGCAGCTCTTTGTTGCTCTTCCTGAATTGCTTTTGTAACTTTACTGTTTACAATGTCATCAAAATGTCTTAATTTGTACTCTTTGAGAACATCTACGTCTTGTTCAAATGGATTTAAGTTATCTTTCATCAATTCAATAGCAAATGTTTTAATACCGTCATTGTCTAGCCCAAATTCTTTTTGAACTTTGCTAAACCCTAAGTAAGCATTTTCCTGTAGCTGATGAGCTCGATACTCTTTATCCCTTTGCTCAAGTGTGTTTATTTTTGTAATAATTTCTTCAGGAACTCCTGTTTGCTTAGATTCAGCTTTAACAATAGCTTCCTGAACTTTTGTCATAACGTCTTCTACAGGTGTATTTTCTGGTATGTTTAAAATCCTTTGAAGCCCTGAAAGTAATTGCTTTTTCTGATTAGCTTCCTGCCTTAATTGAGCAAAAGCAAAAGCTTTTTTGGACTCTTCCTCAGAAGTTCCGTTATCCTCTTTCTTACCAGCACCATCATCTGTTGTGTCAGTGCTATCTTTGTTTTCTTTGTCATCAGTAGTTGTTTGAGTTGCGTTGGTTTGCGTTCCTGACTCATCAGTACTTGCTTCTCCATCCGAAGATGTTTCTTGATTGTCAGATCCCGCAGAATCTGATGCGTCATCATTTCCGACTCCAAGATAACCAAGCAAATCACCTAATCCTTCATCGGCAAAGAATTGTAAATCTAATCTTTCGTTTTTCATCTACCCAAAACTCCTTTCTATATATGAGGGCGTTCATATATGGAGGGCAAAAGGTTTTACACACAATTAAAGGCTGTGGAACCTACTCTTGCTAATAATAGCGTACCACAGCCTTAATATTTTGTCAACTATTTTTATTTTATTTTTATCTAATTTTACAAAGGCATATTTTCCATACCCATTAAAGCTGCTTCAGGACCAGCTCCAGGCACTCCTCCTTGAGGTGCTGGAGGTACTCCCATCTGGGTGTTCTTTAAACCTTCTGCTGTCTGCATAATAGCTTCTTCTGGATTGATACCTTGCTTAATAAGTTCTGCATAGTTAAATAGAACTTGTGAAGTCTGCTCAAGAGCATTAGTAGATCTTTGGATACCCATACGCTCAAGCATATATTCTTTGTTCGGTAGATCTTGGAACATAAGCCATTCTTCTTCAGTAATAAGATCAACATTAGAACCAGATTCTCTATATTGCATTTGTTTTTCCATAAGCATATTAGCCATCTGAGCAATACGTTGTTTTGTTTTAGGAAGTTCTGAACTAATATTTATTTCATAATCATATATTGTTTCGTTATCTATGTTAGGAAAATCTACTTCTACACTCTTCCAAGTATTAGGTTTATTAGGAACTTTAAAGTAATATTTTCTCTTAGGGCAGAACTCAATTAGATTATAAAGAATTAGCTTTGTTAATTTAATAGCATATTCTTCATAGTTCATAATTTTAGGAGTGTCTATTACAGTTACACGATTTAGCATTTCTTCTGTACCACCTGTAGTAATGATACTTCCAGTATCTCTACCAGTATATCTTGCATCAATACCTGTAACAAGTTGCATATTGGCAGAATTATTAGTAAGCATTGAAGGTAGTTGGGGAGATACACTAGGGTATTCGTGGTAATGAACAACTTTTGAAGCATCGCCATTAACTATAAAGGTTTTATCTGCATCGTCAGCGTGTTTAGCGAACTCACTAATATTAAGTCCTGCTGTAGTAGAAACGTATTTTGGAGGTCTCTGGTTCTTATACTCTGCTGTGAATGCCAGAGAATCCATTATATTGTTTGCTACAGCACTTGCAAAGATCTTAGCTGGTTCTGAAGTTCCAACTAATGCTCCTGCTGGAAGGTTACAATATAGTTCTGCAAATGGAAATACACTTGGCTTTATATCCTCTTTTTTGTATAAAATCTTCTCACAATTTATTGTATGATATTCATTAATTTTGTTACCGTCTCTAACCCAGAATATAAGTAAAGTGTAGTAATCTTTCTGATTAACACCAACATTAACAACTTTAGATGTGTTTACTGGAGTTTCCATAGTGTCACCAGTTTTATCATTTTTCTCTTTAATATACTCTTCAAACTTCTCTTTATATCTTTTATTCTTTTCAAAGACAGATTTATGATAGTTATCATAAGTCATACAATATCCTGCAACATCCAAACTATCTGAGAATGGATCTCTCATAAATTTCATAGGATCTATAGACTTAACTGTTACATTTCCTTTATAGAAAGCATCTCCAGTACCGCCTGATAACTCTTCATCCCAACCTACTTGGGTAAGTCCTAGATTAAGGAGTGCTGCTCTTTCTCCAGTTTTAAACTGAGCATAACCTATTCCAGCTCTTTTCCAGATATTTTCTAGAATTATATTTAAATTCATAGTTATATCTTTGTCTTCTTCGCTGGTTGGAGAAATACTAGCTCCTTTAGTCACTGTGTAAATTGATGCTAAAATGTTATTTTTAACATAGGAAACATAGTTAGTGTCTGGGAGTATTTGATATTTAGGAAACTTTGCTCCAATAACTTTCCACAAATCCCCTCTATCAGTAGCATCTAAGAGTTTCATCTTTTTATGCTCGTTAGCATAATATTGGTTACAAGTATCATAATACTCTTTTAGTTGTGCTAAAAGCTTTTTTTCTTTAATACGCTCTTCAGCGTCTTTACTTTGTTTCGTCATTTATAAACACCCCCAATGCTTCTTGTATCTTTTCTGCAATTTCTGCTGGTGTATCAACACCTTCTTCTGGCTTCTCTATAGTCTCAACTTTCTCGATTGGAACAAGTTGTGTTGAGTCGTCTTTGTAAGTTTTGTTGTAGTTAATTGTGAACTCGCCTTTTATAGCAACCCCAATTAAAACACCTAACAAAAAACAAAACACGTTAACTATAACCTCCATATACTACACCCCTCTCTATATTAGTAATCAATCCCATAAGGACCATCATAACTATCTTGAGTTGTATTATCTGAGAACATCCAGTCAAGCATCTTCTGCTCGTCAGTCTTTATTACTTCTTTTTGTTTAGTAATGTCCTCACCTTTTTTATTGTATATACCATAAATTAGATTTTTAGGATTAGCTGGTAATTCCATTGTAATCCACTCTAAAGCGTTGATTCCGTGGTTGTTCTTATCTTCTGGTTTATTTGACCAACCGTTCATCATTCCAGCTTTAGCAATAAATTTATATTCTGTAAGCTCCTCTCTAAGTCTCTTACAAGAGTTAAAGATTACAAGCTTACCTGATTCTATATAAGTGTTAAGTCTAAATATTCTAGCGTCTACATTAACAGCTCCTGGCATAAACGCTATTCCGTAATCTAAATAGTGGTCTGCTAGAGTTTTTAGTTCGTAGTCTCTTTTAGGTCCTGACTTAGGGTCAATAATCGGTGGGCAAATAAGCCCTCCTGAAGGAATGTCTCTTACTCCTTCAAAGTACAAAGCTGCTAGTTCTTCTACGTTCTTCTGAGTAGTTCTTAGCTCTTTGTAAATTACAAGCCTATTTTCTGTCTCG
>Ga0265298_10011412_pt1 | contig 10405 bp, 6 predicted proteins | sample AusTroGonzalo_MG_3_FD_193486 | JGI IMG/M metagenome (GOLD analysis project Ga0265298, IMG submission 193486) | Bovine rumen microbial communities from tropical cattle in Woodstock, Queensland, Australia - Gonzalo_01 | ecosystem: Host-associated > Mammals > Digestive system > Stomach > Rumen ... | reverse complement strand
GTAGGTGTTCGGGTGAAGACTGAACAAAACAAGTTTGAAGAGTTCCTCTATCAGACTCTGGGCATCCGCGTAAAAGTTCGCGTGAAATAAGTACTGAATGGCAATACGAATGCGTTCTATCAATGCGAGTGTCTCTATTGGAAATGAATAATGACCATCTTTCCGATGGTCATTTTCTTCATTTGTGATTGCTTTCTCCCTCATTTTTTTATCAAAAAGGATGTGTTTTCAAAAAAAAGTTGTATCTTTGCACACAAATCGATCTAGACTAAAAATTGAGATAATTATTAAAACTACCTAGAATATGGAAGTACAAGCAAAATTACAGATTGGCGACAACAGTTCCCACATTTATTCGAAGCAATATAATGTGGTGAATCTGACTTGTCATTACAAGAGACTTACAAGTAGCAGCCGTCCTAACACTGATGCCCTGTGTGAGAATATCGACATGACGTTGGTGGCTCCGGATATGGAGGACCTGTCTCTCTACGACTGGTATATCAGCGGTGATCCGCTGAACGGGCGCGTGGTGCTGAATCTTTCCGACGCGAAGGCTGACACCGACGGAAGCGAAGCGAACCTGGAGTTTGAAGAAGCCTACTGCTATGCCATCGAGGAGGAATACCAGATCGACGGTATGATGCGACGCACAGTGAAACTGAGTATTGTGGCGAACGAGGTGACCTTTGAGGGAGCCACGTTCAAGAATCCATATAAAAACGTATAAGGGAGGTAACGACTATGAATAAAAAACGCTTATCGAATCATCTGAAGGCTGTGCTCTTTTCCGACGAGGTACAGGACGGGGGCCAGAATGTATTGAAGGAGAAGTGCTGCACATTGGAATATTTCAGTTACCGTTGTGAACGGAGCCGTAATGATGCCGGCTTCCCCTATGGAGTCACCAATCCTTCCGTGCTGTCGTTTACGGTGCGACTCGTGGTGCCAGAGGAAGGAACGGTCTATCATCAGCGGCTGTTGGAGAACGTGCCTAACGACTATACGTTCCTTTTCAATGCCTCGTTTAACGACCAGCAGCGTCTGAAGAGCTGCGATAACATGTTTATCGTCAACGGCTATGTGATCGACGTGGAGGACGACTTCACCTCTGGCGGCAAGGAATCGAGACAAATGCTCATCCGTGTGAAACTGTTCGTCAACTCCATCACCTATAAAGGCAAGATGACGGACAGGCAACTTGTGATAAACAGTAGGGCAGAGTAAGAAAAAGGTAAAAAGGTAAAAAAAGTAAAAAGGTAAAAAACATAAGACCTATGGCAAATAATAAATATGTATTAACTATCGACGACAAGGAATTCCGTTTCCAGGAAGAACAGACGATGGGCAACTACACGCTCACTCTGGAGAAGTTGTCGTACGACAAAGGCATCTATCGCCCGGCAGAGATGAAGGTCACCATAAATGTCGGTGGCCAAGGTGTGAAAAACAACGATCTCGTCAGTGCTTTCCACCAGAAACCCGTGCAATTAACGATCAACGGTGAGACAGTGGCCGACAGCTATTTTGTGTTCAAGGTCATGCCGCTATTCAAGAAGGTATCGAATGGGAGCAACGTAAAACTGGAACTGACCATCTACAGCCTCGACAAACTGCTGGCGATCGACAAATACTCGAAAGCTTGGACGGGCAAGAAACTCGGGGTGGACATCTTCACTAAAGAAGTGGAAAGTTTCAAGCTCCAGGTACCGACAAAATGCGACCTGCAGGTGGTCGAATATAACAAGGAAGTCGGCACCGATGAGTTCGTTCAGCCGTATCTGGTGCAGTACAACGAGAGTTTCTATGATTTCATGCGACGCACGGCTAACCGCTGCGGAGAGTTCCTGTATCACGAGAACGGCCAGCTGCACTTAGGTATGCAGATGACCGACAAGGCTGGGAACAGCGACCCCGACTATGCCCAGATAGCCTCTGAGCGCTATTATGAGAATATTCTCCGCGAGGGAACGGAAACTTCCGACTTTGCCTATAACTATCTGAGCGAGAATCGTAATATGCCTGAGAAAGACGATAAGCCTTACAGCAATCCATTGACCTACGACGACTATCTGGACGACGTCAAGCGCAACTACACGGATATGTGGGAACAGTTTGATTACATCAGCAAGAACATCGTCAATTCTCTCTGCTTGGCGTTAGGAGGAACATCGCTTCTGTCGATCATACAGAACGAGATTGTCACAAACGGTTTCAAACTTCTTCACGCCACGACCGCCGCGACCAATTTGAACCAAAAGCACACGGATGGCAACATCACACCATGGGCGGGGATAGGTGAACAGAACGGTGACAAAGTCAGGCAGTTTGGTACCTATAAGGATCAAACACCGAAAAATAACTTCTGCGGACAGAAGGTCAACATGAATGCCGAATTCTATGCGTTGATTCGCGAGGCAGAAAAGAAGGTCGGCGAAAATGCCGTCTATCTGGATTTCGGAGCGGACACCCAGAAACTGTCGATAGGTGACAAGATCAAGGTCGACGGCGAGGATTATGTCGTGATCGGCGTGAACGGCTGTTGTGAGTTCATCCACACCGACGATTCGAAGAAGGCTACCTACGACGAGCGTCAGCAGGTGATCGGCGTGAAGCTCTATGGTGAGGCGGCCATTCCTCCTGCTCTGCCCGACATCGTGATTCGTGAGTCGCAGCCCCAATTGGCATTTGTCATCGATAATTTCGACCCCGAGAAATTTGGCAGAGTGCGCGTCAAGTTTGCCTGGCAGCCCAAAGAGGAAGAGGACAAAGAGAAAGAGAATGCTTCGCCGTGGATCCGCGTATCGCTGCCCTTTGCCACTGATGGAGCGGGCGTGAAGTTCAAGCCGGAAATCGGCGACGAGGTGATGGTCAGCTTCGAAGAGGGTAATGTCGAGCGTCCCTACGTTTCCGGCTTCCTGCTCTCACCGCGCACCAACAAGACATGGAGTTGGCTGCCCGACCGTTCGATCACATCGAAGAACGGTCATACCATCACCTTTAACGATGGTATCGACGGCGCCAGTTCCTTATATGCCCTTTTACCCTTCTGGAAGCTCGTCAGGAGTTTCCTCCCCAATGCTGTCATTCCTCCGGCGCTGAGTGATAGCGCCATATTCAGGGGTCTTACCGGCGGCATGACGCTCAGTGACAGATTCGGACTCTACAAGATCAATCTCTCAAGCGATTCCCGTTCGGTCTTCATACAGTCACCGGTGGGCGATGTGACGCTTAATGCCTTTACCGGCATCAATATCTCAGCCCCCAATGGCGACATCAGTATTCAAGGCAAGAACATCAAGCTCGAGGCAAGCGACACGATATCTATTGAGTCGGGCAAGGCTGTCAAGCAGCGTTTCCTTCCCGGCAATGAATCCTATGGCGAAAGCGGTACATTCTGGGATAGCACCGCAGGCCGCGTCATAGCCGACGTCGGTCTGACTTTCCTCCGAGATATCAGAAGCCGCACGATTGACAAGGTTGTCGATGTTAAACTCGTTCGAACGTTGATGGATACGGTACTGCGCCCCATCGACGGCACATTGAAGATCAAGTCGCCCACCTTTGTACGTATTGAGGCGGGCAAGGGTTCTGCCGAGTACCCAAGATCAGCCAGAAGGAAAAATGGCGACTTGGAACATGTCCCCTACGATTTGTATCCCAGTATTACTAAAGTAGCGTCTATTGCCAGAAGCAGAGTAGAGTTTGTTCAAAGTGCCTATGAGAATATGTGTAAAGACATTGCGGCATTTAACGTATTCTCCCAAGCGGCATGTGTAAACGCCAATGAAAAAGCTATCTCTGTAGCGGATATCAAGAATGCCTCATTCAAAAATAATAAGTCCGACCTGGTATTTAACTGGGATCCGTTAAAGACTGTGGATGAATTGACTAATGATTATCAAGACAAATATAATAATCTCAGGAATGAAAAGCCGAAGGAGGATGATGATCTATATGTATGGATCGAAGGAAATGCCATCTACCATAGGGATATGGAAGAGTGGAATCAAAAACTGAGAAAGCTCCAGGAGACTTACGCAAATAACCTAAATAAACGAAACAAGACTCTGCATGATAGGGAAAAGGTGGAAAATGCTGCAAGGAAACTGAGTGATAGCATTTATTCGCTCTATTATTTTACTAAGGTGTATTTCAACTCAAAAGATGTAGATTGTGAAAATCTGATTTTCGCCAATTCTATCAAGGGTGCGCTCGATAGTTTGTCTTACAATAAAGAAATACCTATCAAAAACGATACGAGAAAGGAGACCATCAACGACTGGGCTGCTCAAAAGAAACATTACATGAGGCTAGCCGTCTGTTCATTCTTTTCACAAAGTGAATTGTCGAGTAAGGTGTCGAGTAAGGTGAACAACAAATTCATGACTCTCAGTGAACCGACAGGCGTTGCTGACAATCTTGCCGATGATATCACCTGGCAGACTTGTGTTGGTTCTATGGTGAGCAAGCCTACTACTGCAGAGAAAATAAGGCTTATGATAAAGGAATGGGCGGATGAGACTTATAAAGACCCATACGAGGATCCTATAGTCAATCAGCATCGTTGGAAGGTAGGTGTGGATGGAAAGATTCTCATGTCTGACAATCCAGGAAAGACCTTGACTTTTGGAAATAATGGTCTTGTCCATGCAACAGGCAACATGGCATTTACTGATAAGTCATGTGATGATTTGAAGAATATATTATGTTCAATTGGTACAAATGTAGAAAAATGAAAGGATATTATTATGGCAGATTCGATATTTTCTAACTGGCTGTTGGCTCTTCAGAATCTTCAGTCGAGCGTATCGAAAGATCTTTCCGAAATACGCAAACAGAAAGCAGAAATACAGCAACTGAAGGCGGACATCCTGAACGAGGTGGCCAGGGGTAAGTTTATCCGCGACGACGAGCGTATCGTGCTCTCAGCCCCCGAGATTGTGATTGGCAACGTGGATGCCGGCGGCATGTTGTATGGCGACGGCGGCACTATCATCATCCGTGGACAGAAGTTAGGTCTTCAGGGTGTCGGTGAGAATGGCACTGTGGACACACGCGCCGCCGTCATCGCCCAGACGGCTGTCGATCCCGGACCCGACGGCATCGAGGAGGTGGTGCGCTCACAGTCGGCCGTCATCACCCAGGCCAAGCACATCACGCTGCAGAGCAACGAGGCCGTGGAGGACGGCTATTTCTCACGCTCGGCCACGACGACCGGTGCTACAGGCATCAGGATTCATGCCGACGAGGAGGTGGAAATCGATGCCTCACAGTCGGTGGAGAACCGCAAGGAAGCCATTGAGAACAGTCTGAACGAGTTGAAGCAACAGGCCTTCGACCTGAGCAGCGAAGGCCTCACCACCATGGCGAAAATCACCGGCACCGTCGCTGCGATGGAAGCGATGCTGCAGGGGCAGGATCTCATCAACTTCGATGAATTTCTGATGCGCGTCACCGTGACTATTCTCGACGAGCTGACTCAGACATTCAAGAACCAGCTGCCCACGGCTTACGATGCCCTTGAGAATGCGATCTCAACGATGACGAGACTCGCAGAGGTCAATCGCAGGCAGAAGGCCCTCGAGGCGGAGAAGAAACTGGTAGAGGATGCTACCGAGCATTTCAAGGAGGAGGCAACCGGTGCCCACCTCACGGTGACCGCCGAGCAGATGTCATTTGCCTCGAAGGACGGCGACAATAACATCCGAGAGAACTCTGCGGCATCGATCAGCGTTCAGACGGGCAGGCTGAACATCAGCAGCTATAAGAAGGACGGCTCGCTGATCGATGACAGTTGTGTGCGTATTGCTACCCACGATGTGGAGATCAGCACGGTGAATCCCCAGTTGAAGGAGGAAGGTAAAGCCGACGGTGACTATACGACCGAGGGCAGTGTGCAGATCAATTCGAAGAACGTATCGGTGACAGCCGTCGACTATTCCATTAGCGATGGCAATTACGAAGCGAAGGAGCAGACCAAGGAAAGCAGTTTCAGCGTGCGCACAGAAAACGTCAGCATGCTCTCGTTCGACACCGAGGGCAACACGACGGGCTCCTGGTACGTGGCGGCAGAGAAGATGGGGCAGGGCTCGTTCGACAAAGACGGCAACGCCACGGGTATACTGAACCTCTCGGCCGAGAAGATGATGTTGACATCCTTAGACAAAGACGCCAAGGCTGCGGGTCAGGTGATGATCAATGCGAAGGATGTCTTCGTGAAGTCGGTGGATATGGACCGTTCTTCAGGTAGTGACAAGGGATTGGCGGAAGGCGGTAACATGGTGATGCTGGCTGAGAAGTTGTTCGTGGGTCGCACCGACGACAAGACCCTCACCAAGGAACTGCAGATATCGGCCGAGAAGGCAGGTGTCTATGCCAAGGAAACCGCAGAGATCCAGCAGGACGGTGGCAAGGCCCTGTTACAGCTCGACGGTGGCAACGTGGCTGTGAAGGGTTCGAAGGCTGAATTCTTCGGTGACAACACCGTGAACGGTAAGACCGAGTTCAAGGGCGATGTCAAGGCTCCGAAACTGGAGGCAGATAATCTGGAGGCCAAGTCGTCGTTCAAGAGTTCGAACATCAGCGACGGTATCTCCGTTCCCGGAGCACCCTCTTCAGCCCAGCTCAACGCGAAACTGAAGGAAAACGATGCACCAAAGCAGAAGTGAAAAGTTAATTGTTAAAAGTGAAATGATATGAGAAATTCCATAAAGATATTGTTAGGCGAGATGGATGGCAAGCTCACAGGTCATGCAGGATTGCTGAACTACCGTTATATGAACCTGTGCATCAAGGCTGAGCCAGCAGCGCTGTTGTCGTTAATTGTTACCGATATTGAGGGTAATGTGTATAATATTGAGGATGTGGCCGACACCATGATGCCTGATGACTTCACGTTTGTGTTCGTGCCAAAAGAGATGGAGATGCTGCCGTTCATTCAGAAAGGCATCGCTGAGACGCATCCCGAATTCAAGCAAGAGGTAGTCAAGCCAAAGGAGGATGAGCATTTCTTCGTGGCGAACTCAGCTGATTATGACAAGGAGAGGCACATTGTCTGTACGATGCCCGAGGTGGACAAGAACCGCTACGACCTCCTGAAACAGTCCGTCAAGGCACTTTACGACGAACGTAAGGTGGAGATGGACAAGTTAAAGGCCGAATATACGAAGACGTTGTCAGACAAGACAGCAGGTCTGCCGAAGGAAGAGGCCGACGAGGCAAAGGACAAAATGGAAGACTTGTGCAAACAGTATGCCGACCTCAGCAAGCAGTACCGTGACACTAAGGAGGAGGAGATCGAGGAGGCCTACAAGCAATGGCAGGTCAATCAGGCCGAGGAAAGAATGAACCGCCGACAAGGCATAAAGGATCAATGAGCAGGTAAATCTATAACTTGACCCCGATGGTGGCGAGGAACCATCGGCCCTGCTGCGGGATGAGATTAGTATTCATGCCGCTGCGGTTATAATGGGTGCCCAGAAGGTTGTGGATGTTCAGGCCGAGGGTGACAGGGCCGAACGTATATTCGCCTCCGAGGTTCAGGATGCAACGGGCAGGCATCTCCAGGTGAGTGATGTTCTTTCCGGCGGCATCGACTGCAGCCTGCCAGGCGGCGTCTGCCTTCTCTGCCGTAGCAGGGGAGAGACTGGCCAATACCCATTCGATGTAAGAGGTGCCGGCTATGGCGTATTGCTCAACGTCGGGGTTATAGGACGTCTGACGCCCTTCAAAGAGCACATGGGTATGAAGCTTCAACTTCGGCGTAACCTGCCAGCCGAGCACCAGGTTTGACATGATGGCGGGTGTGTTATTATTGTCATCGATGTCATTATGATAGTAAGGGGACAATAACACAAGCTCTCCAAGGCTAATGAGGTTTGCATCGAAGGTGTGGGTCCAGGTGAAGTTCCAGTCGGCGGTGAACTTTGGCTGTCTGTAGCTGGCCATCAGTTCCACGCCGCCGGTCTTGTTATGGCCGACGTTACTGTAATCGATAATATTGGTCATGATGAGATTGCTGGTGTGGTTGTAGAAGCCGTTGACCTCGAAATTCAGTCCCTTGACCCAGTTGTTGCCGGCAAAGGAGAGCTGGAAGGAGTGGGCGCGCTCAGGCGAGAGGCTGATGGGCTCACTTTTACGTGGGAGTACTGCCAGAACGTTGGCCTTGCGGTAGATGTAGGGGGCATCGACAAAGGACTTGGAATAGCTCAGTCTGACGCTCCACCGAGGGCGCTGCAGGATGAGGGCCGCTCGTGGCGACAGCTCACGCACTTCACTGTCGTCGTAGCGGTTCTTATAATCGAAGCGCAGGCCTGCATTGGCGATGAGCGAAAAGGGATGAGAGAAAAGTGAAAAGTTCCACCGGTGCTTCAGCTGGAGCCAGGCATCGGCTCTGTTCTCCCTGCCCTTTCCTGTCTCTCGTATCTGCGTATCCTCAGCGAATGTCTCTTCAAAGTTATAGCCTACCTGATAGCGTATGTCGTCGAGCTGGAAGTGGCCATATTCGGCTCCGAAGCTAATATTGCCATTATGGTTGTCGCCCAGTGTGTAGGCATGATTGACCTTCAGTTGGAAACCGTAGTTCTGCTCCTGGCCGTTGACGTAGCGGGAGAGTCCTCCGCAGCTGTCGAACGTCTGTATCATGTAGCTGGGAAACGGGAATGTCATGGATACTGTGGCCATGGGCTTATCGGTAATGACCTGGTAGCGTGTCAGGTCGGACTTGTCGTAGGTGGCACTGACTTTGAACTGAGTATTGTGAACTGAAAACTGATAACTGAGGTCGGCATGTTGTGAACTGGTGCTGAAGGATGGTGAAAGCCCGTTATAGGTGCGGTAGCGGTCGTGGTCGTATGACATGGCGAGCGTACTCATGGTAAAGGGGGCGACCACCTGCGAAAAATGGGTGTCGTACATGAACTGCAGACCCTTATAGCCCAGCTGCAGGCCAAGGTCGTAAGAGGGGCGATTGCCGATGCGACCGATTCTGATATGGTCATAAGGCATGTTTTTGTAGCTGAATGTTTCCCGGTCATCGGGTGCTTCGCGCTGTTCACCGCTGTTGCGATAGACGCTGCCCCAAAGGAGCAGGTCGACGTCGAAATATCGCTTGCCGAAGACGGCATCGGCCTTGATCTGTCCATAGTTGCCCACTCCCACCTTCGCCTGAACACCATCGACATCGGCACCTTGCTTGGTGATGATGTTCACCACACCTGTCAGAGCCACGTCGCCGTAGAGCGAAGAGGCAGGTCCGCGCAGTACCTCTATCTGTTTCACGTTCTCCAAAGAGATGCTGAAGTCGGGGGCGGCGGTGTTGGTGGCATAGCTGTTCAGGCGGTGCCCGTTGAGCATGATGAGGATTTTCTCCTGGGTACTGCTGTAGATGCCGCGCATGGCGATATTGATGTCATCGTTACAGTCGATGAGGTTCATGCCGGGCACATAGGCTGCCAGCACTTCCTGGAGGTTGCGTGCGCCGCTGTTCACAATCATTTCGGCGGTGATGAGCGTGGTGGGTACAGGTACCTCGTCGAGACTCTCGGCCTGACTGGAGGCGGTGGTGATGGTGGCGGTCATGCCGGCCTTGATATTGTTGACAATGCCGACGAATGTTGAAGGGTCGCTGGCCGACGGACTGTAATACGGGTTCAGCTCCAACAGCTTGGTGGTATACTGCTCAGCCTGGCGGACATCGTATTCATCCAGGCAAATGAGGGCGATGAGCCGCAACGCATTCTGACGCAAGTTGCCCTGAAAGGCACTGAGGTTCTGCAACAGCACATCTCGCGCCTCATCAACACGCCCTATTTTGTAATCGTTCTCTGCCTGAGCATACACCTCACGCATCTTCGCGTCGTTCTGTGCAAGGGTCGGGCAGGCAAAGAGGGCAACCAGATATAACAATATGCAAATGCTCTTTCTCATTTCTTGATGGGTATTGTGAAGGTGAAGGTGGATCCCTTGCCCTCGGTTGAGGTGAAGGACACCTTGCCTCCAAGTTTCTTCTCAATGATGTCACGCGTGATACTCATGCCAAGACCCGTACCCTCGCCGACGGGTTTAGTGGTAAAGAAGTTCTCAAACAGGCGCTCTTTCACCTCGTCGGACATTCCCTCACCGTTGTCGGAAATGGTGATGTACAAGACTTGGTCTTCCATACTGACAGCAACATCTATACACGGTTTGTAGTCTTCTCCCGACGACAGGCTTTTACGCCAGACGGTATAGCACGCATTACTCATCACGTTCAGCACGGCACGGCTCAGATCCTGGGGAATGACCATGATCATCGGCAAGTCTTCCTGATACTGTTCACGGATGGTGACATTGAAACCCGGATAACCGGCACGCATGGCATGATACGACAACCACACATACTCCTTGACGATGCGGCACACGT
>Ga0265298_10011411_pt1 | contig 10407 bp, 8 predicted proteins | sample AusTroGonzalo_MG_3_FD_193486 | JGI IMG/M metagenome (GOLD analysis project Ga0265298, IMG submission 193486) | Bovine rumen microbial communities from tropical cattle in Woodstock, Queensland, Australia - Gonzalo_01 | ecosystem: Host-associated > Mammals > Digestive system > Stomach > Rumen ... | reverse complement strand
CGGCTGCAAAACCGTACTTAAAAATTCTAAATTAACCTTTCGTGTCAAACATTTCTGATAATACGGCAGCGCCAACGCATGAAAATCTTCTTTTTTAAGAGCTCTGATATAGCAACCGTTCATCCATGTCAACTTTGTAATATCAAAAATCGAAGGCGATTTATTTAATCTTTCGGCCGTAAAAACTTTTTTGAGCTCATCAAGCGAAAATATTTCCTGTTCCGTTCCCGGATTCCATCCTAAAAGGGCAATATAATTCAAAATGGCTTCAGGCAAATATCCTTTAGCAACCAAGTCCTGAAAAGAGGCGTCGCCGTTTCTTTTAGAAAGCTTATGCTGTGCATCTTTCATAACCGGCGGAACGTGCACGTAAATAGGCGGCTCCCAACCAAAGGCTTCATATATCAAATTGTATTTTGGTGTTGAAGAGATGTATTCATTACCACGCACCACATGCGAAATTTCCATTAAATGATCATCTATCACATTAGCAAAATTGTAAGTCGGCAAACCGTCTGATTTAAGCAAAACACCCTCATCTAATTCGTCATAATCTATTTCAATTTTACCATAAACAACATCTTCAAAAACGGATGTGCCTTTTTTTGTAATATTCTGACGAACAACAAAGGGTTCGCCTGCGGCTATTCTTTTTTTAGCCTCATCAAGAGAAATTTTTTTGCACGGATCTTCAAACTTAACCGGAACGGCATTTTCGTCTTCATCTTCGGCTTCTTCATGTTTGCAAAAGCAATAATGTGCGCCACCCAACGCCACAAGTTTATGAGCATATTGTCCGTATATGCTTTTGCGTTCTGATTGAACGTACGGCCCGAAACGTCCACCCACATCAGGCCCTTCGTCCCAAAGCATACCAACACGTTTTAACGTTGCATAAATAATATCCGTTGCGCCCTCAACATAACGTTTTTGATCGGTATCTTCAATACGTAAAACAAAATCGCCGTCTAAAGATTTTGCGATTAAATATTCATATAATGCCGTTCTTAAATTACCGATATGCATATAACCCGTAGGCGATGGTGCAAATCTGGTTCTTGCTCTCATTTTATTTTGTCCTCTGTTTGTTTTCCATCAAAGATAAAACAAATATATTTGAATGCAAGCTTTTTCTTTGATGTATCCGAAATTTACTTATCCCGTAACAGTAAAAAAAACAACAAATTCAGATACGCTGATTGTTTAACTCGGCTTATCATTGCAATCGCTTCAGATGTTTTTTTGTATATTTCTTAATCGTATAACAAAAGTGATATTGACTTTTACGCCTACTTTTTATACAATTATGTAGGTCTATAAAAAATTCGGGAGACAGTCTATGAAAAACAATGAACATGGCCGTTCAATGATTGAAATGCTAGGCGTTTTAGCCATTATCGGCGTTTTGTCTCTTGCAGGTGTATCCGGCTATCAAAAGGCCATGGCAAAGCACAAAATAAATAAAACCGTCAACCAAATGGCTCAAATTGTCAACAATACCAGAACTGCTTTTTTAAACCAACATGCTAAGTATCCTTATGCTATTTTCGGTCCCACCAAAAATGACGGCAAAACACAAACAGCCATGAAGCAGGCTGTTGCGCTTCACATTTTTCCCGATGAGATGATTCAAGACAGTCAAACGCCAAAAATATACAATGCATACAAAGGCGAGGTTTATATTATCAGCGAAGACGAGGGTGAAACTTTTGAAGTTGTTTTTGAAGATTTGCCGAGAGATGCATCTGTCGCAATCGGCACCATGGATTGGGGAACATCTGATGTCACCGGTCTTCAAGAACTTTTAATTAATGAAGATGATGAATCCTCAGCTCAATCTGTTTCTTCGGATTAATCCGTTTTTATTCTGTTTTATCCAAAGGAGGCTTAAAAAACAAGCCTCTTTTTATTTTTGGTTAATCGAATCTTTAACATTTCATGTTAAAAGGACGAGCATCGATGAATGTTGTTTAAATTTTAACAGGAAAAAACAAAAATGGAAACAGAAGCTTTATCAAATATTGCAAACACAGCCGCAAATCCTTCTCTGTGGGATATGGTTTGGTCATCCGATTCGGTTACAAAAATTGTCATGATCGGTTTAATTGCCGCCTCGGTTTGGTCTTGGGCCATTATTTTTGAAAAATATGCCGCTTTAAGAAGAGTAAAACGCACAACAAAAAAGTTTGAAGAAGCATTTTGGTCGGGCGGTTCACTTGACAGACTTTATGATGGTATCGGCGGTTCCCCGCGTGATCCGATGTCGGCCATGTTTGTCGCAGCCATGAAAGAATGGCGTCGCACAAACATCATGAAATCAAAAACAGACCGTGGATTGCGTGGTGTATCACTCCAACAACGTATTGAAAAAGCAATGGGTGTCACAATGGATAAAGAGTTAGATGATTTAGACAAGCGCCTCGGTTTTCTGGCTTCTACCGGTTCCGTTGCCCCTTTGGTCGGTTTGTTTGGAACAGTCTGGGGTATTATTAACAGCTTTAATGCCATAGCCATCACCCAAAGCAATTCCTTATCGGCCATGGCTCCCGGAATTGCCGAAGCTTTGTTTACAACCGCGTTTGGTTTAATTGCGGCTATTCCCGCGGTGCTTGCTTACAACTCCATATCATCTGCAAATGACAGATACGCGCAAAGGCTCGAAAATTTCATTGCCGAATTTTCTTCGATTTTATCGCGTGAAATAGATGATACGGCCATTCGTGCCGATATTGCGGGAGAATAGTTTTATGCAAAATTCTTTTCGTTATTCGGCGCGCCGTCCCTCAAAACGCAATGCAAACATCAACATCACAAACCTAATGGATGTTATGATGGTGCTTTTGGTGGTGTTTATGGTGGCTGCCCCTTTAATGACTTCGGGTATTGCCCTAAATCTTCCAAAAGTCGGCGGTAAAGCTTTTGAAGGCAAAGAAACATCTATTAATATCAGTGTTGACAAAGAAGGTTATTACTATATCGGCAAAACAGAAGTACCGGCCGACAAGATTGTTGCAAAAGTCAAAGCCATCAGGGGGCAAAACACCGAGGCGACAATCACAATTTCTGGTGACACAGAATCAGCCTATGGCAGAGTCATCAACTTAATGGCGCTACTAAAAGATGCCGGCTTTGAAAAAGTTGGTCTGAAAACAGAACCGAGACCTTTGAATGTAAAAAAATAAAGAGGCTGAATGAAAAAGTATTTATACAGATCCGTTTTCTTACATATCGCGGTATTCTTAATATTCGTGATTGATCTGCCCGTACTTTTCAAGCCCAAGCTCACCATCGGTCAAGCCCCGATTATTGTTGACTTAAAAGATGTTAAACTAGGCGAAATGACAAATTTACCGCCAAAGGCTGTTTTCGGTGAAGAAGAAAAAAAGGCCACAACCACACAGAAAGCACCGCCCAAATATACCAAAGAACCTCCGGCGCCGAAACCGCAAACAAAACCCGAAACAAAAGAACCTGAACAACCGAAGGCAGATTTTGCCGATACAAACTTAAAGCCGGAGCCGCAAAAGGAACAAAAACCGGAGCCGAAGCCGAAACCAACACCTAAACCAACACCCAAGCCGGTCCCCGTTCAACCAAAAAAACCGGCCCCAAAACCTGCCCAAAAAACACCGCCGAAACCCGAACCGAAAGAGGCACCTAAAAAAGAAATTAAAACGGTAACAAACCCGTTAAAGAGCTTAATGGATATGGCCGATCAGGTGGAAAAAGAGCTCGCAAACGAAAATGCACCGGCAGTTATTAAAACAGGCACCGAAGTTGTCAATATGGGTGTTGAAGGCGGCACGGGCGGCTCATATTTTTCTGATTTAACAATTACCGAAACAGATGCTATTGCCGGTTATCTGCGCGAATGCTGGATTTTAGATCCGGGCGCGCAGGGTATTGAAGATATGATTATTGAAATCCGAGTACACTTAACCCCCGACGGCACGGTACGTTCAGCCGAAATAACAAACAAAGCGTTTAAAAATAATCAAGTAGCCGAAAGCGCCCTGCGTGCGGTTTATTCGTGCCAAAATCACAAAAACGTGAATATTTACAAAATTTTCCCCGAAAAGTACGCCGATAAATACAAAATGTGGAATACCCTCCTCTTAAAATTCAATCCGATGAGCAAAAGCATACAATAAAACCGTTTACAGTTTTTATTTTCTTTTTGTTTTTTAGCACTAAATCATTTATACTGTTTGCAAAGGAAAATAAGATGAAAGACGTTTTACAATTAACCGAACTTGAGGCTGCCTCCGAATTAAAATATATTGCCGAAGAAATGGCAAAAGCAGATACGGCATATTATCAAAATGATGATCCTTATTTAACCGATGCCGCTTATGATGCCTTAAAACTTCGAAACGAACAAATTGAAAAACGTTTTCCGTTTCTTGTGCGTGCAGACAGTCCGTCTAAAAAAGTGGGTGCACCGCTTAAATCCGATTTTAAAAAAATTATTCACAAAGTTCCGATGCTCTCGCTCGGTGATATATTCTCCATTGAAGAATTAAGAGAATTTATCGCTTCAATTAAGCGTTTTTTAAACACGGATGCCGATATTGATTTTACCTCAGAACCTAAAATGGACGGTCTTTCGTTTAACGCACGCTACGAGCACGGACAACTTGTTTCTGCCGCAACGAGGGGAGACGGCAAAACAGGTGAAGACATCACCGAAAACATCAAAACAATCAAAACTCTGCCGCAAAAAGTGGATGCACCTGATTTTCCGGATGTGATAGAACTTCGAGGCGAAGTTTATATGTCTAAAGCCGATTTTTTTGCCTTAAACGAAAAAAATGAGCAAGCCGGTAAAAAAACTTTTGCTAATCCGCGCAACGCAGCCGCAGGCTCTCTTCGTCAGCTTGATGCCAACATCACAAAACAACGCAATTTAAGCCTGCTTGTATATACATGGGGTGAAGTTTCAAATATTTGTTGGCGCTCACAGGCTGAATTTTTAAATAAAGTTCAATCTTGGGGTTTTCCGGTCAATCCATACAACAAACTTTGCCGCAACACTGACGAAATCATCAAATGTTTCGAAGATTTAGCACTCATACGTGCCGATTTGCCTTATGATATTGATGGAATTGTTTATAAAGTTAATTTACTTGAACTTCAAGAACGTTTAGGCTTTTTAACGCGCACGCCGCGTTGGGCCATTGCACATAAATTTGAGGCCGAAAAAGCCGTCACTCGTCTTAATAATATTCGCATTCAGGTTGGGCGCACGGGGGCTTTAACCCCTGTTGCCGATTTAGAGCCGATAAACGTCGGCGGCGTGATGGTTTCACATGCCACTCTTCATAATGAAGATGAAATTAAGCGTAAAGACATCAGAATCGGTGATTATGTGCTTATTCAGCGCGCAGGTGATGTTATTCCGCAAATTTTAGGCGTTGTTTTACAAAAAAGGCCTAAAGATTCAAAAGAATTTATCTTTCCCGAGGTTTGCCCCGAATGCGGCGCACATGCCATCAGGGAAGAAGATGAGGCGGTGCGTCGTTGTACGGGTGGTTTGTCTTGTCCCGCGCAGGCGGTTGAGCGCCTCAAACATTTTGTTTCGCGCGAAGCTTTTAACATTGAAGGTTTGGGTGCTAAAATTATTGAGGATTTTTATAAGGAAAAAATCATTACGCGCCCCGATGATATTTTCACTTTAGAAGAAAGAAACGGTGGTGATGACCTTTTTTCCGCTTCCGGCGGGCTTCATCTTGAAAACAAAGAAGGGTGGGGCTTAAAATCGGTACAAAACCTTTTTGCTTCCATTAATGAGCGAAGAAAAATAAGTTTACCCAGATTTATCTATGCCTTAGGTATTCGTCAGGTCGGTTCGGCAACGGCACTCCTTATTGCAAAAAATTACACAAGTTTTCAATCTTTTGCGCATGCCATGCAAAACGCCGACACCGCAAAACTTTTATCAATTGATGGCATTGGTGAAGCCATGGCCGAAGATATTGTGGCATTTTTTGCCGAACCGCATAATTTAACGATTGTTTCAAATCTGCAACAGCATATCACCATTGAAGATTTTGTTGATATGAATGATTACACATCGCTTATTTCCGGCAAAACCGTTGTTTTTACCGGAACGCTTGAAACACTAACTCGTGCCGAAGCAAAGGCCAAAGCAAGCGCTAAGGGTGCCAAAGTGGCAGGATCCGTATCCCTACACACCGATTTTGTCGTTATGGGGACAGACGCCGGCTCAAAAGCTAAAAAAGCTCAAGAACTCGGGGTTAAAATACTTTCCGAACAAGAGTTTTTGGATTTAATTAAATAAAATCGGAAAATTATTTGTAGCGAATTTTAAATGTGTTTGATTTGCTGGATATTTTGCTTGCTTCATCAACCGTATAAATGCGCTTTTGAATATGATTGCCGCTTAAAATGTCATTGGCTGTTTGGTACCATTTATTGTTATAAAACACTTGACCGTCAGACGTTTTTTGATAAGGTATGATTTCGGTTTTTAAGCCGTTATCGGTGCGGAATTTAACCGCTTTGGCACATTGGTCTTGCAGATGTTCGGGGCAATAAAGTTTTTCGAGCGGCATGTTGGATGTGCCGTTTGATATGGTAAAAGCAAGTGGTGAAATTGTTGTGACATTTTCGGGAATAATGACCTCTCTTGCCCGAATATTACCAAAACACAACCATCGAGTTCTGTGATAAGCGGCGGTATTTCAAGAGAGTTTAAACGCGTGTCATCGAAAGCATAACTATCGATGGAAGTGAGAGAAGACGGCAGATTAACGGTTGTTAAATATGTGTCGCCAATAAAAGCGTATTCTTTTATTTTATTCAAACCTTCAGGTAATACGGCCTCACGAGCATAGGATAATGCGGCAAAAACGCCCTTACCGATTGTTTTAAAACCTTGTGTGTCGGCTTCGTTTTCAACTACTATTTTGGTAATTGTTTCAGCACTTGCCGCCCAAGGCGCCGTATTGTGGCAACCACCCTCGCAACTGCGCGGAAAATCGTCTATATCGCCATAACCCGTTAGAGTTAAAACACCGTCTTCAATTTTCCAAGAACAATGTTCACCGCAATCGTTGCCGCTTGTCGGAATGGTGCTTTCTTCAGCGTAGACATTAAAGGAAAAAAGGCTTACAATAAATAAAATTAAAAACGTGTTCTTCATCTTTGAGCTCCTTGTTTTATATTCAGTCAACAAAAAACCCGACTTTTAAAAAGCGGGCGGATGATCAGAAAACCGTGTAAACCTCAGCGGTTCGGTGTTTTGAGCTTAAAAAAGCCTTATGGCACCGACATCCGCCCAAAAGAACAGAGATAAGCATGTAAAGTCGCATGCTTTTCGACAGGTTTACAAAGGGTTTCTGATACCCTAACGCAGAACCCTGCGCTAAAGTCAGAATAACATAGAAATATGAAAGAAGTCAGATATTTTTATTGATTGCTTAAAAAAAGTAAAATGATGTAATTTTATGCCGTTTTTTTGATGAGTTTATCGGCAGCAGCTCTTGCTTCATCCGAAATAATTTCACCGGAGAGCATACGGGCAATTTCTTCTTTTTTCTCCGTTTCTGAAAGTTGTTGAACTTTTGATGTGGTAACGTTTCCCGTCGTTTCTTTTGAAACTTTGAAGTTCACATCACCAAAAGACGCAACCTGAGGTGAATGCGTAACAGTCATTACCTGCACATGTTCGGAAAGTTTATAAAGCCTGCTTCCGACGGCTTCGGCCGCACCACCGCCAATACCACTGTCAACTTCATCAAAAATCAGCGTTTCGATGCCGCTTTGAGAAGCAAGGTTAACCTTAATAGCCAACATAAAACGTGCCAACTCACCACCCGAGGCAATTTTTGAAAGTTCACCAAAACTTCCGCCGGCATTTGTTTTAACTTCAAAATAAACTTTATCAATACCCTTAGCGTTCCAATGTTCTTCCTCTGATTTTTCAATTTGAACGCGAAATTCGGCTTTATCCATTTTCAAAAAGCAAAGCTCATTTTGAACGTGCTGACCTAAAAGCAGAGCGGCTTTTTGCCGACAATTATGCAATTCCAGTGCATTTTGATAGTATGTTTCCTTAAGATTAATTAATTCTTTTTTCAAACGAATAATATCATCACTGTTGGTGTGTATTTTTTTAAGTTTCTCTTCAATATTTTCCATCACATCCGGCAAATCATCAATAGCACAAGCGTGTTTTCTGGCTAGAGCCGTCAGCGTTAAATATCTTTCTTCCAAAGCACCGGCCTCGTTTGCATTTAGCTCAATGTTTTCAGCGGCAAGAGCAATTTCATTTGTTGCCTCATCAACTTCAATTAAAGCCGAATCCAAAATTTTTGAAATATCTTCATATTTGTTATCGCTCAATCTGTTGGCCTTATCAAGACTTGAAAGTGCATGACGAATACTTGAAGCAAGCGACTGTCCCTGCAAAGCCTGATAAGCACCATTTAAATTTTCAATAAGTTTTGATGCATTCATCATCATGGCACGTTTTTCTGCCATACTTTTTTCCTCACCTTTCCGAGGATTTATGCTTTCAAGTTCAGCCAGATAGTGGCTTAAAATTTCTTCTTCGTGCGCATTGTTCTGAGCCAAAGCTAATGCGTCTTCCAAATCTTTTTGCACATTTTTATATCTACGATAAGATTCTTTTACTTTCAAAAGCACTTCATCATAAGCCCCAAACGAATCCAGCACGTCAATATGCGTATTGTTATCCATCAAGCCCTGATTATCAAACTGTCCGTGAATTTCGAGAAGATAAGTGCCAATCGTCTTTAAGAGCTTTAACCCGATTGGCATATCATTGAAAAATATTTTGCTTTTGCCCTCATTATTTAAAATGCGTCTTATCACGATTTCCTCTGTTTCTTCCAAACCATTTTCTTTTAAAATATCAAACAGAGGTGATTTTTTATTTTTAATCTCAAAAAATGCCGCAACAGAAAGCATCTCACAACCGCTGCGAATGAGGCTCAAATCACTGCGCGCCCCCGAAATAAGGGCAAGACTGTCAAGCAAAACAGATTTTCCGGCGCCGGTTTCACCCGAAAAAATCGTCAATCCTTTCGAAAACTTGAGTTCAAGCTTTTCAATTAAAACAACATTATTGATAACAAGGCCGGTCAGCATTTTTGATTTACTTTAAGAGTTTTTGTGCTTTTTTATTCCATTTACTTTCAGGATAGTTCAAATTCAAAACTTTTCCGATACGTGCAGCCTCATTGTCAAGCCCGATTATTTTATAAATTTCCACTTCACGATAAAGTGCTTCTTCAATATGAACCGTTGTTTGGTATTGTTTAACAACCGTATCAAACCTGTTTAATGCCGACAAGTAGTTTTTATCTCTCAAATAATACCGGCCGATGTGCATTTCGTGTGCGGCTTCATGATCAACAACAAGTTTGAGTTTATTTGTGGCATCTTTGGCATAATCCGTATCGGCAAAAAGCAAAACAACATCATTTAAGGCGGTATTTGCTTCACGCGTAACGGCTTGGCTTTTTTGTGCCGGCACAATTTGATCATAATAACAAATGGCGCGCAAATAATAAGCATAAGCTATATCTTTATTTGCGGGGTGATATTTAATAAAGCGATCAAGCGCCAGAAGCGCATCATCATACTTCGCATTTTTATAATAGGCATAAGCGGCCATCAATTTTGATTTAACGGCCCATTTGGAATAGGGGTGTTCCACTTCAACTTTTTCAAAATATTCGGCAGCTTTATCATAGTTCGTTTTTTTAAGACGTCGATAAGCTTTCGTATAAAGGTCTTCTGCAGAAAGTGAACTTAAATCTTCTTTTTTGGAAGCACAAGCACCAAGCAAACATAAAGCCAAAAAACAACTTAAAAATCTTTTCATTTTTCTTTCCTATAAAATTTCATAATTTTCACGGTTTTTAAAAAGCTTTTTCAAAACCGCATTGTTGTGAAAATGTCCGGTTTTAAAAGCCTTAACATCAGCTTGAATAAAATAACCGGATGTATACAAATCACCAATCAAATCCAACACTTTGTGATTCACACATTCGTTTTTAACGCGAAATCCATCCGGATTCAAGATTTTTTCACCGTCTAAAACCACGGCATTTTCCAAACTCCCTCCCTTAATCAAACCGATTGAGCGCAAATAATCAATCTGATATTTTTCACAAAATGTACGTGCCGGTGCAATTTGATTTGCAAAAACATCTTGTGTAATATCATCATCAAATATTTGTTTGCCCACAATTTTTGATGCAAATTCAATTTCAAAATATATATGCAACCCTTCTGTTTTTTTAGGGGAAAGGACCACAAAATTTCCTTTTTCGTCGTCAAAGCGAACATCTCGGATAATTTTCAAAATTTTTCTTTTGGCATTTTGCTCCTTTAACGCTACTTTTTCAAGAAACG
>Ga0265298_10011410_pt1 | contig 10408 bp, 11 predicted proteins | sample AusTroGonzalo_MG_3_FD_193486 | JGI IMG/M metagenome (GOLD analysis project Ga0265298, IMG submission 193486) | Bovine rumen microbial communities from tropical cattle in Woodstock, Queensland, Australia - Gonzalo_01 | ecosystem: Host-associated > Mammals > Digestive system > Stomach > Rumen ... | reverse complement strand
ACAGTGGCCGTGGGCGATTACTTCTATCTTGGCACCACTGAACCTACTGCTGTGAACTACAAGACGCTCCCCGGTGTCGTGACCTCTTATACGTCTATTGATGAGGCCATCGGAGCAACAGCCACAGTGGAAGCTGGCGAGACGCTCTACATGCTGTGTCCCACGACCTGGATGCAAGGAAAAAACGTGATCGTTGAGGACAAGAACGGCGAAACCATCATTTTTTCTGACGTAAAAGACGAGGTAACCATCTCTGGATATACCATTTACAGGACACAGATTTGGAATGAGGCCTCCACAATAACGCTTAAACTACCAACACCTGTTGCAACAACTGGTGATTGCTCTAATGTTACCAAAAACACAGCAACAGTTTCTTGTACTTATGAAAATGTGCCAGAAAGTGGTGTGTGCGGAGTCGAATACACTTGGAATGATGGTTCTGCCAAACAGTCTATTGGAAGTAGTAATGGCACACAATCTATCACATTAAGCGGTCTGACACCAGGAACCTCATATACATATTGCGCATATATTGAGGCAAACGGTCAAACATATTATGGGGGAAACAAATCCTTTACCACAGAACTTCCAGACATAACAGGAACATGGATTTGTACTCAAAAGAACAGCGATGGTTCTGAAGGAGACAGATGGACAATTACTTTAAATAGCAATGGAAAAGGTCAAGCAAACAATGGCTCAAGCACATACAATAATGTAGAATGGAGCATTGGAACAGGGGGGACTGTTTCTATATGTATTGTCCTTTATTTATATAGTACAGGCTTAGGTGGCTATTGTATTCAAAATTTTCATGGAACAGTTGTCGATTTGAACAATCCCACACGTATTGAAGGAACAGGAGCATGGAATATGGGTAATTCTGTAGTTGACAGATGGAATTATACTACATTTGTTATGACAAGGTCTCAACAATAACGCTTAAAACGATTCAACAATGAGAAACATACTAACAATTGCTTTGGCTGCAATATCGTGCAGCTTGACAGCACAGACGCTCAACATTGAGCCATTAGAAGCGGAGGCAGGGACACAGGCAGAACTGGTCGTTAATGCAAATGGGATTATAGGCATGACCGCCCTGCAATTCAATCTCGAACTGCCCGATGGGATGACACTTGCGGATGGTGATGCCATGATTGGCGAAGCTACGGACGGGCATACGCTATGCATGGAGAGGCTCGATAACGGCGACTGCATGTTCATCCTCTACAGCATGAATCTCGACACGTTCAAGGACGGCGAGCTGCTGCGCATTCCTGTCAACATGAACAGCGAGGCGGCTGAAGGAATCGCCAAGCTCTACACGGTTCGCTTCGCAGATGCGGATGCCAGAAGCTACGCTGCCACAGAAGCCGAATCTATCGTCACAGGAATCAGCAGCCCGCAAATGGTAAATGGTAAATCGTCAAATGGTGAATGCTATGACCTCAGCGGACGGCAAATGGTAAGTGATAAATTGCAGAGGGGAATCTACATCGTCGGCGGCAAAAAGGTAGTGAAATAAAGCCGAAACAACCCCATATACAAGAACACAAATTACCATGTAATTAACCGAGAATTATCACAAATAATATCTATGGATTCGTTGAACTGACATTCATTTAGCAGATTTGCTTTGCTATTTGTCGTCGTAATGTCCGTAGGCTGTGAGGATGAGCACCACAACTTCCGTGTCGTGAATTTCATACACAAGGCGGTGCTTCTTTGTGATGCTTCGTGACCATTGCCCTGCGCGGTCACCACTTAATTGGTGAGGATGACCTGTGCCAGTACGAGGATGGTGAAGTACTTCCTGTAATAGTTTCACAGCTTTTGCATGAGCCTTCGGTTCGTCTTTCCTTAGTTGTGCCAATCCTCGCTTGGCTTCTTCGGTATAGATAATATCGTACATGCTACAGGCTATTTAACCATTTCACCATCTCATCCTCATTGGAAAAACGAGTGTATTCTCCTCGCTCATACTGAGCTTTGGACTTATCTACACGAGCGAAGAACTCTTCTTTGGTCATCAATGTAGGATCCTCTTTCTTTGTAGCCAGACGCTTTACGTACTTTAGCACTTTTGCCATTAGGGTCTCGTCGTCGGCTATCATGCCCATAGCACGATAGAGTTCGGCATTCAACTGTAATGCAGTCATAATCTTTATTGTATTTATCTTTCCGCTTGCAAAGTTAGTGAATTATTCCGTTCAAGCAAAGGAAATGGCGGGAAAAATGTTTATGGGTGCGATTGCAGGCGGATGACGCGGATGCCTGTCTGGGTGGGATGCTTCTGCATGTAGTCATAGAGCGTCATGGGTTCGAGCACGACTTTCTTGTGGATACTGCTGGCATTGAGCAGGTGGAGTTTTCCATCCTCGCCCCAGACGGCAAGACCTACATGGCTGACATCGAGGCCTTTCTTGCTGGTCGTGATGGCGAGGATGTCGCCGTCGTGGACACTATTGAGAACCTTCTTGCTGTCCCCTACCCTTTCCTTCGGAATATAGTGGATGGTCGCTCCTGATGCGCGTTTTTCCATTTCGCGGATAAGCTTGCGTTCTTCCATGCTGACTTTAAGCAAAGGATAGGACTCGGGATGACTGCTCATATAGGTGAGGTCGAGCTTCATCGGGACGGAGATGCTGCCCGGCGGCACAACTTCCCTGACCAAGCCAAGCTTTGTGCCAGACTGAATCCACTGGCTGAAGTAGTGGTTGCGGCTGCTGTAACCGTCAATCTTACCTCCGTCATAGCGAAGCCTTTGCAACCAATAGAGGAAGTCCTGCCAACGCTTGCTGCCGTGACCGGTGGTAAGTGCCAAGGCACAGACGTTCTCCACCAAGGTCGTGCAGTCGAGGGCATGAAGGTTGATGGCAAGATGCTCTGCCTTGTCCTTAATCTCCAACGTCTGCCCCACGTATGGAAGGTTCATCAGCTGGCGAGCGTAGAAGAGAGTCAAACATTTACCATTTGACAATTTTCCATTTACCATTTCCTTTGCGCCAAGCTCCAGGAGCTCCACAACACGGAGGCTGTCCTCGCGGGTGTAGCTGACAGGTTGAGCTTGCAAGTGAAAAGTGAAAAGTGAAAAGTGAAGAATAAGAGCGACTTTTAACTTCATTTTATAACTCCCAAAACTTAAACTAACTTCTTTCTTCCTCCGGCAGCTTCACCATTGCCGTCACGGCGAAGGTGACGAGGCAGAAGCCCATCACGGCTACGAAGAACTGGCTGTAGCCCATCTGGTCGGACATCCAGCCGCTCACCATGCCCGGCAGCATCACGCCGCCCAGAGACTGGAAAGCTGTGCAGAACGAGAACACAGAGGTGGCACGCTCGCCATGAGCGAAGTGGACCAGATAAAGCGTGTATGCAGTAAAGCCCAGTCCGTAACCAGCCTGCTCGATAAAGACGCACGACCCTATGAGGAATAGATTCTGCGTTTCATAATAACTCAGATATACATAGACAATATCCGGCAATGTTATGCACAACACAAGCGGCCAAAGCATACGGCGCAGGCTGTATTTCGAGACAAGCCAACCGCCAAAGATACCGCCGCCAAGCAGTCCGATGACTCCCAACGTGCCATAAATAGTGCCGAACTGGACGTCACTCAGTCCCAAACCGCCTTCCTCCACCGTGCGTTTCAGGAAAAGCGGCACAATTTTGGTAAGCAATCCCTCCGGCAAGCGGAAGAGCAGGATGAAAAGCAGAGCTGTGATAAGGTACGGCTTCGTGAAAAACACACGGAATGTCTGAGCGAAAGACTCCCACAAAGCCTCCTTCCGTGGCGGGATGTTTCCTTTTTTCTTCTCGTCCTCGGGGGATGAGTCGGAAGAGGGGGTTGGCAACGCCCTACAATGCCAGGCAAAGAGCATCAACATCAGGCCTGCAACAATCAGGAAAATAGCGCTCCATGAAATAGGTATGGAGGCTCCACTCTCCTGAAGCAAGCCCGCCAAGACTACCAGTCCGCCCTGCCCCAGCACCATACCGATACGATAGAATGTATTGCGAAGACCCACGTACAATTCCTGCTCGCGGTTCTCAAGGCCAAGAATGTAGAAACCGTCGGCAGCAATATCATGTGTGGAACTACTGAAAGCAATCAACATTAACAGAGCCAGCGAGCATTGCAACCAGAAGCTGGTGGGCAGAGTGAAGGCCAGCAAAGCCAGTGCCGCGCCGATTGTCAGCTGCATGGTAAGAATCCACCAGCGTTTTGTCCTGATGCCATCGACTATCGGACTCCACAAGGGCTTGATGACCCAAGGCAGGCCGAGCCATCCTGTATAGAGTGTAATCTGCGTGTCCGTCAAGCCCATCTCCTGATAAAGAACAAGCGACAACACCATCACCGCCGCGTAGGGCAATGACTCACCCAAATAGAGGGTGGGAATCCATGAAAGAGGCTTTCGATTTACCATTTAATCATTTACCATTTAATCATTTACGATTTACCATTGTTTCTCCCCTTAGAGGGGGGGAGATAGAGGGGGTCTTTATCTTGCATTGTGCATGGCGCTATAGGCGGCGAGGCGGTCGTAGCGAGCGCCCTGTCCGCGATAATAGACAAGCACCTGATACTCGTTTTCCGTCTCATAGAAGCTGCCCATCGCCCGGGTCGTCAAGCCGTCCCGCTGTATGAACTCATAGCTGTAATAGCCTTGCTTCAGGAGGATGGCGGCATGATACTCCTTGCGGATGTCATCATAATCCATCTTGCAGTCGGGGTTGAAGGTCTGACCAGTCCACTGGCCGCTGACATAAACATCGCCACCCGGCAAGCGGGGACTTTGCAGGAAGAAATGGACGATGATGTATTCTGCCGTCGTAGAGTCGTCGTAGTCATCGGCACTGCGCACGACGAAGACGCCGTTCTGGTCCTCGACATAGCTGTAGGCATGGTCGATTCCGGCAGTATAGAGCGTGGCGTGGTAATAAGGCTCGAACCATTCGATACGGTCCACCCCCGTTGCCGTGCGGTGCACGTCGAGTATCTCGAAGCGGTGGTACTCGTTGCCTGCGGGAAAGATGAGCTGGCGGTTGTGCGTGAACTCTATGCCATTGGCTCTGCGCACATTGGGAACAAGGTCTTCGATGCGGCTGTCCCAGCGGCGGTTTTGCATGACAACGACCTTCAGTTCCCGTTGCGGGTCAACGACGGGAAGTGTGCCATAGCCTACGGAAAGCGTCATCTGATGGTGGCTGCGGTTGAAGTCTATGTCGGTATTGCTGCTCATTTGCGCCAGGATGCCTGCCGCCTTTTCGTAAAGGCAGAAACGAGCCTCCAGCACAGGATTGTCCTTATTGTCCTCTTCATAGATGAGGACGCGGTAGTTGCCGCTCAACCGAAGCTTTATCTCCTTCGAGGGGACACGCAGACGATAGTGCGTATAGATTTGTGTGGTGTTGAAACTCTTCTCGAAGTCCTCGATGAGCTGGTCGTTGAGCCCCTCCAGATAGTCGCTCTCGAAGATGCCGTCGGTGGGTTGCCAGTCCCAGTCCAGATGGTCGATGTGGTAGAAGTAGCGTTTGTAGTCGTGGCTCATCTCGTCCCACTCGATGTCGATGTGCTGCCTGCCTCCGAGCGGCATGTAGGGTGGCGCAGTAGGGTCGTCGCCTACGGTCAGGGTGAGCGTCCGCACGTTCGGGGCGAAGATTTGCTGCGTCTGGGCGTGAGCCATTGACCATTGACCATTGACCATTGACCATTGAAAAAGGGAAAGCAGGAGGATGATGCGGAGAATGTTGTTCTCGTCGCGGGCAGGCTCGTCTTCTCCCTTCAGCACAGGCAGTTGCCAATGGAACTTGACGGCCAGGATGCGGATGAGGATAACGCTGAAGGAACTGAGCAAGGCACTGATTTCCACGCTGAGCCCCAATTGCAGGCACACGACGTATGCCAGCCCGCCAGCAACACAGGCGAGGGCATAGATTTCGCTGCGGAAGATGAGGGGAACGTCGTTCATCAGGACATCGCGGATGATACCGCCGCCTGCTCCCGTCACGGCTCCCATCGTGATTGCCACCCAATAGGGATGCCCCAAGGCAAGCGTCTTCTCTATGCCGATGACGTTGAAAAGCGCAAGGCCGATGGTGTCGAAGATGAACCAAGTGTAGTTGTGGTGGATGATGTACTTGCCGAACATGCCGACCGCCAGCACCGCGAGGGCGCAGCAGACGAAGTAGCTGCCGTTGGTCATCCAGAAGGGATTGAGGCCGAGCATTAGGTCGCGAATCGTTCCGCCACCGATGGCAGTTGCCATACCGACAATCCATGCGCCGAAGATGTCGAACTGCTTGGTGCTGGACAGGCGTACGCCGGAGATGGCGAAGGCGAAGGTGCCGACAAACTCAATGATGACGAACGTGACAGGCAACCGCAGCGTGTCGCCCATGTCCTGCAAAAGGTTAAAAATGGAAAAGTTGAAAAGGAAAGACATAAACGCTTTAACTCTTTAACCTTTTAACTTTCACCCTTCGACAAGCCCCACCTTCGTCCATTCGTCGAGCAGTGTCTGAGCGTCTTTTGCTGCTGTCTCGGCATCCACTTCGTATTCCTGGCAAAGCAGGTCGGCCAACGTCTTTGCCGTGAAGTCCTTGCCGACAATGTTCTTCCAGAGGTAGGTTGCCGATTCGTTAAGGCTGATGACTTTGTTGAAGTCGATGTTCTCTCTGCCGTAAGCCACGATGATGTGCTCGCCGCACACCTCGCGAAGTTCAAAACCTTTCTTGATTTTCATCTCTTATTTACCATTTAATCATTTATTTAAGTTTCGCAAGCTCAACTTCTTTGGAAGTTAAAGGGAAGTTAAAAGGAAGTTATCGCTACGCTCGGAAGTTAAAGGGACGATACTCAGTGTCCGCATGGTTGGTAATGTCCCTTCTATTCCCTTTAACTCCTCTTCCATTCCTTTCTATTCCTTTCAACTCAACTTCCGAAAGTTGAGTCATTTACCATTTGCCCCTCTGAAGAAGTCTGGCCTATACCATTGCTTTATAGACGAACAGCAGGTATCTTCTGATTGGGCGGAGCTTTCGCCATAGGCGGATGCGGCGGACGAGCTTCGGGTCATTGGCGGGGATGATGCGGTTCGGACGGATGTACTGCGTCACCACGCCGCTCACGTCCTGCTCCCTGCAAAGTTCCACGCCCCTGACATTGCCGTCGCCTTGCAGCGTGAGGTTGTCGCCCTGCTTCCCGATGATGCGGTGCAGGACATAATGCCCTGGAGCTATCTGTGCCAGCACTGCATCGCCAACGCTGTAGGTGTCGCGCTTTTCGAGGAAGACACGGTCGCGTGTGTGCTCGATGAAGGGACGCATACTGTAACCCTTGACGTAGATGGCGTAGGGCTTGCCCTCGGCCAGCATCTGCGACACCTCGCCCAGCCAGACATCGTTGGGCAGCTCGCGTCGCGGCTGGGAGGAGACCGTTCCGTTCCGCTTCTGGTAGCGTCTGCGCCAAGGCGTCAGCAAAGCCCGCGTCAAGCGTTTAATTATCGTTTTCATCCCTAATCCCTAATCCTTAATCCCTAATCCCTAATCCCTAATCTCTAATCCTTAATCCCTAATCCTTAATCCTCAATCCTCAATCCTCAATCCTTAGTGCCGCCTGCCACCGTCTCGTGACACAGTATTGCGGCCTCGGCATTGGGCAGACAGCCCAGCTCGTACATCCCGACCAGACGGATGAGTTCGCTGATGCCGTCGCAAATGCCGTTATAGACGCGCTCGTCCCATTTCATGTTGCTCATGGCAGGGAGCAGATTGATGAAAGCCTCGACGGGACGGAGCTTGCGAATACTGTTCTCTGGACGCTGCTGGATGCGGACGATGCCGCCCACCGGTGCCTGTATGTTGCGGTAGCAGCGTGTCTTGCCGCTCCAGGGACTGCCATAGACGATGGCCTGGCCGTCGATGATGCGCACCACAGGATTGTCGTCGTTCATCAGGTCGCAACCGGGGATGTTGTCGTACCAGAGTCGCGTGTGGGTGCTCTTGCCCGTGCCGCTGGGAGCCGTCATCAGATAGCCCTTGCCCTCGCAGCGGATGACGGAGGCGTGCATGAGCATCGTCCCCATACAGGCGGCAGCGAAGGCGTATGCCATCATCAGGGCGTTGTTCAGCCCGTAGTTGCGCTGCGACCATGTCTCGCCGAAGAGCGACACCTGGCAGACCGAAAAGTCGGCATTGCTGCGCATACGGCTGCAGAGCACGTCCTGCACATCGTGGACGGCATACTGATAGCCGCCGTCGGCCATGCGATAGACACCGTGATTGCACCCGCCGCAGTCGAACACGCCAATCTCGTCGCCGTCCTCCTGCCAGTCGAGGCCGTCATCCACGGTCATCGTGAAAAGCACCTCTTCTGGTTCCTCCTCTATGCGGAACGGTGCGAACGAGGGGATAAGCCTCTCGTCGTTTGCCTCATCGGTAAAAATGACAGCCAGCGCGTGACCGCCCACCCTGTAATAGTATGTGCGCTCCATAGTCACTTCTTCTTGCCATTTTTCTTTTTCGGCGCACCGCCCTCATAGACGGTGTCCTCGATGTATTCCTCCGCATGGAAGCGGAACTGGCTCTGGTCAATCAGGTTGATGCGCAGCTCCTTGCTCTGCACATAGCGCTTGTGGAGCGAGAGGTAGCGGCGCTCCATCTTCTTGCGTTTGGGGCTGAAGAAGACAGCCGGGACGTATGGCCCGCCCTTGTACGTGGCCTCCAAGTATCGTCTGAATTGCAGGGAATAGAGCTGGCGGTCCATCAGGAACTTCGTCTTTTTCCCGACGGTAAGGTCTTTCACCAGATGGATGTCCGTAAGGAAGACGGCAGAATCTGTCAGCGACATAGCTACGCCAACCATATACAACGACTTCTGCTTGACACGCTGCTTCTTAGCCTCGACCGACCCTGCGCAGACCATGCAGAGCAAGCCGAGGCACAATAGTATCTTAGGTATTTTCATAAAAGTACGCATATTTCGCGTGCAAAGATACGAAAAAAAGTGAAAAGGCGAAAAAGGGAAAAGGTGAAAAGGGAAAGAATTATTATTATTTAACCCAAAGGAAAAGAGTGAAGAGTGAGGTAATAACATGGTTATTGCCGGTCGCTATTCAATTGCATTAAAAATTCTTTAATAGCAATGACCGTCAGTTTTGGCCAACCAACTTGCTTAAGGACATTGAAATGCGAGTCATTGGATACAATGTATTCCGCATCAGCAGCGACTGCACAATCAACAAATTTATTATCGTCGGCATCAGCCTCAATCAGTCCAAAATGGATGTACACTTCCTGAAAAACAGTTGTGTGTAGTCTTGCAATGGCTTCAACCACATTGTGTGCAATCTCCGGGGTTGTCCTCGCAGACAGGATTTCCTCGTATTCATTAAGAATCTCCGTATTGACGCATAAACAAACATTGCCTGTCAGCACTTCCGTCCATATCTGGTGATACGGGCTGTGGCTGGGCAAAGCTTGCAATAAGCAGTTGGTGTCAAGAACGATGCGCCTCATAGCTGTATGGTGTGCGCATGTGCTCTGCGCCCCACTGCTCGATGGTTTGCTCGTTGATAACTCCCTTGTCCCAGAGCGCATCAATTGCCTTCTGAGCCTTTTGTGCAAAATAGTGAGCCAAGAGGTTCTTGAACTCATTCAATTCTGCTTCCGAACTGATGTTGTTCATGGCATTCATCAGTTCAAGTTGAGCCATTTGCGAATAACTCATACACTTATACATTAGATTTCTGGGTGCAAAGATACAAAAAAAAAGTGAAAAGTGAAAAGTGAAGAGTGAAAAATGAGGCGACGGCGGTGTTTACAGCTGTGACTGAATGTCACAGCGGCCGCCCAAAGGGGAGCGAATCGGGAATCGCCATTCGCGACGGAGGGGTGCGGCGGGACGACGCAAAAAAAAGAGAAGCCTCCGCGCCAGCGGAAGCCTCTCTCGTTTCCTGATGTTGCAACTGTTGCAAGTGTTGCAAGTGTTGCAGCTTCTCGGTTATGCCAGCCCGAAGGCGGACAGGATGGCGGAGAGGGTGGTGAGAATGGCGTTGATGATTACCGCCCATTTGTTCTTGTCCTGTTGTGTCATTGCTTTTGAGGTTATAAGGTTATAAGGTTCTGAGGTTATTAGGTTATTGAGGCATTTGGCTGTCAATTGTCTTAATGATAGTCGCTGGGGAAGTTTTTCGTTTTCTAAGGAGTCTGGGAGTATAGGAGTTTTTTTATCGCTGCCCGTGCAGCGAACCTCCTTGACTCCTTTCCTCCTTAGAATTAACATTTTCCCTGTGGATTTTTCGTTTTCTAAGGAGTCTGGGAGTATAGGAGTTTTTTTATCGCTGCCCGTGCAGCGAACCTCCTTGACTCCTTTCCTCCTTAGAATTAACATTTT
>Ga0265298_10011409_pt1 | contig 10408 bp, 9 predicted proteins | sample AusTroGonzalo_MG_3_FD_193486 | JGI IMG/M metagenome (GOLD analysis project Ga0265298, IMG submission 193486) | Bovine rumen microbial communities from tropical cattle in Woodstock, Queensland, Australia - Gonzalo_01 | ecosystem: Host-associated > Mammals > Digestive system > Stomach > Rumen ... | reverse complement strand
CGTACGAATGGCGTTGATGAAAAATATATCACAGGTCAGGATACCTCGGACTGGGAGAAGTTTGAGAAATGGGCAGAGACGGTGACCTATTGCTTCCGTAACCCGCTGTATCATTGGACGCATCTGGAACTGAAGACGGCCTTCGGCATCACGAAACTGCTATCTCCGAAGACGGCCCGTGAGATCTTCGATGCGTGTAACGAGAAGTTGCAGAAGCCTGAGTTCTCAGCCCGTGGACTGATGAAGCACTACAACGTGGAGTGCGTCTGCACAACGGATGATCCTGTCGATGACCTGCACAACCATATCGAATATGCCAAGCACAAGGCACAGGACGATCCCATTATGTTGCCTGCCTGGCGTCCTGACAAGGCCATGAACATCGAGAAGCCAGGCTTTGCCCAGTATGTGGAGAAACTTTCGGATGTGAGCGGTGTCACCATCACGAAGTTCGCCGATATGGTCGATGCCCTCCAGAAGCGTCATGAGTTCTTCGAGGCCCAGGGCTGTAAGCTCTCTGACCATGGTCTTGAAGAGTTTTTCGACGATTCCTATACCGACTCGCAGATCGAGACCATCTTCGAGCGGGCGATGCGCGGGCAGACACTCTCGCAGTTGGAAATCCGCCAGTTCAAGCACTGTTTCCTGACGGTGATGGCTGAGATGGATGCCGACGCAGGCTGGACCCAACAGTATCACTACGGCACAATTCGCGACAACAACACGGCGATGTTTAACCAGATTGGTCCTGATACTGGTTTCGACTCCATTGGTGAGTTCAACACTGCCAAGGCCCTGTCGCATTTCTTAGATAACCTGAACGCGAAGGGCAAACTGACACGTACCATATTATATACGCTGAACCCCTGTGCCAATGAGATGATCGCCACGATGCTCGGCAACTTCCAGGGTGGAGAGCCTGGCAAGATACAGTTTGGCTCTGGCTGGTGGTTCAATGACCAGATGGATGGCATGATTAAGCAGATGAACGCCCTCTCCGTGTTGGGACTGTTGAGCCGTTTCGTGGGTATGCTCACCGACTCGCGCTCCTTCCTGAGTTATCCGCGCCATGAGTATTTCCGCAGGATTCTCTGCAACTTGCTGGCCAACGATGTGGAGAAGGGACTGCTGCCCAACGATCAGGAGATACTTGTCCGTATGGTGGAGGATATTAGCTATAACAATGCTCGCAGATACTTTAAGTTCTACTAATGAGATACAACGCAGACTATAACCAAGCGGGCGACTACGAGCACTATGTCGTCTCGGAGCCGATGCCGCTGTTAGAGTGGCTGATAGCAAACGTGCCACAGACGAAGTCGAAGATTAAGGCCACACTACAGGGCAGAGGCATCAAGGTGAACGGCAAAACCGTCTCACAGTTTGACTTCCCCCTTCAGTCTGGCATGAAGATCGCTGTCAGTAAGACGAAACGCAACCAGCAGGGTTTCAAGAGCCGCTATGTGAAGATTGTGTATGAGGACAAGTGGCTCATCGTGGTGGAGAAGGAGATAGGTATCCTCTCGATGGCTGCAGGTCACTCCTCGCTGAACGTAAAGACGGTGCTCGACGACTATTTCAAGAAGTCGCGCCAGAAGTGTACGGCTCACGTGGTGCATCGTCTGGACCGTGACACCAGCGGTCTGATGGTCTATGCGAAGGACATGGAGACGGAACAGATCTTGGAGCACAACTGGCACAATATCGTCTATGACCGCCGTTACGTGGCTGTCTGCTCTGGTGAGATAGAGCAGGACGAGGGTACCATCGCCAACTGGCTGAAGGACAATAAGGCCTACGTCACCTATTCCTCGTCTGTGGATAATGGTGGTAAGTATGCCGTGACGCATTTTCATGTGCTCGACCGTACGACGGAGCATTCGCTCGTGGAGTTTAAGTTGGAGACGGGCCGTAAAAACCAGATTCGTGTGCACTCTGCTGACATGGGGCATCCCGTCTGTGGCGATCCGAAATATGGCAATGGTGATGATCCTTTGCACCGTCTCTGCCTGCATGCCTGGCTGCTTTGTTTCCACCATCCAGTGACGGGCGAGCCCATGGAGTTTGAGACACCCATCCCTGTGGCATTCAGAAAACTGTTTAAATAATGGGAAACGTAGGATATTATATTTTCGTATTAGTAGCGATCATCGTGGCCTTCATCATTGTGAAGAAGGTGACATCGTGTATGATTAAGTCTGCTGTATTGATTGCGCTGATAGTGATACTGGCAGCTGTTTATTACCTGTATTTCATGTAGCGCTTTCCTCTGTGAAGACCTGCTCAAACGTCTCGCGCAGTTTCTCAGGCTGGGCGATGAGGTCGCGCAGTTCACTCAGTTTCCTCGCGTTTGGCGAGTTGGGGATCCACAGACGGATATAGCCCTCTTTTGAGTATTTGCTGTCCAGATGCTCCTTGAAGCGTCGCCAGTGCCCTTCCTTATCCATCTCAGGATAATTGCTGAGACCGTATTGTATCGTACGGCGCACCACCGTTATGGTGTCGATGTCACGGTCTGCCTCAGCGACGATCTTCCCGTAGATGCTGCGTGGGGAACGGCTGGCAGAGGCACGGTGGTCTTCCACGGCCTCCTTCATAATTTTGATCTGCTCTGGCGAGAACCATTTCTTCAGCCTGGCATCCGTGGCGAGGATCTTCCCACCTCGGATATGGTGGTCGGCACGGGGACCTGACATGCCCAGGTCGTGATAGGCGGCAATGGTGTAGGCCATGTTAACATCGGCCCCTGTGGTCTTCACCAGTTCCAGTGAACTGCGGATGACTCGGGTGACGTGCTCCATGTTATGGGCACGGTCGAAGGCCGCATAGCGGGGGAGTATCTGAGTTTCGATAAATTCCACCAGATCGAGACTGGGCGTGTTGGACTGATAGTTCATTGTTGGTAGGTTATAGTGAAAAAGTCTGTCTTTTGTTTGCAAATATACGATTTTCTCATTACTTTTGCAAGTAATTTGTAAAAATAATGATGGAAGAGCCTGTAATTAAGACGAATTCAGCTAAGGCCTGGCTATTGGCCGCCCGTCCGAAAACCCTCTCAGGAGCTGCCGTTCCTGTGATGATCGGTGTGGTGTTGGCCTATACAGATGCGCTGGCATTCTACGAGGAGGGTACTTTCAGTTGGCTGGCTGCCATCCTGTGCCTGCTCTTTGCCTTTGCCATGCAGATTGATGCAAATTTCATCAACGACTTCTTCGACTTCGCCAACGGTGCGGATGATGTCGAGACGCGTTTGGGACCCCGTCGTGCCTGTGCTCAAGGGTGGGTGAAGCTCGACGCCATGAAGAAAGCCATTGCCGCCACCACCTGTATTGCTTGTGTCATCGGCTTGCCTCTGGCCTATTTCGGAGGGTTGGAGATGATCCTCGTTGGCATTCTATGTGTGGTGTTTGCCTTCCTCTATACCACCTTTTTCTCGTATAAGGGACTGGGTGATATACTGGTCCTGGTGTTCTTTGGCATTGTGCCTGTCTGTTGTACCTATTATGTGCAGCTGCATACTGTCACGTGGCAGGTGCTCCTGGCTTCATTAGCCTGTGGCTTGGTGATCGACGCTCTGCTGATCGTGAATAACTTCCGCGACAGGGACAACGACCGCGAGGCGGGTAAGAACACCATCATCGTGAAACTTGGGGCAGAGGCAGGTCTCCAGCTCTATCTCGCTGTTGGCATCGGAGCCGTCATCTTAGGAGGCACCTTCTGGATAAACGGCCATCTTTTGGCGTTCGTCTTTCCCTTGATTTATCTGTTGATGCACATCTTCACCTATCTGAAGATCAAGCGCATCCATCATGGAAAGGCACTAAATCATTGCTTAGGAGAGACGGCGAGGAATATCTTCATCTATGGCCTCTGTGTCAGTATCGGACTGTTACTGGTTTAGTTAAAGAAATTCCAGGAGACACCCAAATGCAGAACATTGCTGTTGGTAGGGTAGTGGGGAGTTAAGAAACGCATGCCATTACCCGAGCCGCTGTTAATATGACTCATCATGATGAAGAAGCGTACCCCTTTCAGTACCATGTTGGCATAGACATCGACGAAGGGATAGCCGCCTAATTCAACACGGCTTGCCTCGTTCTGCTGGATGGCAAACTGGTTAATCATTGGACAGAAGTCAGGGGCATAGTACTTGCTGAACCACGTAGCGTCAGCACCCAACTCCACGCCAAGCACCTTCGCCACCTTGAACTTCAGGTAGAGGTTTGTGAAAATGTTCCATGTGGGCAATGGGAGTGCATCCTTGTTACTGCTGTTCTGATAGGTGATGACGTTCTCCCAGTTCAGCACGCCTAAGCGGAAATTCTGATGGAGCTGAGCCGTGAGAATATTGATGTTGCCAGACTCCTGGAGAACGTTGGCTGTCAGGTTCGCCCGACTGTCGGCATGGTAATCATAACTCATACCAAAGTAGGTGTAGTTCTGGATTTCCTCAATGCCAACGCGCAACTTCGTATGGGTTTTCTCGTAACTGAACACACCTTCAATCCTCGTACGGGTCTCCGCAGACAGGTTGTCATTGTCCCACCAGATATGTTTCGAGTGGTATTTTGTCTGGAAGAATCTGGGCGTGTTCCTGTGGAAATAGGCATTGGCAGCCAGACGGACGGTGTCGCCCAGGAGCTTGAAATTCACGTCAGTATTAAAATCCACATGTAACTTTCCTGCGTTGGCACCTGCCAGCCAGGTCTCGGCAAAGAGGTTGAAATGAAGGGTTTTGCCCTGTGTCTTACTGAGTTGTCCGCCGATGCTGATGTCGTGTTCGTTCCATGTTGACTGTGTGGCGATACCATTGAGGGTGTCAGGCATCTCATAGCGGTTGTAGTCGTAGGTGAGGAAGGCCTTCAGCCCTGCCTTCACATATTTGTTGAAGCCTTCCAGTAATGCCAGTCCAAAGGTGTTCTTGAACTGCATGTTGCGCGTGATGTCGTTGATGGAGTCATTGCCAACTTCCTCGTTTCTGGTGTAATATTGGTTTTTATATAAGTTGGCCATCGTATAGTGGGCCACGTAGATATGGCGATTGCTATTCCATTCCATCGTGTGGATAATACTGGTGACGGGCACGTATTCCTGCTTCATGGTGGCATCGATGGAGTCCTGGATGGCCTGTGCCCTGTTCAGACTGTCGATGGTAGCCTGACCGTCAACCTTGATACGGGTGGTATCCATAGCGATAGTCAGAGAGTCGGGCTTGGGCTGGGTGCCCATGATCTTGGCACCATCAGGACGGCCTAAAGGCTTTACCTCTTTCTTGCCCTTGCCTCCCTCCTGCTCTTTGTCGCCAGCCTTCGATTCCTTCTCTTTCTTCGATGCCTGGGCAAACTCCCTGGCCTTCAGCTCCGCCTCAGTCATCTTCACCTTCCGATAGAAACCGATGTTAAATCGGTGGGTTAAGAAAAGGTGGTTATGGTCGTTGCGGTTCCAGTTCTGGGAGAGTACGGTGGGTATTTCGTTCTCATTATAGCTGTCTTGGAACGATTCTGGATGCGTGATAAAGTTGTCATCAGTGATACCTCCACTCTCTGCGGCTTTCTGGTGACTGGTGTTGAAGAACACGTGTAGGTTATAGCGGTCGCCGATATAGGAGCCGAACAAAATACCGTTGAAATGCGAAACGCTTTGATTGCTGAAGTAGCCCCTGGCATATGCATAGTCGAGGTCGAAGCCGACATTGATCTGTTTTCCTGCATTCACGGCAAACTTCGCGTCGATATGGTCCTCGCCGTTGGTCTTGTCGCCACAGTTGTCGTAAAGCACGTTCGTAAAGGGCGACAGCGTATTCATGAACAGGAACTTCTCCGGTCTCTTCTCCACGAAGCCGTAGGGTTGGGTGAAGATAAAGATGTCAGTCTCCGGACGGTTCAGGAAGATCCTGCTCAGGCGTGGGGTATAGTTGCTGCCCGTATGGTTGTATTCGCCGTACATGCCGCTGTTGAAGGTGGTGTTCATGAACAGGTGGGGCAGGGTGTCGGGCTCCACGAAGATCCTGTCGCCAAACTTCCTGTCGAGAGTCCATGTATAGAGACCTTTGGGAATCTCTTTGTTGCGCGTCGTGTCGTTGTTGTGCTTGTTGAAGTTCTGGTTGTCGCTGCGCTGCGAGATATTGCCCGATTCGTCGATCTGGTTATACGTGTTCTGAAACGTGTTCTGGGCAGAAGAGTTGAAAGAAGTGAGAAGTGAGAAGTGAAGAGTGAAAAGTATCACTCCCACCTTCATCATCCAAGCATTATTCGTTTCGTTTCTCATTTAATCATTCGTAAGGACGATTCAGCAATCTTAAAGCACATGGCGATCAGGATGATATAAGTACCCGTCGTCCGATCCTTGGTGAGATAATAGATCACACCAATGACGGCCATGATCATGAAGATGATATTCAGCCAGTTACGTATCTGTTCCTTGCTCATGCCTATTTCTCGTTAAGCAGCGTATTGAACTTGTTGAAGATGAAATCTTTGCGGTCGATAGTCTTCCTGCGGAACTTGCCTGAGATAGGAAGCAGTTTAGTGTGTTTCTTGTTGACACAGTATTTGTCTGTGATCCATTTCTCGGCCTGATAGTGGACGGGCTTGCGCTCCAGATCGTAATCATAGGTGATGCGCGTCAACTTCATGTCAGCCTTTTCGTTGGCGCAGGTAATCAGAATCTGGTAGTTGAACTGAGTCTGGTCGAGGGAAAACGTAGCATTTTTAAAGACCAGCCACTCGTGGAAGACGGCTCCTAATTCAAATTTGACGGAGTCCTTCACAGCCACGATGCTGTTCTCAATCTGGTTGGGCTCCTCTGTCATCTTCGTGAGTTGTGCCAGAAGAATATTATAGATTTCCTTAGCCGACTTCCCTGGGGCTTCAATGGTTTGTTCCCAGCAGACCTTGCCGTCAATCTCGGGAACAGCATTAGGTACCAGGTATTTTGCATCGGGATTATCTTTCTGGACTGGTTCCGTCTCAATGCGCTCCCAGGTGTTGTCCTGTGCCGTTGCTATCAGTGGCATGAGCATCAGCAATGCCATCAAGAGTCTTTTCATATTCGTCTTCTTTTATTTTTCGTGCAAAAGTACTTATAAAAAATGAGATAATGAAGAAATGAGGTAATGAAGTTATGGTACCTTAATATTTTTAACGTTTCATTTCTTCATTTTCTCATTTCTTCATACTTTCGTCTTACTTCATCTCCAGTTCTTTCTGCAGCCTGATAATCTCGTCGCGATACTGGGCGGCCTGCAGGAAGTCGAGTGCCTTGGCAGCCTCTTTCATCAATCGGGTGGTCTCTGCGATGCTCTTCTCCAACTGAGGTCTGGTCATCCGCTCGAGGATCGGGTCTGCGGCAAGGCCCACACCAGTGTCAGGCACCAGCATGGCCCGCCTCAGTTCCTTCACGTCAGGACGGTCTTCCCGTTGCAGGGCCCCCGTACTGATATTCTTCACGATCTGCTTGGGCGTGATATGGTGTTCTTCGTTGTAGCGGATCTGTTTCTCACGTCGCCTGAGGGTCTCGTCAATGGTCAGCTGCATCGAGGCGGTGATGGTGTCGGCATACATGATCACCTTGCCGTTCACGTTACGGGCGGCACGGCCTGCTGTCTGTGTCAGACTCCTGTGACTGCGTAGGAATCCCTCCTTGTCGGCATCGAGGATGGCCACTAATGATACTTCTGGCAGGTCCAGTCCCTCGCGCAGCAGGTTCACGCCCACCAGCACGTCATAGACGCCCTGCCTGAGGTCATTGAGGATCTGCACACGGTCGAGGGTCTTCACCTCACTGTGTATATAACTCGTCCTGATGCCGTGGTTTAGCAGGTATTCTGCCAGTTCCTCGGCCATGCGTTTCGTCAGGGTGGTGACAAGCACGCGCTCACCCCGCTGACTGCGCGTCTGTATCTCGTCCATCAGGTCATCGATCTGGTTCTCGCTGGGACGTACCTCGATTTCAGGGTCCAATAGTCCAGTGGGACGGATCACCTGTTCCACGACCACGCCCTCCGCCTCTTCCAGTTCGAAGTCGGCGGGGGTGGCACTGACGTAGATCACCTGGTTCACCTCCTGCATGAACTCCTCGAACTTCAGCGGACGGTTGTCGAAGGCGGCGGGCAGACGGAAACCATACTCTACGAGGTTGCTCTTCCTGCTGCGGTCGCCACCGTACATCGCACTGATCTGGGGTACTGACACATGGCTCTCGTCGATGAAGAGCAGATAGTCCTTGGGGAAGAAATCGAGCAGACAGTAGGGTCTTTCCCCCGCCTTGCGCCCGTCGAAGTATCGGCTGTAGTTCTCAATGCCCGAGCAGTGCCCCAGTTCCTTGATCATCTCCATGTCGTACTCCACGCGTTCCTTGATGCGCTGGGCCTTGATGAGGTCACCCATCTCCTCGAAGAAGGCGATCTGCTTTACGAGGTCATCCTGGATATCGTGGATGGCAATGTTCGTCTGCTCCTGCGAGGTCATGAAGAGGTTAGCAGGGTAGAGCTTGTATTCCTCAAAGCGTGCCAGACGGTCGAAGGTAACGCTATCTACCTCCTCGAGGGCGTCGATCTCATCGTCCCAGAATGTGATGCGCAGTACCACCTCACTATAGGCCATTGCCACATCCACCGTATCACCTTTCACACGGAAGTAACCACGCTGTAGGTCGAGATCGTTACGCACATAGAGCGACTGCACCAGTTTCCTTAACAAAGCATTGCGGTCCAGTTTCTGTCCTACGTGCAGTTCGATCACGTTTTCCTGCAGTGCCACAGGACTTCCCATGCCATAGATACATGAAACAGAAGATACTACGATGACGTCGTTTCTGCCTGACAATAAGTTTGATACGGCGGAGAGTCTCAGTCGGTCTATCTCGTCGTTGATGGCGAGGTCCTTCTCAATATAAGTATCCGTTGAGGGCAGGTAAGCCTCAGGCTGGTAGTAGTCATAATAACTGACATAATATTCCACGGCATTCTGCGGAAAAAACTCCTTCATCTCTGCATAGAGCTGGTGAGCAAGGGTCTTGTTGTGGCTGAGGATCAGAGTGGGGCGGTTATGGTTAGCGATGACGTTGGCCATCGTAAATGTCTTGCCGGAGCCTGTCACGCCCAACAGCACCTGTGACTTGTCACCACGGTCCAAGCCCTCCGTCAGTTCCCTGATGGCCTCTGGCTGGTCACCTGTTGGTTGGTAGTCCGATGTTAATATAAATTTGCCCATGAGTGTGCAAAGATAATAAAATAATTCATAATTCAAGATTCATAATTCATAATTTTTTTCAAAATGCTTTGTTATTTGCGCGAAAATGTATAATTTTGCACCCCGAAATGAAGAAGTGTATCATTATACTCTCCTGTTTGACACTCCTGATGGGCAGTTGCACGTCAGAATATAGTGGTGTCTTAAAGTTCGGCGATATGGAAGCCAAATATGAGACTGCCAAGGAGCTCTTCGCCCGTGGCAAGTTCCAGAATGCCATCACATTGCTTGAAGACGTGGTAACGTTCAAGAAGGGTTCCGACGATGCCCAGGAGTGCCTGTATATGTTGGCGATGGCGCAGTATTGCAACAAAGATTTTGACGCTGCTTCCGAGACCTTCAAGAAATATGGCTCCAGTTATCCGCGAGGCACCTATGCCGAGCCTGCGGCCTTCTATGTTGGAGAGTCGCTCTATGAGAGTTCACCGGAGCCCCGTCTCGACCAGTCGCCCACCAACGGTGCCATCAATGCCTACCAGCAGTTCATGGATCTTTTCCCCGATTCCAGACTGCGTCCCCGTGCCCAGGCCAGGCTTTATGAACTTTACGACAAACTGGTGCAGAAGGAATACCTCTCCGCAGAGCTCTATTACCATCTGGGCGGATACTTTGGAAATATCAACTCCAACGATGAGAGTAACTATAATGCGAGTATTATCACGGCGCAGAATGCCCTGAAGAGCTATCCTTACTGCAGCCTGCGTGAGGATTTTATGCTGCTCATCATGAAGAGTAAGTTTCAGTTGGCAGAGAACAGTACAGAGGAGCGTCGTCTGGAGCGTTACCGTGATGCCGAGGACGAGTGCTACGGCTTCATCAACGAGTTCCCCGACTCCAAGAATGTTGCCACGGCCGAGAAGTATATCGCCAAGTGCAAGAAAGTGATCAAGGATTAAATAGTCAAATAGTTAAATCGTCAAATATAACATGGATTACAAGAAATCAAAAGCCCCCGTTAATACCGTAACCCGCAACATCATGGATCTTTGCCGTGATACGGACAATATCTACGAGAGTGTGGCCATCATCTCCAAACGTGCCAATCAGATCAGTCTCCAGATCAAGGAGGACCTGTCGAAGAAGTTGGCTGAGTTCGCATCCTATAACGACTCTTTGGAGGAGGTATTCGAGAACCGTGAGCAGATAGAGATCTCTCG
>Ga0265298_10011407_pt1 | contig 10408 bp, 12 predicted proteins | sample AusTroGonzalo_MG_3_FD_193486 | JGI IMG/M metagenome (GOLD analysis project Ga0265298, IMG submission 193486) | Bovine rumen microbial communities from tropical cattle in Woodstock, Queensland, Australia - Gonzalo_01 | ecosystem: Host-associated > Mammals > Digestive system > Stomach > Rumen ... | reverse complement strand
CTAAAATAAAAACCAAAATGACTATAATTGGTATCGCTGGCGGAACCGGCTCAGGCAAGACCACCGTCGTCAGGAAAATAGCAAAGGCACTGCCGCCCCATTGTGCAGCAGTCATCCCCTTGGACTCGTATTATAACGACACTACAGGCATGACGCCCGAGGAGCGTAAGGCCATCAACTTCGACCACCCCGATGCCTTCGACTGGAAGCTGCTCGCCGAGCACATCCAGATGCTGAAGGAGGGCAAGGCCGTCGAACAGCCCACCTATTCTTATATAGAGAGCAACCGCCAGAAGGAGACCATACACGTCGATCCCAAGCCCGTCATCATCATCGAGGGCATCATGGCCCTGCACTCCAAGAAGCTGCGCGACATGATGGACCTCAAGATTTTCGTCGATACCGACGACGACGTGCGACTCATCCGTAACATCCGCCGCGATGTCGTCGAGCGTGGACGTACCGTCGATATGGTTCTCGACCGCTACGAGAAGGTGCTCAAGCCTATGCACGAGCAGTTCATCGAGCCCACCAAGCAGTATGCCGACCTCATCATCCCCTGGGGGGGTGACAACAAGACCGGCATCCACATCCTCAAGACCTACATCCAGGGCATCGTCACCGGTGTCTGACACCGTATCTCAACGAGATAGCGGCGTATCTCAATGAGATAGAGTCGTATCTCATGGAGATAGGAATGAAACGAGTTCATACTGCGCCTTATCGAGATATGCCACCTCACATGGAGTGTCCGTGCTACAGCGCTACAGTGCTACAGTTCGTTTTGCTGGTAGTAAAAATCCTAAAAACACTACTATATATTATATAATATATATATTATATAATATATAGAAATATTTTCCGGTTTTATCCCTCTTGTATTTCTAACTGTAGCACTGTAGCACTGTAGCGCAATGATGACAATTCTTGCGTCCCTTCGGTTCTTTCAGTCGCTGCGCTTTGTGAAAGCGGCAGAGCCGAGCGGCAAGCGACCAGAGGTCGAGCGGACAATTCACAATTAATCTGAGTTGAAGCGGAGGGAATCAATTGAGCATCAGCAATGATGTAGGCGCTTTTCTAGAAAACTTCTCTCGCTAAAATCAACTCAACAAAATGGAAACAACAATTCAGATTTTTACAAGTGACGTGTTCGGCGAGGTCCGGACATTGACAAACGAGAAGGGCGAGACCTTCTTTGTTGGTAAGGATGTGGCAACGGCGCTGGGATATGCAGCTCCACGAAATGCGATTGCCACCCATGTGGATAAGGAGGATAAAAAGGATGCACTGATTCAGTGCCCCCTTGGAGGAACTCAGAAGATGACCATCATCAACGAGAGCGGTCTGTACGCGCTGATTCTCTCGTCGAAGCTGGAGCAGGCGAAAGCGTTCAAACGCTGGGTGACCTCAGAGGTGCTGCCGCAGATCAGACGGACGGTGCTCAATAAGAGCAACTAAAAAGCCTCTCCCCCTGACCCCCTCCCGATATAGGGAGGGGGAAAAGGGGAAAAATAAAAAAATGTAAATTGTATCGCTGTAATACAATTTTTTTGTGTCTTTGTGCGCATTTTTGCGACAAATCAACCGAGAGACTATTAAAAGGTATAGTGAAACGACATGAAAAAGAGTATTTACAGGAAACCGGAAATCCTGGTGGTAAATTTTGTGCAGCAGGCACCGCTGCTGCAGGCAAGCAAACAGGGCTACATTTCTGAGGAATGGAGTCGTGGTATGAGAACCGATTTTGATTTTGAGGAGAATGAGTAATATGATGAAGATGAAGACGACGTTGAGTGTGCTGACGATAGCAGCAGCACTCACCATGCTGACCACAGCATGCTCGAATGATGACAATCTTCTGCCGGAGCAGACAGCACAGCAGGTTCGGACAGTCAAGGTGACGATTCCAGCCACGATGGGCGAGGGGACGCGCAGCCTGAACTTCAGTGAAACGACAGTGACGAGTAGGTTCCAGACCTCGGATGAAATCTATGTCTATAACAAGATACAGGAGAAGATGCTGGATGGTTGCCTGCATCCCACGAACATCAACGAGGATGGTAAGAAGTGTGAACTGACGGGTACCATCAGCGGTTCATTCAGTGAAAACGATGTGCTGACGTTGCTTTACAATCCGAATGATGAACAGACGAATGAGATTTTCATGGACTATAGCAACCAGACGGGTGCTGCAGCGAATGTGCCTGATGGCGCTGTGGCAGAGGTGACGCTGACGGGCACTGAGTTGGGCACGATTACAACGGCTCCGGCTATGTTTGTGAACGCACAGGCGCTGTTTCGTCAGCGTCTGACGTTTAAGAATGCCGATAATGAGACGGTTCATCCCACCATCACCTCGTTGCGTGTCAGGTCGAAGAATAACAAGTTGATAAAGTCCTATCGTCCGTTGGGAGTCGCATCCAGCATGGATCGTATTGATAGTGGTGGCATTACCTTTAAGACCCCCACGATTGATGATAATGGCGACATCTATCTGGCCTTGCGCTTCAAAAGTTCCAGTGACGATGCGCTTATCCTGACGGCTTACGATAGCGATGGTAATGTGTATGAGCTTGAGAAGAATGCTCCTGCTGACGGCTTCCAGAATGGCCGATATTATCATGGTGCTATGACGCTGTCTTATATCCGCAATCTGAATAATTTTGTGGTTACAGGTACAAGTGTAACGCCGAATAGTTATAACTCGTACTGGATTAGCGAGGACAATTTCAATATCACGGTCAGCGGTACTACGGGAGATTATACATTCTATCTGAGGAGTGATGGAAAGATGACGCTGAACGATGTTACCGCCACGATTGCCGGTACCACTTTTATCCATAGCGATAGCAATAGGACCATTACGCTTGAAATCAATGGTACGAACACGATAAGTTGTACGAACAATCATTGTATAGCTGTTAGTAATCTGATACTCTGCGGCTGTGGTACGCTTACGGTTTCAGTAAATCAGTACAGACCAGATTTTTGTGGAATCGTAGTAAACAACGGTGCAGCCAATCCGAGTACGGTTGCAGCCGAGGGCTACAAGGTGACGCGTACTGAAGTGAGCGCTACCAGTCCGTACTCGTATGCGTGGACATATACGGTGGAGCCAATTAATTAATTGACAAATAACAATTGCATGAAATCGCCGCCCTTCCCGAAATGAGAAGGGCGGCGATTTGTGTGGAGAGAGTTCTTTATTTGAACTCGAAGAGGTTGACGAAACCGGTCATTGAGAAGACCTGGCGCAGCTCGTCGTTCAAGCCTCTGATGTAAACGTGGCTGCCCTTGGGCTTGGCGTTCTTCAGGATAGACAGGAAGATGCGCAGACCACTTGATGAGATATACTCCAGATTGCTGCAGTCGAGAATGATATCATGACCTGTGCAATCTGTCAGCGCTGCTGTTTCGTGCTCTACCTGCGGTGCTGCCGCGGTGTCGAGACGGCCTTCGAAATACATCACGAAGTCGTTGTTTTCTTCTTTGAATGTTGTGTTCATAATCGTTGATATTTTTATAATGGATAAATGGCGTAGATGACAAACAGCATGACAACCATCAGCACGATGTGCATGACGATGCCCAGACGGGCGAAGTCGGTGAAGCGGAAGGAACCGGGGCCGTAGATGAGCATGTGGGTGCTGCTGCCTATGGGGGAGGCGAAGCTGAGGGTGACGCTGAGCATGAGCGACATGACGAAGGGCAGGGGATTGCAGCCCAGCAGCTCGGCCTGCTGATAGACGATGGGGAAGAAGACGGCGCTGGCGCCTACGTCGCTGACGAACTCGCTGACCAGCGAGGCCAGCAGGCACATGACGGCCATCACAAGGTAGGGGTTGCCATTACAGAGTTGCAGCACCTGCTGGGCAATGACATCGGCAATGCCGGTCTTGGTGATGGCAACGGAGAAGACGACGGTGGCACCGAGGATGAGCAGCAACTCCCACTCGATGTACTTGGTGACGTTGGTGATGCGACAGCAGCCCAGTATCATCATGACGCCGGCTGCCAGCATGGTGGTGGCCATGAGGGGCAGCATGTGGAACGACGAGATGATGAACATGAGCACGAGGATGACGGCCGAGGTGATGGTCTTCTTGCCTAATTGCGGCACGAAGTGGCTGTCGAAGAAGGTGAGCGAACGACGGTTGGTCTGCTCGAGCTGGTCCTCGCCCTTGGGTGGGCACTCCAGCAGCAGGGTGTCGCCAGCCTCCAGCTTGATTTCGCGTGGCTGTCCCTCGACACGTTTGCCTTGACGGGCAACGGCGATGAGGGCGACGTTGTTCTTCTGCTCGAAGTCGCACTCGGTCATGGACATGCCGATGAGTTCGCTGCCGAAGGTGACGTAGGCTGTACGCATACGGCGCTTGGTGTCGATGTCGTTGATGCTCCACACGTGGTGGTCGGCTGCGGCGAGGCCATGGGTGCGCTTGAGTTCGAGTATCTCGTTGATTTGTCCGGCATAGATAAGACGGTCGCCACCGATGATCCATTCGTCCTTGGGGACGGGCATGATGATTTCGCGGTCGAAGCGTACAATCTCGACCAGCGAACCACCCTTGACGTTCATGAGTCCGGCATCCTCGACGGTCTCGCCGACGGCTGGGTTGTCGGTGGGCACCAACAGTTCGACGGTGTAGTCGCTGGTGGTCTCAAACGACTGTTCTGCTGACTCGTGAGGTGGGATGTAACGGTGCAGGAGCATGACCAGCGCGACACCGACGATGGTGAGTACCAGTCCTGGCAGCAGGGGCTCGAAGACGTTGAGCGACTGGCCTGTCTTGCTCATGTAGAGACCGGCGACAACGAAGTTCGACGAGTTGCCCAGCAGTGTGCACATACCACCGAGGGTGGCGGCATAGCTCAGTGGCAACAGCAGTTTCGAGGGTGGGATGTTGAGCTTGCGCGACCAGATTTTGACGGCATCGATGAACAGCGCCACGACGTTGACGGAGTTCAGCAGGGCTGCCATGATGCTGGTGGGCACCATGAGTCGCAGCAGGGCGTTCTTGTAGTTGCGGGGGTCGCCCAGCACGTTCTTGGTGAGCCAGTAGAGCACACCTGTCTGCATGAGTCCGGCAATGATGACGAAGAAGGCTGCATGCACCACGACGGGTTCGCTGCCGAAGCCTGCCATTCCCTCCTCCTCGGTGACAACGCCGGTGACGAGCAGAATGGTGAGCGCACCAAGGAAGGCCACCTCGGCGGGTATCCTGGAGCGTGACATCACGATGAAGATGCTCACCACCGTAAAGATGGTAATCCAGGCGTGGACGCTGAAACCTAAGAATATGAGTGTGCTGTCAATCATGCCCCTTTTACCTTTTTGGTGAGCGTCAGCACGTTGCGGTCGTCCTTGCGTTCATACTCGATGCTGTCCATGATCTGACGGATGAGGTGTATGCCCAGTCCGCCGATGCCGCGTTCTTCAGCCGACAGGGTGGTGTCTACCTCGCCCTTGGCTGTGGGGTCGAAGGCTGTGCCGCTGTCGCTGATGATAAACTGGAGCCATCCGTCGCCGGCCTTGGCCTCGATGTCCACCGTTCCCTTGACATCAGCGGGATAGGCGTAGTTCATCACGTTGACGACGGCCTCCTCCATAGCGAGGTTCATCTGCATGGTAGTGCCCATATCGAGACCGACAGCCTCGCTTACGGTATCGACAAACTCAGCCAGTTGCGGTATGGTCTGTACGTCGTTGGGCAGCGTGAGGCTGCTCTGGTACTTGATGTCTGTCTGCATGTTATGGTCTATTATCAGTTTTAGGTTTATTCCTTGATTTCCTCGAACGCGTCGAGTTGCTGCTGGTCCTGCGCCTGCTCCACCCGCTTCTTGTCGCTGTAGAACTTCAGGGCGTTGACGAGCTCAACGATGCCATAGACGAGCATGCCCCATCCCAGGAAGTACATGGCCGTCTTCAGAGGGTCCATCGGCTTGATCATCATGTAGAGACCGAAGAGCAGAATGACGGTGGGCATCACCCAGAACCACGGACTGATGCGGCCATAGCGGCGACCGGCTATCAGGGCGAGATACTGGTTGAGGGCACCGAGAACGAGCATGATGCCTATGATATACATCAGGGCAGAGACAAAGGTGTTGGGCGTCAGTGCCAGTACGAAACCGAGTATCATGCTGCCAATGCTGACAATGGGGAACGTGGGCTGCTGGCCGCTGATGAGTCGGCCCTCGGCATCGTAAATCTTATAATCGCTGACGTGGCGACGGGCCTGAACGTAGGTCAGCACGGAGATGACACCCGACAGCAGGAAGAGCACACCAATGGCAATGGTGATGCCGGTGACGGTGTTGTCTGGATAAATGACGAGCAGGGCGCCGATGATGATGGCGCAAAGGGCACGGAAAACGGAACTACGGAGTATCTTCATCATTAATAATTCTTGATTATGGGGGCAAAGATACAAAAAAAATTGTATCTTTGCACCATGGAAACGAGAATTTTTTTGACTCGTCATGGTGAGACCCTTGATAATGCCAACAAGATTATGCAGGGACAGACGCAAGGACAGCTCAATGAGGAGGGTGTCCGTCAGGCGAAACTGCTGCGCGATGAGCTGGCATCAAGGCATTTCGATGTCATCGTATCAAGTGATCTGAAGCGGGCTGTCGACACGGCACGCATACTGGCAGAACCGCACGGACTGGAGGTGGTGACCACCCCACTGCTGAGGGAGCGCGACTGGGGTTCGTTCACGGGCCGATACATTCCCGACTTGAAGGATGAGGTTTGGCCTGACGACATTGAGACGCTGGAGGCTCTGAAGGAGCGGGCAGGACGTTTCCTTGATTTCATACGCAGTAATTATTCCGGAAAAACAGTGCTTGCCGTAGGACACGGTATCATCAACAAGGCGATACAGGCTGTGTTCTACGGCAAGCAGATGCCAGAGGTGGAGCGGATGACTAACTGTGAGGTCCGCATCCTGAATCTTTAACGACGACCACCGAAGTGACCACTAGAGCTGTGGCTGCTGGACGAGCTGCGGCTGGGGGCTGCAGAGCTGCGGGCAGTGCTGCTACTGCTGGAACGGCTTCCGCCGAAGGAGCGGGTAGGAGCTGCCGTGCTGCGGCTTGACGTGCTTGACGAGCTGTTGCCGAAAGAACGGGTGGGCGTTGACGGACGGCTGGTCGTAGTCGAGGGGCGATTCATCGTTGTTGAAGGGCGCTCCACGGTCGTTGACGGACGATTCGTTGTCGTTGTAGGACGGTCGTTGCCGAATGTGCGGTTAGGAGCCGTCGTGCTGGGCGTGCTGTTGCTGCTGCCGGAATTGAAGTTCTGACGAGGCACTGAGCTGTGGCCGAGGTTGCTGTTGGGACGGTCGTGCTGTCCTGCAGTGATACGGGTTGAGCTGCTGGTGCGTGGGCGGTCGTTTGTTCCCAGACGAGGACGGGCGTTGTCACGGCGATGGCTGTCAACACGGGGACGAGCGTTGTCACGTCCCAGAGACCGATGGTTGCGATAGCCGTCGGTGTGGTGACGGTCGTAGCGCTGACGCATGCCGAAGTGGTCGTTCCTGTGATTGATGGCAGGGCGGAAGTGGTCGCGACGTCCATAGTAGTAGCTGCGGCCACCGTTGATGTGCCAGGCGTGACCACCGCGATAGGTGACGTAGAAGTGTGGGCGTCCGAAGTAGAAGAAGTCGCGTACAGTGTAGCGGGCATAGATGCCGAAGTGCCAGCGACCGGCGTTCCAGTAGAGCGGACGGAAGAAATAGGATGCGGCCTGGAAGGCTTCCCACTGCCACGAATAGAGAATATAGCTCAGATCGAGGTTACGACGCTCCCAGTAGACGCCATAGACGTCGTCGGGACTGGTGACACCCATGAGGTAGTCGAGGTTGATCTCGTAAGCTGCCTCATACTGTTCGTCGGTCAGGTCGAGTTCATAGGCCATCTTATCCGTGAGGAAGAGGGCTTCGTTGCGGGCCTGCTCGTAGCTCATGGCGTTAGCTGCGGCTGACATCGTCAGCAGAGCTATCAGGGTAAACATAATCTTCTTCATAGTCGTAAAGTTTTAATTGTTCGACATGTTTGTTTCTTGATTCTGGTGCAAAGTAACGGCTTTTTTCGCATCTGCGCAAGGGTTTTTCCCTAAACCGTAGGGGGATTTTCCCTATAGTTGTGCTTTTTCTCAGAAATAAATCGTACCTTTGTAGCGTGAAAGGAGTAATATGTGATATGAAGAAGTTATTGTCCATTTACCATTGTACATTCATTATTGGCGCAGCGCTAATGTTGGCGGCGTGCGAGTTCGAAACGTCAGGCAATGGCGACCTGGACGGGCTGTGGCAGTTGACACAGCAGGACTCTGTGGGTACACAGACGTCGGAGGATATGCGTCAGTCGGGCATCTTTTGGGCTGTGCAGGTGCGTCTGCTACAGATAAAGAGCGGCCCCCAGAAGGGGTATTATCGTTTTAATCGCAGTAATGGGCGGTTAAGACTGTATTCGGCCGATTTGGACAAGGAGGGCAATGCTGACACGACATCGCTCTATAACTACCGTGTGCTGAAGCTCAATGGCAGCAAGATGGTGCTTGAAGATGACAATGTAAAACTGAGTTTCAGAAAGTATTAAGGACTTCTACTATCTGACAGGCCTCGTCTGTTGTCAGTATAGGACTGATGGGCAGGCTTAACTCCTGCTCATGGATCTTTTCAGTAATAGGAAGACTGTGTGTGTTCCATTCCTTATAGCATGCTTGCTTGTGGGGTGGAATGGGGTAGTGGATGAGCGTCTGTATGCCCTGTTCCGTCAGGTACTGCTGCAGCTTGTCACGCTTAGGACTGAGGACAGGGAATATGTGGTAGACATTCTGTGTGTCGTTCAAACGGCGGGGCAACGTGATGAGCGGATTCTTGATGTTCTCGTAATAATGGCATGCTATCTGTTGACGATGACAGTTGTCATCATCCAGATGACGCAGTTTCACGTCAAGAAATGCTGCCTGTAACTCATCGAGACGACTGTTGCGACCTTGATAACGGAATACATATTTTTTCTGTGAGCCGTAATTGGCCAATGCCCGTACGCAGTCAGCTATGTCTTTGTCGTTGGTGGTGACGGCACCGCCATCTCCCAATGCTCCAAGGTTTTTGCCAGGGTAAAACGAGTGCCCGGCTGCATCGCCGAGGCTTCCCGTACGTGTACCTATATTATATAGGCAACCATGTGCCTGGGCATTGTCTTCCACTAACTTCAGATTGTACTGATGACACAACTCGCCTATGTGTTCCGTGTAGGCACAGCGGCCGTAGAGGTGAACCAACATGATGGAACGAGTGCGTGGCGTGATGGCTGCCTCGATGAGGCTGTCATCTATTTCCAGTGTCTCCTCGTTTGGCTCTATGAGCACAGGCTTCAACCCGTTCTCGGTGATGGCCAGGATGGAAGCAATATAGGTGTTTGCGGGCACGATGACTTCGTCGCCGGGGTGCATGATACCCATCTCTATGTAAGCACGATAGATAAGTGTCAAGGCATCAAGACCATTGGCAACGCCAACACAGTAGCGTGTACCTATATATTCTGCATAGTGTCCCTCGAACGCAGCATTTGCACTGCCTTGCAAATACCAACCGGAGTCTATGATAGTAGCAGCTGCCTTTTTCAGCTCGTCGGCGTACTGATGGTTGACGCCTTTCAAATCAAGAAAGGGAATCATTTTCGTGAGGGATTTGGCTTAGAATACCTTACCGAAAGCGATGCGGGCAAAAGTAAGACCGATAATCTTGAAGTCAAGCGCCCAAGAACGATGCTCCAGATACTCAAGATCCATTTCCAAACGCTTCAGCATTTTCTCCATCGTGTCGGTGTAGCCGTTGTAGAGCGTTGCCATCGACGTGATGCCAGGCCGAATCTGGAAGAGATACTGGTAACGCTGGTCATGCTTCATAATCTGTTCAATGAAGAACTGGCGCTCAGGGCGTGGACCCACAAATGACATCTCGCCCTTGAAAACATTCCAGAACTGAGGTAACTCGTCCAAATGGTGAGCACGCAAGAAACGGCCAATCTTTGTTAGACGGTCATCATCATCACGGTCACAGAGTTCAGGACCTCCTTTTTCTGCGTCAACCACCATGCTACGGAACTTATAGATGTTGAATGGACGACCGAAACGGCCAATACGTTCCTGTTTGAAGATGACAGGGCCATTCTTCTCACGCTTGATGGCAATATAACAGAATAAGAATAAGGGAGAGAAGATAATCAGGCAGATAAGCGCAACAAACAAATCGAAAACGCGTTTTACGTTGCGTTCGAATCCGTTCATTCCGTCAATGATATATCCGCTGGTATGTATCGTCATATATGGATTATGCGCAGTATTATTTAGTTCCTTTATTACTATCAACGGCACAAGTGCCATTTTATTGCA